>ERZ773065.442-NODE-442-length-23750-cov-13.020215_pt1 | contig 23750 bp, 3 predicted proteins | sample MGYA00580623_ERZ773065 | MGnify/ENA primary metagenome ERZ773065 (study PRJEB29015, sample SAMEA2738017) | human oral metagenome | biome: human oral; feature: human-associated habitat; material: dental | place: China | collected 2047 ... | reverse complement strand
AAACTGTATAAAGCGATGAATGAACGAGCCAAATTAGAGGATTCAATTCCCACATGGGGAGATGCTATTGTGTGGCATGAACTTCATAAATCTAATTCGTATCCGATCTATCTTTGGGATTAGCCATCAACACGTTTTGTCCTATAACCCGCATTTATGAGTAAAACGCTGCTAAAAATAATGGACGGTCAATAGCGGTGTTGTGCAAAACCTAATTTTAATTATAGGGCCTAAATTAATAAATAAATTATATGCATTGCGATAAAACGATAGGAGTATTAGTCATATATTGTAAAAAATATGGCATAGTGATATCATAAAAGTGGGTATTCTTAAAGCAAATGGGTTTAAGCATTAAGAATTTAACCTTTATATCCTGCATGCAGGAATCACACAAAATTATATAAGGAAAGCAGTCGTGGGGAATCCGGTTAGAATCCGGAACTGTCCCGCAACTGTAGAGGGAGTTTTGCGGCTGTAAGCCTTTCACAGAGGAGCCGCAGGATAAGGAACTGAGTCAGAGTGCCACCTGCTTTCTATGAGATTGGCGTAACTTGCGAGGTATAAGTTAATGCATAGGAAGCTGGTGCTGTATTTTTAATATGGCAGAAGTCTTCTATGTATCTTTCTTATGCCTCGTTTTATAAATTTGTGGTATGAGCGTACCATAAGTTAAAAATTAAAAATAAATTTTTTGTGTGCGGGGAAATGCCGCGGAAGCGGTGCATATCTTTTTTATATTCTTTTGGTCATGAGGAGAATCAGGATGAAGAAGACATTGGTAATGACGATGGCAGCAGTTTTAACCGGGAGCATGACATACCCTGTGTTGGCAGAGGAGTATGTTTTTGAGATGGCGCCCGTTGTTGTCACAGCGAATCGTGTGAATGAAAATTTGGTGGATGCCAGAGCCGATATCAGTGTAGTTACGAGCCGGCAGATTGAAAAACTCCATCTGAATACCGTGGAAGATGCGTTGCGTACGGTTCCGGGGACACAGTATCTGAATTATGGCGGAAATGGATTGAATGCCAATTTAAGTGGGATCCGGATTAATGGGAGTAAGGATATTATACTGCTTGTGGACGGTGTACGTGTAACAGATTTCAACGGCGCGAATAATTCAGGGTATATGTATTCTTCTCTGCTGAATAATATGGACAATGTCGAACGTATCGAAGTGCTGCGCGGCAGTGCCGGCGCGTTGTATGGAAGTGGCGCCAAAGGCGGTGTGATCAATATCATCACCAAGAATCCCGGGGAAAAGAAAACGACCGTGGATATAGCCAGAGGAACCGGCGGACGGGAAATATATAAGCTGACCACTATGGGGAGAGTAGGGAAGTTTTCCTACATGGCCTATTATGACAAACTGCTGATAGGTGATACCAAATCCGGTGACGGAAGGCTATGGCCCGGGTACACCCATACCTTATCGGACGGAGTGAAATTTGCTTATGATTTTACTGATAAACATTCTCTTTCCTTAAGTTATGACAAAATGAAGTCAAGATATAGAGGATATGATTTTGTGTATTCAAACCGGTATCATGGCGATTATAAGTCCGATATGCTGACTCTGCAGGATAAGATATCCATTGGGAAGCATTGGGATAACCAGTTTACTTACCGCCGGAATAAAGTAAAGACAAATTATTTTCAGGATTATGACATGAATGCGCAGTCCAATTGGGGGATAAGCAGCGACTATACTTATGACATCATCGGCGAGCAGGTGAGCTTCCATGATGAATGGAACCGACTGACTTTTGGTGTGGATTATTCAAAGGGAAGGGACAATGTTCTTCGGGCGGCAGGATTTGACGTAAATGGGAATCCGGTCAAAACGAACCACTGGTATGAAAATTATTCTTTTTATATACAGGAAGATTGGAATTTCCTGCCCCGGTGGTCTCTTTCCGGAGGCCTGCGGCATGACCGCCCTGAGACAGATCAATACACTGCCGATTTTTCCAGTCATACATCCAAAAGCTATCGTTTGAGCTATGAAATTACACCTAAGGATACAGTGTATGCGGGACGCAATGATTTCTACATTCTGCCGGGGCTTGATGTTCTTTATATTCCCCAGTATGGAAATGCCAAGGTCAGACCTGCTTATGGATATACGGATACCGTCGGCTACAGCCATGTATTCAGCGATAAGACCATGTTTACCTTTAACTGGTTCAGAACAAAAGATGAACAATCTATCGGATATGATACTTCATCAAAAAAATATAAAAACTTTAATCAGGGTGTTTCAAGAGGATGGAATGCCCAGCTGATTTCGCAGATCGGGAGTAAATGGAGCGCCAATGTAGGATGGGCGCATTTGTACTCCAATGTTCCCGGGGATAATTTTTCTCTCGGATATTCGCCGAAAGATAAACTTACTTTTGACATGACCTATCACAATAAGAAGTTCACCGGAGGTCTGGACGGATTCTATTTTATCCGGAGAAAGAACCCGGTAAACAGTGATTTGAAAGGGTGGCCGAACGATAAATACGGAATTTATAATTTGAGCTTTAATTATGAACCGAGAAAAGATTTTAATTTTTATCTGAAAATCAATAATATTTTCGATAAACTTTGGGCGGAGCATACAGATGTCATATGGAGCGACCATACGCCGGGAACATGGTATTCCATGCCGGGGCGCACATGGCTGTTCGGCGTGAAGATGGAAGTGTAAGGCATAGATCGTTGTAGTGGAGAAAAGGCGGGATAATGATGAAATATGTGTATGGCAGAAAAAAGTGGCTGGCAGCCGGTATAGCAGCATTGCTTATCAGCGGCACCGGAGCAGTTTCGGATGTGCTGGCGGCGCCGGTTTATACTTCCGGTATCACGACCAAGGCAAAAAAAGATAAGGCAACTTTCGGAAGTGCCTATAAAGTGGAAAACGGTGTTAATAAGTATAACTTGGAAGACGGATCAAAAATCAGTATCCACGGCACTTATCACGCTGAGGGTATTACGCCGGGGAAAGGAACGACATCCGTTGTCACCGTGGGTGACGGGACAGGAACGCTGTCCATTGATACTTCCAGCAGCGAAGCAGGAAATTCGCAGGGGGCGGGGATTCTCGCATCTGACGGGAGCCGGCTGACCATAAACGGGAACCTGCAGATTAAGACTTACGGAGGCAGCTGTTTTGCCGACGGTATTTACATGATGCGTGCCGGCACCGGTACGGGGGCCAAAGCGAACATTACTGTCAATGGCAACGTATATATAGGGGATCCGGCAGCCGTTGGAGAACCTCCGGATTCCTCTTCCCGGGACGCGAAATGGGGAGTCAATGCGGCGGAAATACATGGCGGTTACGGGCCGGACGGCCATGTTCCGGGATGGGCGGATGAATATACCGGTGCCCGCTGGCAACCTACGGGGGTCGATGTGGATATGTCGGACGGCAGCTCCATTGATCTCAACGGCGATGTGTACTTGGCTGTCCGCGGCTCCGCAATGAAGACGGATCCTTATTACAAGTCTGCCGGCATGGATGACTATGATATCGCTGTTATTAACGCCAATAAAGGGAATGTGACCATAGTGACGCCGACAAGCGATAAAGAGAGTTTTTATGCCCTTGCCAGTTACGGTGGCACTATCAATGTGAATATGGCAGGAGCGGACGCGGCTTCCCATAAAGTGAATATCAAGGGGAATATCATTGCCATGCGGGATGATAAAGACCACAACGGACAGCCTTACTTTTTCCAGAACGGCCGTATCAATCTGGCTTTGGCAAACAGTGATTCCCAATGGATCGGTGTGGTAGACAACAGCGGATCTGATCAGGCAGGAGAAGTAAATCTCTGGCTGCAGAACGGAGCCGTATGGAAACACAGCTCTCCATCGCGGACCAATGGGCTTCAGGTAGAAAAAATGCCCCAACCGAGCGTATTCCACTATGGGAAATATGACGGAGTATCCCATGTGAACCAGTTGGTGGGCGGAAACTCCGCCGACAGGGCAGGCATCATTTATCCCGAGGAAGCATCGAAAATCCATGTGATGAACTATAGCGGACATGTCAAAGTTATTTATACTCACGAGGGAGATGGCAGTACGACCGCATCTTACCGCGGAGGTGATTTCCGGATAAAGAAAGCAGCTGCCGGTTCGGGAATTGTGGTATCCACTAATAACGCAGGTATTGATATGAATAATGATGATGCTGTATGGAAAGCATTGAACGCGGTGGCGGGGAAGATATATTATGAGGGATCCGTGGACGGCGAGAGTAATCTGGCAGGTAAGGCAGAAATCGCGGAAGGGCTGACCGCGTCATCAGCATCTGCCAAATTAGCGGATATGAAGTATAAGAAAGACAACCACGGGCAGGGATATGTAGAAAAAGGATCAGCACCGAATCCGAATCCGAACCCGAACCCGAATCCGAATCCAAACCCGAATCCGAACCCGAATCCGAATCCAAACCCGAATCCGAACCCGAATCCACCGACACCGTCGGTTCCACCGATTGTCCATGGGGATAATGAGACGGTGCTGATGAAAGGTGGACGCAGCGTGCTGACTGATTCCGCTTTGGAGTGGAGAGATAACGCCATGCAGGGGATGCTTCGTTTGGACATGCTCCGCTATCGAAGCGGCATGGAGGGTGCATGGGGAAGAGTTTATGGCGGCAGATGGAAATATGACGGAAACGGTATCGGAATAAAAGAAAACTATTGGGCAGGCGAAGCCGGGTACGACCGCCGTTACCCCAGTAACTGGCGTGCAGGTATATCTCTGGATTACAGAGATGGAAAGGGCAAGTATGATTTTGGCGGAAGAGGCGACAGCAAACTGTATGCCCTGTCGCTCTACGGCTCGAAAGATCTTGCCCGGGGCGCCTTTGTGGATATGATCGTCAAAGGGGGTTATATAAAGAATAAGTTTACCCTGTATGACAGAGGAAGAAATCAGTTTACGGGATCATCTACCGCCAGAGGTTACAGTGTGGCAGGGAGATATGGAAAGCGCTTCGGAACGGGAGATTTCTACTGGCAGCCGCAGATCCAGTTCACCTGGGCGCATTTGGAACCTGATGAATGCGATGTTTCCAATAAAAGCGCCTTGATGACTGTGAAGGGGCAGTCTTTTGACAGTTATGTGGCGAGGGCAGGTATTGAAGCAGGACGTATCGGTTCTTTCGGTGATCTGTATGTAAGAGCGGGCATTGCCCATGAATTCGGCGGCAGAATTAAAGCGTCCTATTCCGCTGCTGACGGCGGTACTAAGGAAACCAGCTATGATTTAAAGGATACCTGGGGGGAATTAACGGTAGGCGGCACGTATAATCTGTCACCTGTAAGCCGTATTTATATAGATGTGACAAGAGGATTTGGCGGGGACTGGAAACGGGAGTGGCAGCTGAATGCCGGTTTCCGGTGCGAGTTCTGAGAAGGGCGGTGCGGAAATAGTGTGGCAGACAGCAGGTATCGTGACGGTTCCGGCTGCGGTATAATACCCTGCTGCAGGGAAGCGGGGTATATATTTCATATTTCTGAAAAGAGAAAGATGGAGGAACAGATTATGAAAGAATATTCGAAATGGAAATCGGGGAAACGGTTTCTGACAGCGGCAATTACATTGTCATTACTCGGCAGTCTTGGTTTGTATAGTCCGGCGGCATATGCCGAAGAAGATTTTGAGGAGTACACTGGCAGCATAACAGGAAAGGAAGATAACGCGTCTGAATATGTTATGGCCCACATAACAAAGGATGGCGGGAAAAATTATAAATTTACCGATGATTCTCTTATAAAAACGAATCAAGGCGTCAAAGTGGGAGATTTGGATTATCCTGTAAATATTGACGCATCAGGGCATGTTTTAAAGTTTTATGGACATGTAAATGACAAACATACCCTTGTTCATGCGGTGGAAGCAAACTCTAAAAAAGGGGTTACTATTACTGCTAAAAAGTTGATTATTGACGCAGGGAATACAAAGAGTCGCGCTGAAGGAATCAGTGTAGGCGGGCAGGGCGGAACGAATAAGGATGCACCGTACAGGTTGACGATTAATGGAGATACGGATATCAGGGCTCATGGCGCCAATTACGGACTGGGCATGTATCTGTGCGGCAATGCGGAAGTCACCATCAATGGGAACGTGACGATGAATACCCATGATGAAAAGAATCCCTGGGCGGTTTATGTGGAAAATGACGGAGGTTTCAGCTATTATGGCGGTTCCGCCATCTATGCCGGAAATAATTATGAACTTCAGTTGGGACCGAAGCTGACCGTTAACGGACTGGTGGATCTGAAAGTGAATGCCAATGGTGTATTTGCCAATGGCGGGCATTCGGATATTTACTTCCGCGGCGGAAATATAGAAATCAATAAAGATAATACCAAAGGATATTATGCGCTTCTGGCAGAGTGCGCCACTACCACGATGAATATGGAACGGGATGAAAATAAAGTGCCTGTCAGAGCCGGGAGTGCCAAAGTTACGATAAAAGGGAATGTAGGCGCATCCGCCGGCGCGATCAATGTGGCTGAGCCGGAGCCTTATACCCGTGTCAATCTGGGGCTGGCTACGCCTGATTCCAGCTGGACGGGGGTCGCTTATAATGCGTTTAAAGATGAAGGCAATGACGCCGGTGGCAAGAAATTTTTTGGAGAAATTAATCTGTGGCTGCAGAATGGTGCTTCCTGGACGAATGAAGCTTGGGGCGAACCGCCTGATGCTTATTTCGGAGAGGATTTTTTGGAAAGCCATCTGAAACGGCTAGTTGGCGGGGAAAGCGCCGATAAGGCGGGTCATATTTTCCAGAAACCCGGAGCGGATGAAGACAGCGAAGGCATTAATATCCGCGTAGACGATTATAAGGGATTTACCAACGTATACTATGGGCATAAGGATGAGAAACCCACGGATATCCTCGGCGGGACTTTTACCGTGACTAAAGCGCAGCCCGGATCGGGAATTACTCTGATTACCGACAGCAAGGGGCTTAATGTGGATTCGTCCAAAGCAGCAGATAAGAATCTGGCCAGCGCAACGCTGAATGCTCTGGCGAATAAGCTGTTTTATACCGCGTATAAAAATGGGGAAACCAATCTTGCCGGTAAAGTAGAAATTGCCGAGGGCCTGACGTCTTCCAGCCTGTCCAAACGTATGGAAGATGTAACTTTCAAGGAATCCAATGGTCAGGGGCAGTACCTCTATACACCGGCTTCGGATATTCCTGAAGAACAGACAGAAACAGCATTTACCGATACTATCACCGGCGTAAAGGCGAAGGACATGAAATATGTCAATACCGGTGTGCGTAAAGAAGACGGTACATACAAATTTACAAAGGATTCTGAAATTACTGTTGCCGCAGGCGGACCTGCAGTAAAAGTAGAAGAAGATGTCATTATCCGGGCTGATGGAAAAACGCTGAAAATGAAGACGGTGGAAGGCAGCGGTACAGTCTACGGAATCAACCAGTCTACTGCGAAGAAAGCAGAAATCACCGCGAAGAACCTGGATGTAGAAGTGACAAGCACATCCCGTGCTGAAGGCATCCATATGGCAAACAGCAATGCAGCTATCCGGCCCGAAATGACGATTAATGGAAATGTCAATCTGAAAGTAAGCGGAACAGCTAATACACTGGGTGCTTATATCCAGGGAAACAGCAGATTGACAGTTAATGGAAATGTGACAGCCGATGTAGACGGACACAATGGCGGCTTTAGTTATTATGGGGCAACCGGACTATACTCCACCAGTAATATGGGGCCCAATTCTATGGGAGCTGATATCACAGTCAATGGAAATGTAGACCTGAAAGGCAAAGCCCATGGTATTTTTGCCAATGCCGGCGGCAGCAAAGTGACAGTCAACGGCGGCGGCAGCATTGAAGTGGACAAGGCATCGACAAATCCCTATGCGGCTATCCGTGCAGAAGACGGTATTGTCAACATGAATGTCAAGCTTGACAGCAACGGAAATGCCGTAGGAAGCCTTGACAAGAAAGTCAATATTAAGGGAAATCTGGCGGTAACGACCGGTGCTGTCAATGAGGTGGATAAGAAAGGAACTTTGTCACAGATTAATCTGGGACTGACCACGTCGGATTCTACACTCCAAGGGGTTGTGTATAATGCATTCCCCGATGAAGGGAAGAAAGCAGGAGAGTTGACCTTCAAAGGGGAGGCCAATCTGTTCCTTGCCAACGGTGCCGCATGGATGAATGAAAAGTATGGAGATACCGGAACATCCTGGGGCGGTAAAAACTTCGAAGGCAGCCATCTGACAAGACTTGCCGGCGGAGTAAGTGCAGATAAGGCAGGACAGATCTTCCAGAAAGACACAGGAAATATCACCGTAGATAACTATAGCGGTTACACGGATGTATATTATGCACACGAAGAAACAGCGCCGAAAACCATGATCGGCGGAGATTTCATCATACGGAAAGCGGCATCTGGCTCCGGCATATCCCTCATCACGGATAATAAGGGGCTGAATACATCTTCCAATGCATCTGCGGATAAGAATCTGGTCAGTGAAACACTGAACGCTCTTGCGAATAAACTCTTCTATAAAGCGTATGCAGACGGAGAAAAGAATCTGACCGGTTTTGTAAAAATTGCAGAAGGTCTGACCAGTTCTGAAGCGGTTCTCAAAACAGGAAATATCACCTTTAAGAATGATAACGGTCAGGGCCGGTATCTCTATACACCGGCGCAAGATGAGATTGTCGGGCCAATTACCGGGCCGGAAAAAGAAACGGCTGACCGCAATGCAAAAGGCACTGCGCCGAATGCAAAGCAGGGAAATGTGGTCAGCGGTATGTACAATGAGTCCACACCTACGACGAAGACCAATCCGATGATTGTGGATATGAATGGATTCAATTTAAATGTGGCGGCAGAAAGCGACAATAAGATTGCTGATGCCGTTTATGTGGGAAATAATGATTATATTACTGTAAAAAATGATGCGGGAAAGAAAATCGGCATCACTTCCACCAATACAAATACCCGTGCTGCCAACGGCATTTTCCTTGAGGGGAATTCCCATCTGAATATAACGGGACCGGTGGAGATTGCCAAGGTGCATACCAAAGGCAGTTCCGCCGCAGGTATTGCGTTCCAGGGCAGCGGAAGTGAAGCGGTGATTGACGGTTCCCTTACCATTTCAAATGTGGACGGTGATAAAGCGGAGAAGCAGGGACGGTATATCGGCGTATCCGGGATCCGGATGACCGGCGATAATACTTCCATGACCGTTACGGGACCGGTGAATATTTCCGGTTTTAAAGGATCGGCATTGCATACTGCGGGCGCGGACAGTGTAATTTCTGTCGGCGGCGGTACTATTTCTACAGCAGTGGATGCGGATAAATCCCATAATTTCTATGCGGCCCGTGTGGAAAAAGGAACGGTCAATATCAACATGAAAAATGGTGCGCCAGGAAGCGCAAGAACCAATATTATCGGGGATATGTATGTTACAGGGCAGTATGGAAAGAAAGTTATTGAGTACAGCGGAGGCCAGCTGGCAGATTGGCAGCACAGAGGAAATCTTCATGTGGCGCTGACAGATAAGGATTCGTCCTGGACCGGTGTGGCAGCGTATGAACAGTACAATGATAATTACGGCAGCGGCGGGAATACGATGCATGATATCGGGAATTTTGATCTGTATCTGCAAAACGGGGCCACCTGGACGAATGAGCAGCAGTCTCATGTGACTACTACGACGCTTGCCGATAAGAATCCTGTCTATAACGGCAGCTATTTAATGAAGCTTCATGGCGGCAGTGACGCAGTGCATAAAGGGTATATTTATCAGAAAGACAGCAAGCCCATTACTGTAGATAATTACAGCGGACACACTCTTGTTTTCTATGACCATACCGGAGACGGTTCTGCCGCTGAAAATTACAGCGCCGGTGATTTCAGAATCAAGACAGCGGAAGAAGGATCTTCCATCACGCTGCGCACAGGTGCAGGCGGAATCAATACGGCCGATAAAACGGCGGCGGGAAAAGCGCTGAACAGTTTAGCAAATAAGCTCTACTATATGTCTTATGCGCAAGGTGACACAAAGCTGAAAGGCACTGTGGAAATTGCGGAAGGGTTGACTTCCTCTTCTGTTTCAGCAAGTGGGGATATTGCTTTCAGGACAGATACGGCTGCTGATAAGAACGGACAGGGCACCTATGTATATGAACCGGAAGAGCCTTTGGACGGGCCGATCATCAAAGACAGACTGCTGAAAGGCGAAACTACGGTCACTGCTGATGACACCCATGCTGAAGATGGATATGTCAGTGCAGCTTACAACGGCGATGATTCAATCACCGTGGACATGGCAAATCATGGACTCCGTCTGGAAGCGGATTCTTCCGCATCTGCAAAGGCGGCGGCTGTCCGTGTCGGAAAAGGGACGGACGGCAACAAGAAGAGCATCAGTTTCATCAATATGGAGAAAAACAAACCGCTGGTTATTTCTGCAGATCAGACGAATGGAAGAGAAGCTACAGGTATTTATGTTTCCGAGAACGGTAAGCTTTCCGTCGCCGGGGATGTAGTGATTGATAAGGTGTCTACTTCAGGCAGAATGGCGTACGGCGTGGCAAACCGCGGACCTAATGCGGAACTTATCATTAAAGGCGGGCTGAAAATAGCCGGTACAGGTGCCGATGAATGGAGAACGGTAAAAGCTGCCAAGGATACAACGGGTATATCGGTAACTGCCATTGCCAATATCGGGAATAATGCCAAATTAACTATTGAAGGGCCGCTGGACGTAAAAATTCAGGGGACTGCCATCAATTCTACCGCTAAAGGCGGCGTTATGCGCCTTGGCAGCGGCAGGATTCTGACGCCTATGGATGAACATGCCCAGGGGAATTCAAAGCTTGTTAAGGGCGTGAACGGTACTGTTTTCATTAATATGAATGAGGACGGAACGGCTGCCAAAGCTGAAGACACTGTGCTTCAGGGCAATATTTACACCGAAAGAAGATCAGGGTCTAAGGCCGTTGTAAATGTAGGGCTGGCAAGCAAGAATTCTTCATGGACAGGTGTAACCGATTATAACAGGAGTTTTTCCAGCGATGCCGGCGAGGTCAATCTGTATCTGAGCCATGATGCGGTTTGGAATAATAAGAAGACTGCTTCCGTGACGGGCTCTTACATGGGCAGCCATATAGATTATTTCAAAGGCGGCAGTGATGCGGCCCACGCGGGTATTATCAGACAGAACGACGACAGGGACATCAATATAGATCATTACAGCGGTCATGCAATCCTTGTCTATGACCATAAAGCGGAAAAGCCAAAAGAGATGATTGGCGGCAGGACGCTGATAAAAAAAGCGGAACCGGGATCTGTTGTCAGAATGGTAACCGGGAACGGCGGTCTGAATACCAATTCCAACAAGGCGGCCGATAAGAATCTGGTCAGTGAAACTCTGAACGCTTTGGCGAATAAGCTTTACTATACCGGTTATAACAATGCGGCAATCAAAGATAATCTGAAAGGTACCGTAGAAATTGCGGAAGGCCTGACGGCAAGTTCCGCATCGGTTGCCATCGTATCGGGAAATATGAGCTTCCAGGATGTCACGGGCAGAGGTGAATATAAATTTACCCCCGCAGAAGATGACCCTCATGGACAGACTACGTCTGATTTCGGTACCCCTATCACCGGAGAAGCCGATAAGGATCAGGAGTATGTCAAAGCCAATGTGCTGAAAGATGACGTGTATACTTTTACCAATGCGGTGAATACGGTCACTGTCGATGACGGAGATACCACGACAGAAGATCTTGGCTACCATAAGGCTGTGGCCGCCGTGGTGGGGATCAATAAGGATATTACGATTCATGCGGCAGATAAGAGTCTGAAACTGAATGCGGAGAATAAGACAGAACGCAACAGTGCTGTAGGCATGTACACGAAGAAAAAGATTGACGCTGTGGCAAAAGATATTTCCATCGATACCAAATCTTCTGTGGGTGATGTATACGGTATATATATCCATGAAGGCGGAAAGGCAGACATTGCCGGCAATGTGTCTATCCTGGCCAAACAGGGCGGAGACGGTTTTGCGAATGGAATCAAACTGTATAACGGCGGTTCCGCGCTGACCATTAACGGTAACCTGGCTATGAAAGGCACGGGAAGCGGAAATGATGCCTATGGTGTTTCTGCGGCTCAAAAGGGCGGGTATGGCAGCATAAAGACATATCTGGCAACAGGTATCAATATCTATGATAAAGACGGTGCTTCGTTCACCTTAAACGGCAACGTGGATATGGCGGTCAAAGGTGTCGGCGTAGATATGCGCGGCAGTGAGAAAAATACGGTAACCATTGCCGGAGGCACAATCCTTACGCCGGATGACAGGGAGGAAGCCAGCTATATAGCTGTGGCTGCTACTTCAGGTACCTTTACCATGGGGATGAATGATGCGAAAACAGGATCCAATGGAAAGGATGTCATTGTGCAGGGCACAATTTCTTTAGGAGCTGGGGGAACTGTTAATCTGGGTCTGGGCAGCAGTAAATCCCGGTGGACAGGTGTTTCTGATAATGAAGACGAGCGTCCTGTGAATCTGTATCTGTCGGACGGAGGAATATGGGAAAACCGACAGACGGCGAAAGACCAGTATGGTTTGTTTGCAGGCAGCCGCGTGACAAAAGTGGCAGGAGGCACCACGCCGGCTAAGGCAGGTGTAATTGCCCAGAAAGACAGTAATCCCATTACTATTGATCATTACAGCGGACACACTATTCTTGTTTATGATCACGAGGCATCGTCTCCTGCAACAATGATCGGCGGAGATACGATAATTGCTAATGCGGAAGCCGGTTCCGGTATTACGATGCGTACCAACAGCAGGGGATTGGATACAAATTCTGGCAAGGCAAAAGATAAGAATTTGGTAAATGCCACCCTTAATGCACTGGCGAATAAACTGTTTTATACTGCGTATAAAAATGGAGAAACCAATCTTACGGGTAAAGTAGAAATTGCTGAAGGATTGACAACATCCGCCGTGGCAAAGAAGACAGGCAATATATCTTTCAAGAACGGGACCGGTCAGGGTGAGTACATCTATACGCCCGAAGAAGATCCGAGCGGTGACATTATTGATGCAAATGGTCCGATTACTTTCGATTATAAGAAGGATTCCAAGGTATTCGGCAGATCTGTCAGTCAGATAGGCGGAAATAGCAAGAACCTGGCTTATAACTTTGCAGGAAAGACAGTCAATATTACCACCGGCGGCAGTGATTGGGCGCCGATAGGAATGACGCCGAATGTAAAAGCGGTTATTAACGCGAAACAGTTGAACCTGAAGACACCGGAAGCCGGTATGATGGGAACTTATGGAATCTATCTGGAAGACGGAGATGATATTACTGTCAATTCCGATGTGAATATGACCGTCAACGGCGGTGCATATATGGTAGATGGTATTTTTATGGGGCATATGGGGGCGGCAGAAGCGGCAAAGACCAAACTGACCATCAATGGCAATGTCACCATGCGCGGTACCGGAAATGACCAGTCTTCCGATGATTTCTGGGGTATTAAGGGTACCGGAGAAGACGGCGGCTATCCTACCTATATGGGAAGCCGCTGGGCGCCGGAAGGAATTTATCTTGGCAAAGAAGGTGGCAGTTCCATCACGATCAACGGCAATGTAGATATGGCAGTCAAAGGGAACGGCGCGGTAACGGATGCTTATTATAAAGTCGCAGGGCAGAATTCATTGGATAATGTTCTTACCTTGAATGGCGATGTCAATATTATCACGCCGAAGAGTAGAGAACGGGGATTCCTGGCATTGGGTGCTTTTGGCGGTACTGTTAATGTGAATGTAAAGACTGAAACGGATGCCGGCGGCAAAGTCAAAGTGACCGGAGCCTCCGACCATAAAGTGAATCTGGTGGGGAATCTCTATGCATCGAAAGATGATGGAAATGGAGATAATACATACTATTTCCGTGACGGTGCCATTAATCTGGGGTTGACGACGTCTGATTCCACCTGGAGCGGTGTTGTATCGAATACGAATAAAAATACGCCTACCGGAAAATCACAGCAGGGAGATATCAACCTGTGGCTCCAGAATGGTGCGACCTGGAATCATGAAGCGGTTTCCCGCGCCGATGCCGTTTATGCGGCAGGAAATAACGGGAAAACGACGCTTCCGAGTCCGTCAAACGGATTGTACGGGGCTTATGACGGTATTTCTCATCTGACAACCCTGACCGGCGGAAAAGACGCGGATCATGCGGGGCTCATCGCTATGAAGGACAAGGCAGATGTGGAAGTCGGCACATACAGCGGTTTCAGCCGCATTTACTATAACCATGAAAATAGCACGCCAAAACAAATGATCGGCGGCGATTTCAAGGTATCCAAGGCATTGGATGGTTCCCGTATTACATTGATGACGGGGAGCAACGGATTGGATACGTCTTCAACTAAAGCGGCGGATAAGAATCTGGTCAGTGAAACTTTGAATGCTCTGGCAGGAAAGCTCTATTACTTGGCAAAGGATGGAAAACTTTCTGCCAAGGCAGCTTTGGCGGAAGGGCTGACTGCATCGGAAGCTTCTCTTGATTTGAAGAATGTGACTTTCAAGGAATCCAATGGTCAGGGGCAGTACCTCTATACACCGGCTTCGGATATTCCTGAAGAACAGACAGAAACAGCATTTACCGATACTATCACCGGCGTAAAGGCGAAGGACATGAAATATGTCAATACCGGTGTGCGTAAAGAAGACGGTACATACAAATTTACAAAGGATTCTGAAATTACTGTTGCCGCAGGCGGACCTGCAGTAAAAGTAGAAGAAGATGTCATTATCCGGGCTGATGGAAAAACGCTGAAAATGAAGACGGTGGAAGGCAGCGGTACAGTCTACGGAATCAACCAGTCTACTGCGAAGAAAGCAGAAATCACCGCGAAGAACCTGGATGTAGAAGTGACAAGCACATCCCGTGCTGAAGGCATCCATATGGCAAACAGCAATGCAGCTATCCGGCCCGAAATGACGATTAATGGAAATGTCAATCTGAAAGTAAGCGGAACAGCTAATACACTGGGTGCTTATATCCAGGGAAACAGCAGATTGACAGTTAATGGAAATGTGACAGCCGATGTAGACGGACACAATGGCGGCTTTAGTTATTATGGGGCAACCGGACTATACTCCACCAGTAATATGGGGCCCAATTCTATGGGAGCTGATATCACAGTCAATGGAAATGTAGACCTGAAAGGCAAAGCCCATGGTATTTTTGCCAATGCCGGCGGCAGCAAAGTGACAGTCAACGGCGGCGGCAGCATTGAAGTGGACAAGGCATCGACAAATCCCTATGCGGCTATCCGTGCAGAAGACGGTATTGTCAACATGAATGTCAAGCTTGACAGCAACGGAAATGCCGTAGGAAGCCTTGACAAGAAAGTCAATATTAAGGGAAATCTGGCGGTAACGACCGGTGCTGTCAATGAGGTGGATAAGAAAGGAACTTTGTCACAGATTAATCTGGGACTGACCACGTCGGATTCTACACTCCAAGGGGTTGTGTATAATGCATTCCCCGATGAAGGGAAGAAAGCAGGAGAGTTGACCTTCAAAGGGGAGGCCAATCTGTTCCTTGCCAACGGTGCCGCATGGATGAATGAAAAGTATGGAGATACCGGAACATCCTGGGGCGGTAAAAACTTCGAAGGCAGCCATCTGACAAGACTTGCCGGCGGAGTAAGTGCAGATAAGGCAGGACAGATCTTCCAGAAAGACACAGGAAATATCACCGTAGATAACTATAGCGGTTACACGGATGTATATTATGCACACGAAGAAACAGCGCCGAAAACCATGATCGGCGGAGATTTCATCATACGGAAAGCGGCATCTGGCTCCGGCATATCCCTCATCACGGATAATAAGGGGCTGAATACATCTTCCAATGCATCTGCGGATAAGAATCTGGTCAGTGAAACACTGAACGCTCTTGCGAATAAACTCTTCTATAAAGCGTATGCAGACGGAGAAAAGAATCTGACCGGTTTTGTAAAAATTGCAGAAGGTCTGACCAGTTCTGAAGCGGTTCTCAAAACAGGAAATATCACCTTTAAGAAAGATAACGGTCAGGGGCAGTACCTTTATGAAACCGCTTATCCGAATGAACAGGTCACGGATCCGATTAATAAGACTATAGACGGCAGTACTGCTTCTGAACAGGTATACAAGGAAGCCGGCGTTTATAAATCGGATACGGATACCTATAAGTTCACAAAGAATCCGGCTACTGTCAACGGAGATTCCGGTGCGGCTGTCGATGCAGGTGCGAAGGATATCCATGTGGACAGCGGAGAAAATACGCTGAATCTGAATGGAGGAAATACTGGCGTCGGTGTTAAAGCAGAAGGAGGAAAGACCGCTGATATTAAGGGCAATGCCAATATTACAGGCAAGACCGGTGTAGTTGCCGACGGTGCGGGAAGTAAAGTGCTTCTTTCCGGAAACTCTAATATCACTGCCGAAGGAGATGGTATCGTGGCCTCTGGCGGTGGTATTGTGGAAGCAGCAGGTATAACCAATGTAACGGCAGGTGCCGGCAGAAAAGCCGTTCGTGCGGGTGCCGGATCTTCAGTAAGCCTTCAGAGTGGTAAACTGAAAGGAGATGTGGAAGCCGATGGCGGTACTGTTTTCCTCCGCGAGGCGAAAACGGAAGGCAATGCCGCTGCAGCGGCGGGCGGCAGTATCAATCTGACCGATGGCAGTGTAAGCGGTGCGGCGACGGCAGATAACGGAACGATTGAAACAGAAAATACAAATGTTGTAAATGGTGCATCCGCGCTTAACGGCGGAAAGCTTAAACTGAGAAACGGTAAGATTTCCGGCGGTGTCAAAACGGATGCCGGATCTGCAGCTGATGTTGTTATGGATCGGGCCGGAAATGCTTTGAAAGGGGATGTATCCGGTGAAGGTCAAACGGATATAACTCTTTCCAATGGTGGAAATTGGGACGGAAACAGTGCCGGCAGCGGAAAAACGCAAGTTAAAGTGGGGAATGGCAGTACCTGGACAGGTACCAGTATGAACAGTAATACGGATGTCGATCTGGAAGGCAAATGGAAACAGACCGGCAATAGTAAGGTTCGCAAGCTTATTTCCAACAACGGCGTTCTTGATAAGACAGCTTCGGAAAGCGGAAATACAGATATAGGGAAACTCAGCGGCAGGTTATCTCTTATTTATGCCCATGACAAGACGAATCCGACAAAGGTACTTGGCGGCAGCACTTTCGTTGCAACAGCCGATGCCGGTTCCACAGTGGACATGATTACCGATAATGCCGGACTGGATACAAATTCGGACAAAGCGGCTGATAAGAATAAGGTTAGCGAAGTGCTGAATGCGATGGCAGGTAAGCTGCAGTATACCGGATATCAAAATGGAGAAAGGAATCTGAAAGGTAAGCTGAGAATTGCAGAAGGGCTGACATCCAGCAGTGCCGGTCTGAAAACTGAAGCATTGAGCTTTAAGAGAGATGGACGGGGATACTTTGATTACACACCTGCCAAGCCGAATAAGCCGGAAATTGAAACCGGAGATTATGAAACTTCTATCATGAGCAGTACCAGAAGCGCTCTGACTTCCTCTATCCTTGTATGGCGGAATGATATGAATGATATGTATAAGCGCATGGGAGATCTCAGAATTGGTGCGGAAAGTGGTTTGTGGGCAAGAGCCTACGGCGGCCGGATTAGTTATGACGCCAACAATGCGTATATGAAGAACAGCTACTGGGCGGCCCAGGTGGGCATAGATAAACGTCTGGCATCAGGCTGGCATGTAGGCGGTGCTTTCGGATACAATGACGGCAGCGCAACATACAGATATGGAGGGAAAGGCGATCCGAAATTGTACACATTGGCGGCCTATGCGACCAGAGTGTCGGAAGATGGACAATATGTGGATGTCATTGCGAAAGCAGGAAAACTTTCTAATAAGTTCACAGCCTACAACAAGTACAGTGCACCGGCACTCAGGAATTATGTAGAAGGTAAGTATGATACATACGGATATGGCATCAGTGCCGAATACGGTAAAAAGATTCGTATGGGCAAAGGCTTTGTAACGCCGCAGGCAGAACTGACATGGAGCCGGCTGTCATCGGACAGCTTTGATGCAGCGGCGCCTAGTGGTGAAAGCATGCGTGTCAATCAATCATCAGTCAACAGTTTGATTGGGCGCCTGGGTGTAGTAGCCGGAGTAGAGAGTGACAAAGGCAATTTCTATGCCAAAGCAAGTCTGTTCCATGAATTTGACGGAGATGGACACATCCTGTTCAGTGAACCCGGAAAAACAGGCAAGCGTTCCTCGTTCAGCCTTAAGGATACCTGGGCAGAAATTGCACTGGGCGGCAACTACTACCTGAGTCCGAGAAGCATGATTTATGCAGATTTCACAAAGAGCTTTGGCGGAGATTACAAGGTAGACTGGAGAATCAATGCAGGAATTCGCTTCAGCTTCTGAGTATGATGTCAACTTCCAAAAGGGGAATGAAACAAGATTTTGTCATGAGAACTGAATAATAAGAAGAAAAAATAAAGGACTGCTTTCCTGGGGACAGGACGGCAGTCTTTTATACTTGGGAGATAATTAGATAAGTATGCGAAACAGAGTAAGTTAACATTGTATTTGAAAAGAATTTATAAAAAATAATTAAAATTACCAATTGGAATATCATTTATTGTTGATATGTGAAAAGTAATATAGTATAATTTACAAGATGAAATTAGATAATCATTTGAAATTATGAGATACAAATAGCTGTTTCTTAATAAATAATGGTTATCCAATAATTTAATACTATATGAGGACAAAAGCTGAAGAGCTCATGTGGGGAATCCGGTGAGACTCCGGAACTGGCCCGCAACTGTATGGGGAATTGTGTCATAGTAAGTCTTTCACGGAGATATGACAGAATGAGGAACTAAGTCAGGGTGCCACTTTGTTTTCTGATTTTCTAATGACTTGCGAGGCATAAGGTTAGATGCATAAGGAAGCCGGATATGGGAAATCCGGTTCAGATTTAGAATTATGAAATCTGTGCATCTTTTTATTGTCTCGTTTTTTGTTGCGTTTAATGGAGTGGATGAAAGGGAGTGCCGGGCATGGATAATTTGAAATACTTTTTGGAGTAAATCCGGTTCATGTGACACGGGTTTCATGACCGCGGTAAGCGGTTCAGATCCGGATGGGTATGTTTTAGAAGAGGATGAATTGCCTGCTATCGGGCAAGGCCGGGATGCTAATCGAGTATCCGGCGGAGAGTTTATGTTTGAAAAATAGGGAGGAATTATGAAACGGAATAAGGTAAGTAAATTACAGATGAGGCGGCTGGCTGCCGGTGTTACAATTGCGCTGCTGGCGGGTACATGCCAGGTGATGGCAGATCAGTCTACAAATCCGATCAGTGAAAGTGAAGTATTTACTGCAGACCGTCTGGCACAGGTTGTTAATAAAAATAACATGCCTAAAGAAAGATTCAAGTCCGTCGCAGCAGGTATTTTAGGATATACGCATGATAAGGCCTCAATTAAGACAATTAATATTGATATGGCGGGTCATGACCTGACGCTCGACTTGACGAAAGTTGCTGATTTGGGGACCGATTATTCTGCATACGGGATCAAGGCGAATAATAAGACAACTATCGTGGTTGACAGCAATAAAACCAATCCGGGGAAAAACGGTACGATTACCATCAAGGCGAAAACGCTGTGGTCGCCCTCAGGAGACAGCGGCAGCAAGTATACTGCTGCACATGGTATCGCAGTGGGTAATTTTAGCCAGAGATTTAATAAAAAAGTAAGTGAAGACCTGGTGAAGACGACGATCAATGCTGATGTAGTGATTGAAGAATTGCGCGGCGGTTCTATCAAAACGACAGGCATTTCGTCTATGGACTGTTCTGATTTAGCGATTAATGGAAGATTCACAATCAAGCCGGGCGCAATTAGCCTTATGCAATGGAATCGGGGCGATCAGTCAAAAACTTATGGCATATATATGATTGGAAGCAATAATACTATTTCTATTACTTCAGCGGATATTGATGATTCAAAGAATGGGTCACTTTCTGACCTGATTAAAACGGACGAATCGCTTTGGGGCGGCAAAACAGAGAAGAATGTTCTTCGTATTGGCGGCGGTACGCTCAAAGTCAAAGAGAATCAGAAAGAACGGTATCTTATCAGCGCCGCGAAAGGATTCCGGACATTTATCAATGTGAATCAGGATGGAAGCGCAATCGGAATATCAAAAGCGGATTTGCAGGGGACGATTCGCATGGATGCTGGGTCAGAAGCTTATGTTGGTCTTACTGCCGGATCGAAATGGGTCGGCGGAACACAGGCAGATATAAAAGGAAAGGTGAATCTTTTTCTTTCAGAAGGTGGTGAATGGAACACGCTGAATGCGGGACAGGGCAGCCGTGTAACCAGGTTTGCCGGTGATGCAAAAGGCGGTGCAATTTATCAAAAAGATGCGGGACAGCTTGTAATTGAAAATTACAGCGGCGCGGGAAAAATCTATTACGCCCACGAGAATGCAGGCATAGCGGCGGAAGACTACAAGGCGGGAGACACCCATATCGGATCCGCGGCAGAAGGATCACGCATTACAGTAGTTACAGATAATAAAGGAATTGTTGATACAGATAAAGACCAGGTGTATAAGGCTTTAAATGCTTTGGCGGGAAAACTGTATTACGATGCTTATAAAAACGGAGAAAAGAAGCTGGCGGGACAGGCAGAGATAGCCGAAGGACTGACGGCGTCATCTAAAACATTACAAATGAGAGACCTGCTGTTCAAAAAAGAAAACGGACAGGGGTATGTAGAAGATAAACCCGTGCCGCCGGCAAATCTGGATGTAAGTGAACAGATTGTTGAAGATGGTCTGGGATCGGGGAATATGTATTGGATGAATAACGGGTATAAAGATGGTGAGGATGATGATCATCGTTATGTCCTGAAGTCCGATACCACGATCAAGGTTGATTTATCAAATCCCAAGACTCTGACATACGGGGGAAATCAAGGTGCCAATGTAGCAAATATCATATGGGGAGATCCGGATTATACAGCGGATGGCTTTATTGATATGAACGGACATAAGCTGACCTTGGTTTCTGAGGCAAATCATTTAAGGCATTATGCGTCGGGAATTTTGTCACATGGCGGTGATCTGGAAATAAAGAACGCGGCAGGTATAGATATTGACATACATGGCGATAAAAATGCAAAGAGCGGTATTTATGTCTGGGGACAGGGCAGAAATGGAGCGAGCCTCACTATATCTAATGATAATCAAGCGGAACATGCTGTGAAGATACGTAATACGGCAGCGGAAAAAGACGCAGCTATACTTGTGGACGGCAGGAGTGCAAAGAATGGCGGAAGCGCAAAGCTTGTTATAAAAGGTTTGGTAGATGTTGAGAATGATGATGTCAGCGTAATTCAGGCAAATAAGGGCGATGTGTCAATCGGCGGCGGGAAAATAATAGCCAAAGGGGATAAGGCGTCCAGTTTGAAGATAAATAATGACGGTAAAATCCAGATCAACGGCAATTTGTCGGACAGAAATGTTCTTACGGCAGGAGCAGTCAAACATGATGTACAGATAGAAGGGAATGTACTTGCTCAGAAAGGAAGATTGGGACTGGTTCTGAATACGGACGGGTCCTACATAAAAGGGTTGATAGGAACAGATGCCGGAACAGCTGGTCAAACGTACATGATGCTTTCTGACGGAGCCTCCTGGTACCATGAAGGAAAAGGAGCCCGAACAGACAGCATTAAAGAAAGTAAAATCAAAAACCTTGAGGCTGATGGCGGCAACATTTACCAGAAAAATGAGAAACCGATAACCATTGAGAACTACAAGGGAAATATGAAACTGTTCTATAAGCATGAGAACGCGGGCACGAAGGCGGAAGATTACAAGTCGGGAGATGTACACATCGGATCTGCGGCAGAAGGGTCACGCATTACCGTAGTCACGGATAATAGTGGAATTACCATGACTGATGAAGCCCAGATATATGAAGTACTGAATGCTCTGGCAGGAAAACTGTATTACGATGCCTACAAGACCGGAGAAGAAAAACTGACCGGACAGGCGACAATAGCCGAAGGACTGACCTCATCATCCAAGACCTTGGAAATGAAAGACATGCTCTTCAAGAAAGAAAACGGACAGGGATATGTGCAGGGAAAACCCACGCCGCCGCCACTGGTTAATCCGGTACGCCATCAAATCGTGGAAGCGAACTATTTTGCTGAAGAAGCGCGGGATTTCTGGTCTAAAGCGGGAGTTTATGACGGAAAAGGCCACTATAAATTTGATCATGACTTGTCACTGGTAACCCATGCGGAAGATGATCCTGTAACAACGGTAAACGATAATAAGTTCGGAAATATCTACTGGAATGGTGATGTGGTCGGGGATATCGACATGACCGGACACCGGCTGGAACTGAAATCCATTACGGAGCGCCTGCCGAAGAAAAACCCCAATGCAATTACCGTCTACAGCGGTACATTAACGATCAAGAATGTCAACGGAATGTACATCGAATCCGATCCGAAGGGAAGCCTTTATGGACGAGGAATCCTGGTAGCAGGGGTACGTGGTGACGAAAGATGGAAAAGCGGAAGCGGCCATGCAAAGTTAATCATAGAAAATGATGATGATCCGGCACATGCAGTAAAAATCCGTGTAAAAGACACGGGGGAAGATTTCGGTGCTATTGAAGCGCAGAAACATAATGGAAGTGCGCTCGTAGACATTAAAGGACTTGTGGATATTGACTCCAAGATGTGGAGAGCTGTTGAGTCTCACGGAGCAAAAGTATCTATTGGAGGAGGAACGATCAGAGGAACAGATGTCGCATCCTTGGCTGCTTATACAGGCGGCTCGATACTCGTCAATGCAAAGCTGAATGATGAGAATAAGGTAGAAGCTACTTCTGCGACCCGTCCGGTAAAGATTACCGGGGATGTCAGTGCTGAAAGCGGCGGTCATGTCATGCTGGGACTGAACAATAAAGACTCCTTCTTGAAGGGTCTGGTAACCACGGATATATCGGGAATTAATCCGGATACGCAAAAATGGGGAAAGATACCCGGAAAAGTATCTATGGTGCTGGCAAATGGAGCAGTCTGGGAACACAAGCAGGTAGGAGTAGGATACTATCACAAGAAAGGCGCAGATTTCAACTACAAGAATCGCGGTAAGGGAGAATCTATTGACAGCCATGTAACAAGCCTGCGCGCGGACAAAGGCATACTGCTGCAGAATGATCCGCATAAACTGACCATCGATAAATACGAAGGGAACATGAAGCTGGTCTATGAACATGAGAACGCGGGAACAAAGGCGGAAGACTACAAGACGGGAGACGTACACATAAAAGAAGCTGCTGAAAACGCATCAGTAACGATGGTGACGGACAACAGCGGAATTACGATGACTGACGATAAACAAGTGTACGATGCATTGAATAGCCTGGCAGGAAAACTGTACTATGAAGCATATGCAAAGGGAGAAAAGAACCTGAAAGGGCGTGCAACGATAGCGGAAGGCCTGACCGCATCATCCGCGACGTTGAAAATGGCAGACATGGATTTCCGTGAAGCAAATGGACAAGGATATGTGAAAGAAACCAACCCGAA
>ERZ773065.438-NODE-438-length-23864-cov-5.301441_pt1 | contig 23864 bp, 27 predicted proteins | sample MGYA00580623_ERZ773065 | MGnify/ENA primary metagenome ERZ773065 (study PRJEB29015, sample SAMEA2738017) | human oral metagenome | biome: human oral; feature: human-associated habitat; material: dental | place: China | collected 2047 ... | reverse complement strand
TTTGGACGAGTCAAACCAGGCAATTTCGCTCGACAAACTTGGCTACTGGGGGCTGTCGCTTGCTACTGTAAAAGACGCCATGGCGCAACCAAACGGTATGATTTTGGTAACCGGGCCGACTGGCTCAGGAAAGTCGACTTCTCTGTTTAGTGTGTTGTCGGAGCTTAATACGCCAGATGTTAATATTTCGACAATTGAAGACCCGGTTGAATACAAAATCCCTGGTGTCAACCAAACTCAGACCAACGCCAAAGCCGGCATGACCTTTGCCTCAGGACTACGCGCATTGCTTCGCCAAGACCCGAATATCATCATGGTTGGAGAAATCCGCGACGGCGAGACCGCTAACCTCGGCGTGCAGGCGGCGCTGACTGGACACTTGGTGTTTTCCACCCTTCACACCAACAACGCCGCAACTTGCTTGCCGCGTCTGCTGGACATGGGAATTGAACCCTTCTTGATCGCTTCGACAGTCAAGGCGGTGATTGGTCAGCGATTAGTACGAAGGCTCTGCATGAACTGCCGTCAGGAATATACACCAAACCAAGAAGAATTGAAATACATCACCGAGATGTTTAATATTGACACCAAGTCAATTAAAAAAATTCATGACTTAGAGCAGCAGGCTTTTGATGACAAAATTGGCGGCGACACACCAATGGGCTCAACCGAGCAAACAATCGCCCGGCTATGGAAGCCAAACCCTGAGGGTTGTGACGAATGTGGGCATAATGGCTTTAAGGGACGTGTTGGTATTTATGAGGTTCTTGGAATTTCTATCCCTATTCAAAAAATGATTACCGCCAATGCCACCAGTAACGACATCCAGGATCAAGCAATTTCTGAAGGTATGGTAACTATGCAGATGGATGGCCTCATTAAATCACTGCGCGGAATCACAACAACCGAAGAAGTATTGAGAGCAACAAGGGAGTAGCATCATGCCAGTTTTTGAATATTTACTTGTCAATAAGAAAAAAGAAACTGTCTCCTCAACAATAGAGGCGGCCGATAAACTATCAGCCATCAACGCTTTAAAATCACGCGGACAATTGATAAAAATCGAAGAAAAAAGCGCAAAAAAAGCTGCCGGTTTTTCGTTTGGCAAAAAAAAGAAAGGCGCCAAAACTGACGAGTTGGTGATGTTCACTCGTCAATTAAGCGCCATGGTTTCAGCTGGCGTGCCGATTCTTCGTTCGCTAAATTCAATGGCTAAGCACGCTGAGAGCGCCGGCTTCCGAGAAACAATTAACGCAGTTATTAAAGATATCGAAGGTGGTATGTCATTTGCCGATGCTCTAGGAAAACATCCAGAAACCTTCAACGACATCTATGTTAATATGGTCGCCGCCGGTGAAGCCGGAGGGATTCTGGACGACATTTTGAAACGACTAGCCCTACAACAAGAAAAAAACTCATCCATGAAGAAAAAGATTAAAGGCGCCATGACATACCCAATCGTTCTTTTGGTGATAACCATCATTGCCTTCTTCATTTTGATGACCTTTATTATTCCAGTCATCGGTAAAACCATTAAAGATATGGGTGGACCAGACGCTGAGCTGCCGCTGCTCACTGAAATCATGCTCGGCATTAGTGACTTTATGGTGTCATTCTGGTATTTGATTGTCCCGGCATTCATCGGCGGAATCTGGGCGCTAATTCGCTACATTAAAACCCCAAAGGGCCGCGTTAAATTTCACCGTGTTATTATTAAGGTTCCTGCAGTCGGAGCAATTGTTAGAAAAGTGGCAATTGCAAGGTTCACTCGGACCTTCTCCGCTCTCATTGGTGCCGGCGTAGCCGTGTTAGAAGCCCTGGACGTCACCTCCCGCGCAGTCGGTAACGTTGTCTACGAAGAATCCCTGAGGGAAGCCACCAGGCGTGTCCAAAATGGTGAAGTCTTGTCGAGGATTATCGCAGAGAGGGATGATTTGTATCCACCAATTGTTGCTCAGATGTTATCTGTCGGTGAAGAGACTGGACAAACAGACAAAGTGCTTATTAAGGTTGCCGACTTTTACGAAGAAGAAGTTGACACTGCGATTGACGGAGTTAGTTCCATCATCGAGCCAGTAATGATCGTAGCAATGGGTGGCGTGATTGCTTTGGTGGCAGTCAGCGTGATGGGGCCAATTACCAGTATGGCGGGACAAGTTAAGGGATAGTCTTTCAAAAAAGCTTATGCTATAATACCGGTATATAGGTGGGAAGAAGAAAGTGTCGAGTATATTTTATAGAAAAAAACCAATAATCGGCTTAGATATCAGTAGAACGAGCATTAAAATTATGTCAATTGACAAAACCCGCATGCTGGTTCATGGTTATGGCTCAATTAACCTTGACTCCCGACAAAATGATGGCAATTCTAATGATAACGTTGAATACCTAGCTCAAAATATAAAAGAGCTATTAAAGAATAACATTGTTGGACAGATTGACAGTAATCGCGTAGCTATTGGCATTCCAACCAGCCGAACATTTTCGCGGACGTTCACCCTGCCCATAAAAGAAGAAGCTAATATCCTTAGTGCAGTAAACCTGGAGGTTGAACAGTATATTCCAGCCCCACTTGACTCACTTTATGTAGATTACAGAATTATCAATCGCTCAAAAGATGAGCTTAGTGTACTAATGTGTGCCGCTCCAAAAAAGATGATTGATAGCATGCTAGATGCCGCGCAACGATGTGGACTAGAGGTTGCAGCTATTGAGCCAAATGTTAATGCAATATCAAGACTCTTAAAGAAAACCGAAGAAGGCATGCTACCAACAGTTATTGTTGATATCGGCACATCAGCTACTGACATAGCTATTTTAGACTCTGATATCCGCGTAACTGGAGGGTCTAACGTGGGTGGCTACACGCTAACCCTGAACCTAGCTAAGAAAATGAATGTGCCAATTGAAACTGCTCATCAATTTAAAGTCCTAAACGGGCTCAATCCTGGACCAAGGCAAGCTCGCATTACCGGAGCTCTGCAGCCAAGTCTACACAAAATGACCAACGAGATTAAACGCGTTATGCGATACTACACTGACCGATTCCCGGATGAGAGAAAAATTGAACAGATACTTATCGTTGGTGGTGGCGGAAACGTGCCAGGAATTGGAGAATTTTTCACCAATGAGCTATTAATGCCAGCCCGCGTAGCTAGTCCGTGGCAGTTATTAAATTTCGGCAATCTCGAGCAGCCAGCCAAACAATTAAGATCCCAGCTTTCGCCTGTAGCGGGACTGGCACTTATTCGACAGGAGGATATTTATGATTAATCTTCTGCCTCCTCAAGAAAAAAAGCAGATTAGAGCCGGACGGGTCAATATAATACTAAGGCGATATTGCATAATATCATTGGTATTTGCCGGCTTGTTATTCTTGACAATTGGAGGATTTTATCTATTCCTAGAAAATAGTAAAACAGCAGCCCAAAACAATATTAACGAAGGAAACGCCAAACTAGCTCAATACCAATCAACTCAAAAAGACGTTGATGGATTTATAAAAGACCTAGCTGATGCTAAGGCTATTATTGGCAGCGAGGCTCACTACTCATCAATTATTCCTAAAATTGCCCAACACATTCCGTCTGGTATAGTTTTAGAATCACTAACCCTAGACACTTCCGCTCTAGACAAACCAATATCATTAATCGCACTTGGAAAAACTAAAGACGACTCTATCCGGCTAAAAACAAACCTAGAGAAATCAGAAATTTTTAGAGATGTCCACCTGGAAAGCATAGTATATAGCGACGGAAAAGCAGAAAAGTCCTCAGACTACCCCGTCGTAATAACTATTAGCGTTACACCGAAGCCGGAGGCCTTAAAGCAATGAAAAAAGTGTTAAATGCCAGTATCATGCGCATTATTATGACATTACTGCTCATTGTTATTCTGGCTGCAATGATTGGCGCTGTAACTTTTGCCTACTCATTCCTCAGTAAAGCATCAGAAGACGTCGGAAAAATGCAAAACGAAGCAGTAGCTATTGACTCGAAAATACAGAATCTGCTCGTACTAAAAGATCAGCTTGATAAAAACTCTGACATTGCTAAAAAAGCTAAAAATATAGTTTCCGAGTCAAAGATGTATCAATATCAAAATCAAATTGTGCAAGATTTATCAACCTATGCCGACCGCGCAGGCATTCCAATTCGCTCGTTTACTTTCCAGAGCGATTCAAAAAATTCAGCCCAATCTCCAGCCGCAAAAAAGAAAACAAATACTGGACCAGCTGGCATTAAAAGCACCTTTGTGTCTATTCAGCTAGGTGAAAAAATTGACTACGTACGTTTTCTGCATTTCCTTAATTTGATTGAGAAAAACGTTACTCGTATGCAGCTATCAGGCGTTGCGATTTCCAGAGCGCCAGACAGTCGCGAGATATCAGTCCAAGCACTTGAAGTAAAGGTGTACACAAGATGAAACCATCGATATCAGAACAGCTTGAACCAATCATAAAGCCTCTATCAAAGTTTCTGTGGCGATTCCATGTTATGATCTACAGCATAGCCGTCATCGGAGGACTGTCAATTGCTATATTTCTCTTAAGTGGCCTCCTTTCAATATCTAGCGAGCCAGCCCCAACTTCATCAGCGACATTTGATAAAAAAACTATGAAGATAATTAAGGATTTTCGCACTTCAACTTCCGGTAATGATTCACTAACTTTGCCTGCCGGACGATCTAATCCATTTGCTGAATAAAACATAACCATATATACTAAGATTATGCTTATTTCTGCAGACCGCTTTATTAATACGCCCGTCATGAGCTTGCAAACTGGCTCGGAATTAGCGCGAACTTCACGAGAAATTATCAATCCAAAGAACTTATCTGTAATTGCCTATGAGCTTGAGGGTCGCCTTTTAGATCAATACCCAAGCTTACTTCGCGTTAACGATATCAGAGAAATCGGGCCGCTAGGCATGATTATTGACTCAGCCGATGAAATTATTGGCGTTGATGATGTTATTGCCATAAAAGAAATTTACGATATAGATTTTAGACTAAAAGACAAATTAGTTACCGACGAGAAAAACCATAAAATCGGAAAAATCATTGGCTATACCTTAGCCGCTGGCAATTTCATTATCCAACAATTACGAGTCCGTCGACCACTATTAAAAAGTTTTGGCGATACGGAATTGCTTATTCACCGCTCGCAGATCGTTAAAGTAACTGACGATAGGATTATTGTAAAATCAGCAACAATATCACACATAGCTGAAAAAACACCCGCTCCAAACATAAACTCTTACGACAATCCTTTTCGCAAGCAAGCCCACACACAGCCTGAAGCTGTAGAAATTAATTAACGACTAGTCCGCAAACTTACCAAGAGCCTCTTTAATGTCATCGTAGGAAAAGCCCTGCCGCGCTAAATACTGCATAAATTTTTGCTCATCATTATAACGGTGGCGTTTCTTAGAGATAATCTTCTGCAGCTCTTCGCTATCAGAACGGATATTCTCCTTAATTAGCGAATCGATAGTCTTACTATCAATACCCTTGTGCGCCAATTCTAATCGTAAACGACGAATGCTAGTGCCCTTCTTTAAAAAGCGCTGCTCAAACCAAAATCGAGCAAATTTTTCATCATCCAAATATTTTTTCTCAATAAGACGATCCAAGACGCGCTCGGTAATCTCCAGCTTTATTCCAGGACGCTCAATAATTTTTCCAGTTTTCACTGAACGTCGACGAGTGGCTAGCGTTTTCCGACGCAGGTAATCACGCACTTCTTTGATGGCTCGCGGACGCATTAAACAGTATTCTATAGACCTGGCATATAACTTGCCAAACTGGCTATCGTCTTCTAGTTTCGAAATTTCCTCTTCCGTATATTCGTGACCAATCTTAACACCCAATTCACCGACCTGAAATACGTCCAAGCTAAAACGATATTTCCCGTCAACACTCACATTGACACGATTTTTATCACGAGCCTGAAGGGAAATGTCGGTGATTTTCATAAAACTATTATAGCACTAAAGCTATACGTAGCTACTGGTGGACTATTCGACCACCTCAACCACTTTGCCATGTACGCCGTTATAACAAGCAGCAGCACGCGGCTTAGTAATAACCGGCAGTTGGTGCGGAATAGCACTCATATCAACATCGCCAAGCGTACCAGCCTCGACGCACCCAATCGTAATGTGTGGACGAAATCCATCGATATCCAACCCTGGATGAATGTCGTCCAGTATTTCAAGCAACTTCCGACGTACTTCAACCATCCAGGAGGTTTTCTGTACGCGCAACTCAACCCAAACACAGTTACCAGCTCCATCTGGCAAGAAGTTGACACCGTCAAGTACCAGTTTGTCTAGGGACGGCAGCGCGGCGGCAGCTAACTTGAGACGCGGTATATCCTGCTCAGTTACATTGATCAGCGTTGCGTGCGGAATAAACTCACCGAAATCAAGATTCATTTTTTCCGACAGTTCTCGAAGGTAAGTAGTCTGCTCGTCATCAAAAATAAGATTAACTGACGCCATATGCTTTTCGGCTGAATATCTGGACTCTGCTGCTCGCATTAACTTTCCGCTTCTTTTACTTTATCACGAACTTTCTGGTCGATTTCCGCCAAAACTTCAGGATTTTCTTTTAGGTAAGCTTTAGACTTATCACGCCCCTGACCAATAGTTTCGCCGTTATACTTATAGAAAGCACCCGATTTTTCAACAATGCCGTGCGTAGCTGCCAAGTCCAGAATATCGCCAGTTTTACTAATTCCCTCATTATACATAATGTCAAACTCAGCGATACGGAATGGCGGCGCAATCTTATTCTTCACTACTTTAATTTTAGTACGGTTACCGATAATATCATCACCGACTTTAATTTGTCCGATACGGCGAATATCAATTCGCTGCGAAGCATAAAACTTCAAAGCATTACCGCCCGTGGTTGTTTCAGGATTACCGAACATCACGCCAATCTTCATGCGTATCTGGTTGATGAAAATCACTGTCGCTTTCGATTTGTTAATAATCCCCGTCAATTTACGCAGCGCCTGGCTCATCAATCGCGCCTGGAGCCCCATGTGAGAATCACCCATATCGCCATCAATTTCTGCCTGTGGCGTCAAGGCTGCCACCGAGTCGACCACAACCAAATCAACCGCATTTGATCGAACTAGCGTTTCTGCAATTTCCAATGCCTGCTCACCATTGTCTGGCTGTGATACCAGCAGATTTTCCGTATCCACACCCAAACGCTTGGCGTAGCTCGGGTCAAGCGCATGCTCGGCATCAATAAACGCCGCCGTACCACCCTGCTTTTGAATCTCAGCAATAGCATGTAGGGTCAATGTCGTCTTGCCCGAACTTTCTGGACCATAAATCTCGATAATCCGACCCTTCGGATAACCGCCACCCAAAGCTAAATCTAAACTTAGAGCGCCCGAAGGAATTACCTCAACATCAACCTTATGAGCCTCGCCAAGCTTCATAATTGATCCGTCACCAAACTGTTTAGTAATCTGATCCATCGCCAGACCCAACGCTTTCAATTTCCCGTCATCAACTTTTTTACCTGATGCTTGACTTGGCTTCTCTGAATTTACCGTTTTACTGTCTGATTTTGCCATAGCATTCCCTCCTTAGTTACTACCTTCATTATACCGATTTGTCACAATATTTGCTATAATTACATTCATGAATAAGCGAAACGGTTTCACAATTATTGAACTTCTGGCTGTAGCAACTTTTTTGATCATTATTGCAATATTAGGTTTTTCGCAATATACCAAATTGACCAACGAATCAAACAATACAAAAAAGCGCACCGCCATAAACGCCATGTATTATAGTTTAGAGGAAGGTTTTTATACTAAAAATGGCTATTATCCGGAGAAATTAGAAGACTCGACATTGTCGACTATGGACCCTGAGTTACTAAAAGACCCAAATGGTAAGAAAATTGGCGAAAAAGATAGTAGTTATCGCTATGAATCCTCAAACTGCAATGGAGGAAAATGCAAATCCTATAGACTAGTCGCAACCCTTGTCGGCGAAGACGACTACATAAAAGAAAGTCGCCACAAATAATTAATCGTCAACAGGACGACCGTTTTTGAAGTCCTCAATAGCGTTGTTGATAATTGCAATCTGCTCACGCGGATTTGCTACAAAATGAAATCTATAAGTCGTTTCTTCACCCTCGGTGCTAAGACGAATAGTGCCGTAATTAAATATAGTCTGAATAATCCCCGACTGTCGGAAACTAGCATCCTCAATACTACCCAGGCTCACCGTCTGCTCACGTCGAGAAAACAGGCTTTCTTGGATTTCCTGAATGACACTTTCATTAGTCATGAAGAATTGATTCTGTAGATATATCCATAGAGCCACCGCACCACCAAGTACTACAAGACCAATAAGCAACATCGCCACACCAAAAATGTCAGTAACAGAAGGCATAATAGGCAGGATTGGATCGCGAGCAATTGACGGATAAAACATCACGAATATCATAATTATCACTACCAAAAAAATTGAAACTATCGCTGGAATCAACATACCAATTGGATGACGCTTAATATCCAAAATCACATACTCACCTTCACTCAAATTTAAGTTTGGGTATTGCTGGACTGACTTTTCATGCTTCTTTTTCAGCTCATCGCTAATAGTAAAAGGCTTTGGATCAATCTCTCTCGCCACATGCACAACTTGCGGCTCATTAGCGTATTGGCTACGTAATCGCGGATCAAAATTCTCCCCATCAATAATTTCTGGACGCGTCGTTACATGAGAGTTTGTTTGCGCCACCACCGGAGCCGGTCTGCCAGTCTGCGGCGGATGATGATAAAGTGGACGGCCGTCAGCATCATAAGCTACTGGCTGAGTCAAATCTTCCGATGGCGTTTGCGGATTCATGCCTATATTATAACACGACAGAACTTAAGATAGTCTTGTTTTTCGGCGATAAACTTTTATAGCTATTGTAACTACACTTACTACAGCCACTCCAACAGCCACAGCAACACCAAACCACAACGATCCGCCCCTGTTATCCTCATTATTATCCTCAGGCTTCTTCTGAGCTTCCCCCGGCTCCACCTCATTCACACTACTATTTTTCTGAAATTTTATATCTTTACTACCAGAATCTATGGTAGCTATTTTCTTGTTATTACCACCGTTTACTTTATTACTCGAAGCGACGTCAGAAGGCTTACGATTCGTATTCTCTTTTTTACTATCATCTTTCTTTGCTTGGTTCTTTTCATACTCTAACATCTGATAATATCCATATTCTTCCAGATATCCCGGATCAGAATCACAAGCATCGCCAATTCCATCCTTGTCATAATCAGCTTGATCTGGATTCGCCACATCTGGACAATTATCAAATTCCCGTTCATGCTCATCGCCGTCATCGCTAACCGTCAAAGTTGTCGTCGCTATATTCGTCAGTCCAGAACTATCAGTCACCCTAAGTGTTAACAGCCCAGAAAATTCCTTAGTAAACATATAATTGACAAAAGGCTTATCCGTCATCACGTCATACACGCCGTCTTGATCGACATCCCATTCATATTTCACGATTTTACCATTTGCCGAATAAGAACCAGCGCCATCCAATTCTAATGTGTTGCCAATTTTCGCCACATATTGACGATTTATCCAGGCGTTCGGTTTGTTTGTCGCATTTTCAACTGACGCATTAACTTGATCAACGATCTTATTGCTATCATCAGCTTGTAAATATGCGCCGCCCGTTCTTTCAGCCAAAGACATCACAGATGCCATCGCATCATATCCAGAAGTTCTAAAATATATATTTGAGCTGGATCAACAGCATAAGCAGCATCAACGATAGATTGTTCGGTTAGCTCAGTGACTGGTTCTGGATCTTTAGCCGGAGCGTCACCAATCACGATCATAATCTTCTTTACTCCCGCTCGCCACTGTAGATTCAGCCCTGTCTTAATACCAGAATAAACAGATTCTTTCCAATCACCACCATTACCGAGTTGAATAAAATTGACAGCCTTGTTAAGCGCCTCGACGTTACTCGTAAAATCTGTCTCAATTTTGGACGGATAGTCACCCGAGCTTCCGCCACAACACGGATGATCTTGATAAGTGACTAGTGCAAATCTAGCACTCTTGGTTTTCGAACTAATCGACTCAACTATATTTCGAATGTTATTTCTAACAGCACTAATTGAACTATGCATCGAACCAGTCGTATCAATAACAAATACTACATCAATATCGCCGTTCGTTTTCGTTATTGGCTTCACTAAATTGGGTAGTGGTACTTTTTCACGAAGTGCTGACATATAATTACTATGCCCAAAGAAGTTTGGGTGATACCACGAACTCATATTGAATGCATTTGGCTCAAGGAATTCATGAATCCAACGATCGTGATTCTTCTTAAATATTGAGGCGTCTGGTTCATGTCCAGAAAACCGCTTCGGCAAACTATCAATAAAAATCACTTTCTCTTTACCGAAGCTTTTATTATATTCCTCAACCACCTTTTTCTGGCGTAAATTACCTTCCAGCCCTAACTTGCGCACTTCGCTAGCAACCGAAAAATCGGATAGTTTCTCACCATTATCAAGTGCTAGTAGCGGGTATCCTAAAAGAACTATTTTCGCGTCTGGACGTAAACGAGAATTAAGCGATGATAAAATACCTCTAAGATTTAGCTCTAAATCTCCCATATTATTTCTTGCGTCATTTATCTTTGTTTTGCAATCTGAAGCAGATCTTATTACAGCGGCAAAACAAGACTTAACAATGCCGTCAAAATCCAAATCATTTCCACCAATCGTCATCATTACCATATCCGTGCTGCGATCCACATTGTCAAGTTGTCGTCGAATCGTATAATTACATCTTATATTGACTCTTTTCTGATTTTTTCCGCGCTTAGAGCCAATCGTACTACTTATGATCCTATAAGCAACTTTTAAGTCATTATTCGGTTTAATATTGCAAATATCCTTGTCTTCCGCGTATTTAATAATCTGTTCATTCGTCGCTAGTTTGCTCGGATCATCACTAATCATTTTTACGACACTACCCGCATTCTTATCCTTCAAGAAGTCATTAATTTTAGCTCCAGAACAAGCGCGATTTATAAGCGTTACTGACAGTCCGTTATTACTTAGCCATCTTTTATACATTTCCGCCCAGTTATTACTGTTGCGATGACAGATATTAGGACCATATTCATATCCATCGGCACCATTGCCAGCCGAATAAGAATCGCCAAGTAATGTAATCGTAAGTTTCTTTCCTGCGTAATTATAAGGGACAACTTCACCTTGAGCCGACTGTTGTATAAAAAGTCCAAAAATAATAGCCACAAAGAAAGATAATATAATAACTCTAATTTTCATATTAGTCACCCAAACCTTCAACAATTATATGAACACCATTGTTATATTTATCATTTAGTATAATACTAACCCAGAGAGAGTATTTCCTTCCCTCTATATCCTTATATCCTACAAAATATTCCGCCCCAGACCTCTCTTTGTCCAGCTTCCAGCCAGAATCTTCAGCGTATCGTTGCAGTCTATTTAACAAATCACTCGCCGACTCATTCTGAGGCATCTCATAATATCTATCAACTGATGGATATGTGCTCTTTTTTAAAAATCCGCGCTCTGTAGGTATGCGATGTCTTTCGCGTGACGATTTCAGCTTTAAGCCCAAAACTCCCTTTTCGGCCATTGGATCTCGTGCCATATTCCACACTTCTATATACGCTGGCAGCCAAGTTAAAAAATTGACCAGCCACAAACCAGCCAAAATTCCCACCAAAATTATAAATCGCCGTAGCCAGTGCCTAGCTTTAGAGTTCTTAACTGGTGATGTCGTTGCTTGTTTTTTGCCCATGGCAGCTCCTAGTTAAGTTTGTCTGATTTTATTAAAACACAAAAAGCCGAAGAATACGATAACTATTTCTCCAAATGTCGCTTTGCCTTAATTGTTACTCGACGACCACGCGGCGTGCGCTCAATAAAACCAATTTGCAACAAATACGGTTCATAAAAATCCTCAATTGTCATCGCTTCATCACCAGTCAACGCCGCAATTGTCGTTAAGCCAACGGGATTATCGCCATAATTTTCCAGAATCGACTGTAATAAATTACGATCAGCCGGGTCCAAGCCCAACTCATCCACTTCCAGCATTTCCAAAGCGTTATTTGTAGTTTTTACATCAATTATTCCGTCACCGTTAACATCAGCATAATCACGGACTCGTTTAAGAAGCCTATTGGCGATACGTGGCGTCAAGCGCGCTCGCGTTGATAATAGATCCGCCGCCTCACTTCGAATTGACGACTCCAAAATCTTCGCACTACGCGTCACAATTTTCGCAATATCCTCTGGCGTGTAAAATTCCAAGCGGTAAATATGCCCGAACCTATCACGCAAAGGAGCCGCCAAACTTCCGGTTCGCGTCGTCGCACCAATCACCGTAAATCGCGGCAAATCTAATCGAATTGATCGCGCTGCCGGACCTTTTCCAATCACAATATCCAGTTTAAAATCTTCCATTGCAGAGTACAAAATTTCCTCCACTGATCTCCCCAACCGATGAATCTCATCGATAAACAGAATATCGCCGTCCGACAAATTGGTCAGAATTGACGCCAAATCGCCCGCTTTTTCAATAGCCGGACCACTGGTAATCCGCAGATTCGTGCCCATTTCATTAGCAATCACCGTCGCCATAGTTGTTTTACCAAGCCCCGGCGGACCATATAATAATACGTGATCCAACGGCTCGCCGCGCTTTTTAGCCGCATCAATCGCCAAGCGCAAATTACGCTTCAATCTTTCCTGACCAACATACTCAGCAAAACTCTGCGGACGCAGACTCACCTCAATTCGCTGCTCTTCAGAATCATAATCATGCGAACTTGTATCAACTATTCTTTCAATTGCCATAAACTAATTATAGCATTTACCGAACAGTGATCATAAAATGCTATACTTGACAAATTATCGTATTAAATTTTATAATATTAAATATAAGTTTAATATTACCAAGAAAGGTCAAAATATAATGTCAGATGCCCTCGATGTACGAGAAATATACAGCAAAGTTCCAAATGAAGACACCACTTCAATGTCAAAGGCGGTGCCTTATCTTTTGAGAGAACTAGGCTTAACGCCTTGCGACGAATCTGAAGGAATTGAATCGCACAGGATCGCAATTGATGTAGAAAATATTAGCAACACCTTGACTGAGCGGGGATATGGCAATTTAGAGCAAACAAAAGAATACGACCCCAAATCAACAGAAATTGCAAAACACGTAATTGACTTATTAGTAAGATATCCATTTTTATGGTGCGATAGAATCGCATCGAAAGAAGGCGCTTCTGACAAAGAGCAGGCCGAAATATTCGACCAAAAGTCGTGCAATCACCAATTTGATGATCTGCCTGGATTATATGGAATTACTGGCAGGCAAGGTCAGCTATTGCGCCGTAGTGTTCAGAGCTTTCATGACTACGACAGACTAACAGCCGGCGACATAGAAAATCTCATTAGAGAAGCAAAGCAGACAGTTAAAGAAGAAAACGAGTCGCAATAGATATCAATATCTTAATAAAACCCTACCTCTTCAAAGCCTCAGTTACTCGCTGAGAAGTTGGCAAATTGACATCAACATTTTCCAATGCTTTAGTAGCATCAGCCAAAGTGTAACCCAGCGCCATCAGCGCTTCCAGTGCCTCATCAGAAGTGTTCAGTTCAACCTGAACCGGTGTGCCCGCTCGACCATACTGCGTTGGCAAGCCAACTTTATCACTCAAATCAACCACCACCCGCTCGGCAGTTTTTTTGCCAACACCAGCAGCTTTTTGCACAAACGCGCTGTCGGCGTTAGCGATGGCGTTGCGAACGTGCTCCGCGTCGCCGAGACTAAGAATCGCTAATGCCGCTTTTGGCCCAACGCCCTGAACGGTGATGAGCATTTCAAACATTTTCTTTGCCGCTAGACTTGAAAAACCAAACAATTCTTCCGCCTGCTCACGAACATGATGATAGGTATAAAACTTGACATCCTGATCCAGCACCACCGCGTCAAAATCACCAGCCGCCACGCTAACTTCATAGCCAACGCCGTGAACGTCAATCACCAATGACCCATTAAATTTCTCGGCAACTTTTCCAAAAACATGTGCAATCATATTTCAATTATACCCGATTCATCGCCGCGTGTGTAATTGCTGCAGCCAAAGCATCCGCGCAGTCATCCGGCTTCGGAATGTCTTTCAAACCCAAATTAAGGCGCACCATTTCCTGGACCTGCTTTTTATCAGCCTTGCCATATCCGGTCAGAGTTTGCTTTATTTGCAGCGGCGTATATTCAGCAATCGGCATTCCGGCTTTTCGTCCAGTCAACATAGCCACACCGCGCGCTTCCGCCACAGAAATCGCCGTCGTAACATTGCGCGCAAAAAATAGCTTTTCAATCGACATAACATCAGGATTTGTTTCGGCAATAATCTCTGTCAGGCTATCGAAAATATCTTCAAGCCTTTCGTCAATTGGCGTATGTGCTGGCGTAGTCACAACTCCCGCCGTAACCATCTTAAACTTGCCACGAGAAAAATCAATCACACCAAACCCCAAAATTCCCGTTCCTGGGTCAATCCCGATAATTCTCATATCTTTATTATAGCAATTATTTGCCGTTAGCAGATTTAATGCTTTCGCGGATTTTTCGTACAAATTGCGAAATTTCCCATCGCCATTGCCATACGCCGTAACCGACAGCCAGTAAACTCACGCCGCTAAATACCCACCAGCCCCAAGTAGCGCCAGCGACTTGCTTAACTTCAGTAGCCGCCGAGCCAACAGTTGGCATATTTGCAGATTTTATCTTTCGACACCGCTTAGTTTGCGGATTACGCTCAAATCCTTCCGGACATTCTTTTGCTATATCGTCAGTGGAGGCAATTTTCTTACATCGACCCGTAGCTGAATTGCGGAATTGACCTTCCGGGCAAGGCTTCAAAGTTTTTGCCGCAGCCGATGCGATAGATCGACATCTGCCAGTTTCTTCACTACGATAATAACCATCTTTACAGGGTGTAATAGTTTTTACTGCTTCAATTTTTCGACAACGGCGAGTTTCTGGATGACGATATTGACCAACAGGACAAGGGCTTTCAATAGGCGGGGTGGCAATTTTCACACATCTACCCAATACATTCCTCTCATAACCACTCTGACAATCTGGATATTCCTTAAAAATATTAGCGGCGCCTTCAGTAATAGCAAATGTCCGAGTCCACTCATCATCGACCAAACTCCACGAAGCGCCTTTTGGCATACTACTATATTCAGCGACGGCATCAATTTTCGAGCCAGCCTCGTCTAGTAAATAAACTTTTCCTTTTGTTTTTGGTAATTTCAGATTCGTGTTTTTTATTTTGATCGTTAAAAATTCGCCAGGATTTAATTCGATATCACCAATATTTTCACGAACACCAGCATCGCCAACCGCCAATTTACAGCCTGTCGTAATGACGGTTTTTTCGCCAGAATTGACAATCTCAATGAATTGTTCATCAACATTCGACGCGATTTCACTTAGCTTCAGACCTTCACATTTATTCAACTCCTTTGAAGATTCAGATTTGGAATCTGGGGTTTTGCAATTTGGTCGTGAATACGGCTCAACTTCCTGATTGTTAAGATTTTTACCTGACAAAAAATCAGTGGAATTATTTTTCGAATCAATAATATTTCCATCAATAAAACAGCGCCAAACAATTTTCACGCCGCCTTTAATCGGCGAGCCTGTGGACTTTGAATTATTTCCCCAGCCAACAGTATCTGAAACCAACCCGTCCGAACGCGATAACACGACCGATCCATCATTCTGAGCCAAACCTAAATTATTATCAAACTTTATGACATCTACCGACATCTTATCGTTCGACAAGACCAAAAATCCGTTCGCCAAGATTACTTCATCTTTGAAAATTTTTCCAACGGTTTTAGCGCCAGATCCAGCGTAATACTCTATTTTCCAACCAGCCAAATTAACATTCCGATTCGTCGGATTATAAATCTCAACGTATTTTTTGTCCTGACTAATCTTTGAAATTAATATCGGAGCATTTTCTTCTGTTTTTCCATCTGGATTATCTATTTTTGGCGGCTCAGATTCGGGGTTTGGCTCGGACTTTGAAGACTCATTGGTGGCAGGATTTTCACTCGGACTATCCGTAGACGAATTCTCCGTTGGAGTCTCGGGCTTTTCACTTGATTGGGAAGATGAATTACTATCGATCTGCTCCTTATCGACAGCCGGACCTTTCGCCTCCTCAGCCGCTTTCAGACTATTATCAACAGTCTGAACATTATCAACTTTCGACTCTTGAGTAGTACTTGAAACACCTTCCGCCAAAACCAACGGCGACGGCATTATTAGTGCCGTGGCTAGTATCATAAGTAGTGTGTTACGCAAATACTTCATGCTCGCTCCTTGCTTACGGTTAATCATCTTTAGTTTAGCGTACTTTTTGTCAAATTAAAAATCGCCCCAGAAAAAGGAGCGATTCCTTAAAGCGATGATTTTATTCCGCTGTGATATCCGCGTTCGTATGAACATTCACAACGTCATCCAAATCGTCCAACGCATCAATCATTTTCATCAATTTCTGCGCAGTTTCCATGTCGGCAATTTCTATCGGCGTATTGGCAATGTATCGCAGTTCCGCATCCTTAACCTTCAAGCATTGCTCAACCAATTTATTCCGCACGTTCGCCAAATCTTTTAACTCTGTATACACGATAATCTCGCCATCTTCCTCGACAGCATCTTCGGCGCCAGCGTCCAAAACCGCCAGCAACAAATCTTCCCCACTACCTTCAATAGTAATGACGCCTTTGCGCGTAAATTGGAACATCACGCTACCAGCATCAGCAATTCGTCCGCCATTTTTAACCAACGCAGTTTTTACTTCTGGCAATGTTCGATTACGATTATCTGTCGCCGTTTCAATAATAACGCCCACGCCGCCAGGACCATAACCTTCGTAAGCAATTTCTTCCAAAGCCGCCGCACTCTTATCTGCTACTCGGTCAATTGCTCGCTGAATGTTTGAGCTAGGCATATTCGCAGCCTTAGCTTTTTCAATTGCCATCGCCAAACTTGAGTTCAGCGCTGGATCTGTACCGCCACGTGCCGCAATAGCAATTTGATTACCCAATTTCGTAAAAATTGCGCCGCGCTTAGCGTCAACAATCGCTTTTTGTCGGTGAGTTGTAGTCCATTTACTGTGTCCTGACATAATTTCTCCTAAAGTTATTTGCTATTTCAATCTGTTACTATTATACACTACTCCACAATATTTATCTTAGCGAGGTCCAATTTAGTTTGCTTTTTCATCCAAATCATTGCCAAAATTAGCGCCACATATAAAGCCGCACACTGCCACAAATTGATGCTAACTTCCATTTGAGCCCATTCAAATCCAGCCGTCCAATTGGTAACTTGAATCATATAGCCAAGTAGCCACGTCGTCGGAATTGCAATCAACGCGCCAATCATCGGCACAAAAACCAGCACGCCCGACATAAACGTCAGCAACATCGCTAGCGGCACAAACGGCAAAATCAACATATTCGCGATTAACGCCACATTACTAATAACACCGAAACTCATCATAAGCAGCGGCAATGTCATAATTTGCGCCGACAAAGTTTCAATTAAAATCTGTCGAAACGCGCTTGGCTCTTTATTGCCAAAAAAGTAAGAATGTAAAAGTGGCGCCAACATAATTACACCCGCAAATGAAGCAAAGCTTAATTGCCAGCCCAAATCGCCCCAACCAAACTGCGGATTTATCAATAACGTAATTGCCGCTGACATAGGAAGCAGAACCAGCGGATGAATTGTCCGACCATAATACCACGCCGCCAGACTCAGTCCCGCCACCAAACCAGCTCTCGACATACTAGGACTTAATCCAGTCACCGCCATAAAACTGATTATCATGACAACCGCGCTGAGCATCGCTAAATATTTTGATCGCTTGGCGAATAATTGTCGCGCTAAACGAACTAAAATTGTTAAATTATAGCCGCTCGCCACCACGATATGCGTTAGTCCGGCAATTTTCAAATTGTCACTTAATTCAGTCGGCATGGCACGCCTTAAACCAAGTAAAAATCCCAGCCCTAGCGCAGATTCAGACTCTGGAACGTGAGTGCGAACTCGCCCGGCAAACCAATCACGAACCCCCACCGCCACATCACCCGGAACTGGTCTTTCGGCGCTAATAATTTTTGCCCGATATACGCTTGCCGAAAAAGCCCCAAATCCCGCCGTCATTTTACCCTTAACCTTCACAACATCACTACGCTTAATTGAGTTTTTATCTGGCGTCGTCACCCAAATTTGTCCCGGCAATTTTTCATTATTCATATGCAAATTGCCCAATCTAAGAACCGTTTGGCTATTTTTATCGAGATCAGGATCCTCCAAAACTTGACCCTGGACAATTGCGACTTTTCCGATTAACGAATCATAAAACTCCACGCCTTTTCTGCCAATTTCACCGCGCCAAAGACCAACCAAAGAACCAGAAATAATTGCTAAAATCACGAAAAATCGCCAGCGCCAAATTGCCACGATTACAAAAATAGTCAGCCCGATCAATAAAAATAATGAGTTCGCCACAAACGACCTCGGTATGTAATGGATGGAAATTACGCCAATTGTCAGACCGAGGCACCACGCCGCCACCAACCAAGAAATATGCAACTTCTCAAATAGCCAACTATTCATACTTAAAGTATATCTGGATCTGAATCCATAAAAAAGACTCCGCCAAGGGAGTCGATTTCAAACTTGGAGGGTCCACCGGGGCTTGAACCCGGGACACCCTGCTTAAAAGGCAGGTGCTCTAACCAGCTGAGCTATGGACCCATTCGGAATATCCGCTTTCTCCATCCTAGCACAAACCAACACAAAGGTCAATGCTTAGCGAGTTTATGTCCGCCAGTATGTAGTGAAAAAATGTCAATTAGGCCGCACACCAGACCAAACGTAGCCACATATCGCCAATTATTCGCGAAAATCTTATACAGCTCCAGCGCCTGTCCGTCTAGTGATATATATTTTCCCAGAGGAACCACCAATAGCGCTGCTGTCAAAAACGCGACTCCTACCGCCGAGACAATTCTCTCATGTTTTTTCTGATATCTCGGTCCGCTTAGAAGAAGCATAATTAACGGAACCAACGTTAAGATTAATCCCGAAATTACACCATTTGGCAATAAACCAGTTTCCAATTTCAAGCTATCCAACACTCCAGTCAGCCAGTTGCCCCACCATTCTGATAGTAAAAATCCCGTCGCCAACGACAACGCTAATGGGCCGAATCTTCGAGATGAAACGAATGCAACCGCAAAAACTGTTACTAAAATTGCTCCAAATAAAATTATCACGCTCATTTATTATCCTCCAAATCAAATTTTACTACCGAGCCTACTGTAGCGCTCGCTCTCTTAGCAACACCAGCCTTTACCTCTAAAACGTACTTTGCAGGGATTGGTGGCCTATATTTTTCATACGACTCAGCATCCGGCTTAACGTTATGCTGCAAATGGACAATACGTTTTTTCTCATTAATCCAAATGATATCTACCGAAAATTTCATATCTTTCATCCACATTTGATGGCGGTCAATACTATCAAATACAAACAGCATCGCATAATTCTCATCAATTCCCAGCCTTCCAGACAGACCTTTCCGCTGCGATTCTTCATCATTAGCAATTTCCGCACGAAGCATCGTCTTATTTAAATAAACAATCTCTGTTTTTGGCGATACTGATTGAAATACACAAAAAACCGCGCCACCAATAACTGCCAGCATGCCACAAATAAAAAACCATTTAATAGCAGTCTGGATTGCTGTTGGATGACGAGATTCGTCCATAAACTTATTATAACAAGTTTATGCTTAAGCGCCGATTTTATCTTTTTTGTTGCCACGCTTAGCGTTACGCTCAATATAATCAATTATTTTACCGGAAACATTACGCCGCGTTATCTTTTCGATGCCAAAGCCTGGGCTAGCATTCACCTCTAGCACCAAGGCACCACGACTTGATCGCATAAAGTCGACGCCAGCAACCGTTAAACCCATCGCCTTAGCCGCCTTTACACACATCTTCCGTTCGGCATCAGTCAATTTTACACTATTACCCTCGCCACCCTTGTGAAGATTGCTACGAAAATCATCATCCAAACTCTGTCGTTTCATACTCGCTACCACTTGACTACCAACCACAAAAGCACGAATATCAGTTCCAGCTGACTCTTTAATAAACTCCTGCAACAACACGTTTGTGCCGTCAGAGTTAGTTAAATAAAACGCCTGAAGAACCGACTTGGCAGCCTTCTTTGTCTCAGCTAAGACGACACCGTTGCCATGGGTGCCTCGCGCCAATTTGATAATTGCTGGCATACCACCAATCTCTTCAATAAGCGAATCGATATCCGTCGCATTCCTCGAGAAAACCGTCTTTGGAATTGACACACCCGCTTTAACCAATAGCTGAGTTGAGCGTAATTTGTCACGTGCCCTTGTAATTGCAATCGACCGATTCATGAAAAATGCCTTCGGATACATCATCTCTAATTGTCGCAAAACTGCCGTACCATATTTTGTCATGTGACTAGCAATTCGCGGAATTACCACATCAAACTCATCAATTTCTTTGCCTTTATAAATAACCGTCGGGTGCTTTTCATCAATCGAAACATAGCAGTTTTTATACTTAACAACTTTAACGTAATGCCCACGCTTTTCCGCTTCTTCTTTTAAGCGAAGAGTTGAATAATTAATGTTGCCGTTAGATAGAATCGCAATTCGCATCACACCGCCCCTTTCTGGTGGTATTTTTTATAAAACTTGCGAGGGTCTTCGGCGAGTTCTTTGTTTAACTCAATCGTTCGAATCTTCTTTGGATTTTTCACCTCGCTCATACTTACATCAACCAAAAACTTACCACTTAACGTTCGCCGACCAATCAAAACTGGAAAATTATGTGCAGCTCTATCAGATAGACCAAATAAAGCCTTAATTTTTTTACCAGCAATCGTAATCGTAAAATGGGTTCGATATTTAATAATTTCATGCCCAGAAGCACTCTTCACCATAGCCACCGAATAATCAGTACGCCGAAACACTTTACCATTATAATACGGTGACCCTTTGCCAAATAGCGAAAACTTCAAGATGCCGTCTTTATCAACACGAATATTACTTGCCCACACCGACGAACTGTCTGCACCTGTATCAATTTTAGCTGGCACACCGATAGCCCGCCTGCCAAAATCAACACGCACATTCCGTCCGACAATCTGCCTATCCAGCATCACTACCCACCATCTCTAGAAGCATCTCGCTATATTTTTCCACTTTCTCATCCTGAAGCGCACCAGAGGAAACTTGCGGTGCATTATTGACCTCTAGTAAGTATGGTTTACCATTGGTACTATCAAACATAACGTCGACACCAGCAACCTGTAACCTCGCTGCAGATGCGGCTTTAATGCAAATATCAATCACTTCAGGCGAAATCAACTCAATTGGCACAAGCTGTGCAGCACCACCCTGAGAAGTGTTATTAAGATGCGAGCCATCAACGCCCTTACGCTCAATCACCAAAACTGGCTTACCATTAAACACCAACACTCGCAAATCGCCAGAGTTTGGAATAAACTCCTGCAAGACAAATCGTTTGTCTGGGTACTGCTTTTGGATATCGCTAATCTCTGCCACCGACTCAACTAAAAAATTTAAACGACCCTTTGATCCTTCATTGTCTTTCATAATTGCCTTTCCACCAAACTCCGGAAAGCGTCGGATCATTTCATCTATATTACCATAAAAGGTGTGTGGCCAATTTTTAACACCATTGAACCACAGTAAAAATTGTGTACTCATTTTGCTATCCAACATCAGCCGATTCAAGTACTCATCTGTGTAACGAATGCCAAAATACTCACAATACTGCACAATAGCCTGAGCCTCATTCGCCATCTTAACAATATGACGAATGACAACCAAGTCAAAATCACGAAGGTCAAACTTCTTCTGAGGGTGATAAATCTTAGCTACATATGTACTTAACTCAAAAAACAGCTCAGATATTTCACAGCACTCAATCTCAACACTCTCACCAATGCTATTTTGTACACGATCAGCAAAACCTCCAGCCTTATCTTTAGATTCTTTGCTCACCGCCCGTGCTATCAATAAGATTCTCTTTTTATTCTTCACTTATAGGATACCTTTCTGTAGCTTTTTAATAAATATATGGTTATTACATATCGTAGGAAATATGGTCTGGATTTGTTGGATCATAACGCACGCTAAGAATATGACGCAATTTTTCTAGCCTTTCTTCTTCTGGAAGCTGAGCGATATCATTCAACCAACCAGCGGCTTTTTGTGCACCCACAAAATATGCACTATCACGTGTATCAATTGCACCACCGCGACGCGTACGATGAACCTGACGTTGAGCATTTGAGCGAGCCTTATTGATATCTACTGCGTCCCCACTTTGTTCCATCAACAACACTTCACGCCGCCAAAGAATTTCGAATGTCTCACGATAATTGCGTGGTTCGCCGCCTCTGTCTACACCTGCCTGCAAACCAATTGACAAGTAGTATTGCTTGCCAGGAACTCGTTTTTGACCGGTAATAACCTGCTCCAGACATGTTGCCAAGCCTTCTTCAAAATCTAGCCCGCCAGGACCTTTTCCTCGACCTCCATGAACTACCGCCTCGTGAAATGCAACGCCTATAGCGGCTAGCTCACTAGGAAAATCTGCTCGATTCTCACCATAATACACCGTTTTCTCACGAATATTTGTATGTGCCGACTTGCCCGAATCCAGCTCCACCCTCCATTCTTCTGGCAGTCCTGTCGCCCGTATTACTGCTTCGCATACATTAACAGCTTCGCCCACTGCCACTGGTTTTTCGGACGCCTTATCAATCATGAAACCAATCTCTGGATATACACTTCTTAAATCATCATGAATAATTTTCATAGTTTCGTCACTTAACCCAAGCACCTCATAGCTGTCGCCATCAACAGGCTGCTTCTCAAGAAGACAAAGCAGCTCAGTCGCCTCCTTACGCCGTGAACCTTTAGCTAAATCAACCAACTCGTTTACAATCGCAGCAAAAGCTGGTCTATCGACGCCTCCCATGATGTCAAGCGACAACTCTGAAGCCAAACGACGATGTTCATCAAAGTCAGATACCGCTACCGATCCAATAGCCAACATCAACTCTTCATAGCGAAACAGCTCACCCATCTTACGAATAATTTTATCTATAAACTCTTCATGCTCCCGTGACCTATCTTCTGGCAGAGTTTTAGTCATCTCATCTAACAGATCTTCATAAAACTTAGTAGTCTCTTCGATCGTCGCCAAATCATGTCGCCCGTCCATCATACGAGACGGCTCGATCAAGTTTGGATCATTAAGAAACTCGCTAACTCTCTTCTGACGTTCAACAGAATTAGTATTCGGATTAAGATAGTGTTCGTAACCAGGTGTTTTAGTAAAAGGATTATCATTAAACTCCTGTAGTCTACTATTCAACGAATTAGCTTCCATGTTTTTAAATTATAGCACAAAATCTACTTTTTTGCAACCTTTTTCTGCTTGTTCTTCTGTCCTCTGGCCACTACAACCACCACTGCTGTAATAATTGATAGTCCGGCTAAAATAGCCAGTGCATAAGCATAGCTTGACAGCAAGTAAATTAAAGCCAGCGTCACGCCGACAGCACCCCAGATAGTAATCAGCCGCCTGC
>ERZ773065.428-NODE-428-length-24245-cov-2.540306_pt1 | contig 24245 bp, 24 predicted proteins | sample MGYA00580623_ERZ773065 | MGnify/ENA primary metagenome ERZ773065 (study PRJEB29015, sample SAMEA2738017) | human oral metagenome | biome: human oral; feature: human-associated habitat; material: dental | place: China | collected 2047 ... | reverse complement strand
CTAAGCGCCGAGGGGCTTTTGATCCCGTGTCTTTACTTCGAGGACGCACTAAGTATCAAAAAGGCGGTCAAAGAGGGCGACATCGTCGCAGCCGCCGAAATTTTGGCTAAAATTTTAGCTAATAAGCCCGAAAAAAATCGCTGGCAAACGGACGCTTCGAATGAAATTTCAAGCCGCGCATTTTACGAGACGGGCGGATGAGGCTCGTAGAGAGCTTTTTAAGTATCCAAGGCGAGGGCAAATACGCAGGCAGGCTCGCATTTTTCTTTCGCTTTGCGGGCTGCAATCTGCGCTGTGCAGGCTTTGGCGGCGAGCGCATTTCGCCAAAGACCGGCGAGATCTTGCACGGCTGCGATACAATCCGCGCGGTTTTTACAAATCACTTCGAGCACGAAGAAATTTTAAATTTAGCGCAGCTTTTGAATAAAATTCCAAATTTATCAGATTCGTCCTGTTCTGCACCTGCGTGCCCTGCGCCGGGTTTTTGCGCCGCCGAAGCTTTTTCCGAAAGCGATACCTTAAATTCCGCCGCCGCGCAAACACTTCTCCGTCCAAACGGTAGCGCAGAAAAATCTTTAAATTTAACAAGTGAAAATTCTTTAAATTTTGCGGCGCAGAATTCTTTAAATTTAGATCCGCAAAGCGCTGCCACGTCGCAGAGCACTAAACTTCATCAAAAGCCGATCGTCGTTATCACCGGCGGCGAGCCGATGTTACATCATAAAGAGGCGCTATTTTACGAGTTCGTCTGCGAGCTGCTAGCGCGCGGATACGAAGTGCACTTCGAAACCAACGGCACGATTTTCGTGGATTTTGAAAAATTTCCCGTCTACAAAAGCTGCGTCTTTGCGGTCTCGCCTAAGCTCTCAAACTCCGCCGAGCCGCGCGAACGTAGGCTGAGCTTCGCCGCGCTGCGAAGCTTAAAACAAAACGCAAAAGATAGCTTTTACAAGTTCGTGATCTCGCCCGAGTTTGACGCGCAGCCCGAGATCGCCGAAATTTTAGCGGCGTGCGGCGGCGAGGTTTATTGCATGCCGCGCGGCGCAAATCGTCGCGAGCTGGAAAGCGGCGCGCAATTTTGCGTGGATTTTTGCCTAAAAAACGGCTATAATTACTCCGATCGCCTGCACATTAGAATTTGGGGCGAGAAGGACGGGGTATGATAATCAGGAAATTATACGAATTCGAAAACGCTCACATCGTGCGCCTGTGCGGCTCGAAGCGGTGCCGCACGAGCATCCACGGCCACTCCTACAAATGCGAAATTTTGCTTAGCTCAAATTTTTTGGATGAAGCGGGGATGGTTTATGATTTCGGCTACATGAAGCTCGGTATCCGCGAACTAATCGATAGTTTTGACCACGCCACGACGATTTATGCGCGCGATGATGCGAGCTATATCGCGGATCTTAAAAAACACAGCGCGCGCTGGGTGCAGATACCGCTAAATCCGAGCGCGGAGCAGTTTTGTAGAATTTTTTTCGTTCTAATCGACCGACTTTTGAGCCTAACTCAGATGCAAAACGGCGAGCGCGAAGTAAAGCTTCACAGCGTCATCGTGCACGAAACGGCCACCGGCTACGCACAGTGCTTCCGCGAGGACGCCTACAACGCGCAGATGGGCGAGATCGCGCTGGATGAGATAGAATTCTCGCCGGCCGTGCGCGAGGAGTGGAGGCAGCCGGAGCTTTGGCAAAAGCTACTGCGCGGCGAAAAAATCATCTATCCAAAGGACTGCTGATGAGAAATTTCTTTAAATTTGGCGCGGGGTTTATGCGCGTTTTTGCCGCGTGCGCGATCTTCGTCTGCGCGCTTGCTTTGGGGGGTTGCGACGACGAGAAAAAGGACACCTTGCAAAAGCCGCCCGTAGATAGCGAGGTGCCGAAGGACGTGCCTATCGCGCCTAGCGAGCCTAAAGTCGATATAAACGCCGATATGCCGCCGCTTCCGGTGACCGAATAGGACGGAGCGTTGAAAAATCGGCGGCTAAATTTGAAAATTTTTAAAATTTGCGTAGTTCGTATGCGGTGCGCGAGCGCGATTTTAGCGTCTTTTTTGCCCGTGCGATCTGCGCAAAGAAATTTTAAATTTTATAAAGCTCTATCCGCAAAATTTCATTCTTGGCGCGAGAGATACGGCGCGAAACCGGAGTTGAGAGAGCGCGCGGTAAATTTTGGCGCAATAAATAGCAGCGGTAGCTTTGAAAGGTTTTTAAAATTTCAAAGGCGCGGAGCAGGTCTGTTTGATCTCGCGCCGAAAAAATTTGCGCTGAAATTCGGTCGTTTCGGCTCTAGCCGCGCAAAATTTTATTTCGCGAATTTAACTCCCTGGCGGAAGTGATGGATTATCTGTATCAAAGCGCCCTGGGTTTTCATAAATTTTTCGCGCTAGCTGCGGCGATTTTAACGATAATTTATCTGATCTTTACCCAGCTTAAGATCGACGCGGCGGCAGAATTTTGCCCGCGCAAAGAGGCTTTAAATTTTGCCGCTTCCGCGCCGCAAGCTGAAAATTTAAAGCAAAAGAGCAGATCTGGGCTTAGATTTCTTAGGCGCATCAGGCTGTTTTTGCCGATATATTATGCGACTCTCGCGGCGCTGATAATTAGCGGAAGCGTGATGCTGCCGGTGCTGCGCTTTGATCTGAGCTTTAGAATTTATTTCATGGCGGCCGTAGCGTTAGCGATGATTATACTTGGCGCGGCGTCGTACAAGCGGCTAAAAATCGCGTATCTGAGCCAAAACTTTGCGTCGTATCAGCGCAAAATGCGGGTGATTTTGGGGCTAAGCTTAGCGATAATTTTGATAGCGAGTGTTATTTGATGGTATATTTTTACGATAAGCTTGCAGGCGAACAGAGCCTAGTTTTGCAGAATGATCAGTTTTTGCACCTAAAGGCCAGGCGGGCAAGGGCGGGCGAGCGCATAGACGTGCGCAATCTTGAGGACGGGGCGAGTTATCTATATGAGATCGCCGAAATTTCGCGTAAAGGTGCGGCTTTAAATTTGGTTTTTAAAAGCTCTGTTTTTACGCCGAGCCACGATTTTTGCGTCGCTTGGGCGGTCGTCGAGAGCGCCGTGATCGAAAAGAGCCTGCCTGCGCTAAACGAGATGGGCGTCGGGCGGCTTACTTTGGTCTATGCCGATCTGTCGCAGAAAAACGTGCGGCTCGATCTACAGAGGATGGAGCGGATTTTGATCAACTCATCTCAACAATGCGGGCGAAATTCCATCATGCAGATCGAGGTCTTAAGCGGCTCGGACGAGCTAGCGCAAAGGTATGAAAACGTAAGCCTGATCGATTTTGGCGGCAAGAACATCGACATTTTCGGCGGCGATGAGATCGCGTTCGTAGGCCCCGAGGGCGGATTTTCGCCGCGCGAAAGGGAGAAATTTAAAAACGCCTATGCGCTTAATAGCCCCTATATTTTGCGCTCAAACACCGCGCTGATCGCAACTTGCGCGAAGCTGATGTTTTAAGCGCTCGGCAAATTTTAAAATTTAAAAAGTCAGGTGCTTTAAATTTTGGAATTTAAAATTTACTCTGCGCGATCCGCTATGTTTATCTGCGGCTTGACGCGCTCCGCGTATTTGCCGCGGCGCATCTTCGCGCACTGTATTTTGCACGCCGCAGTAGGCTGCGGTGAAATAAAATTTTACTCGCAAGCGGACTAAATTTTAAAATTTCGCGTCCAAAAAGCTTGCTCGAAAAGAAAATCCGCCGCTTTGCCGAGAGATTTTTAAAAACCCTTTAAATTTGCTTTTTAGATAAAAAAGTTGTATAATCGCTGCCTTTTAAAATCATCAAAAAGGATCAAAAATGAAAAAAGATATCCATCCAAACTTTGTCGAAACGACCGTTACCTGCGCTTGCGGAAACACTTTTAAAACGCGCTCGAACAAGCCTGAGATCCGCGTCGATATCTGCTCCAACTGCCATCCGTTTTTCACAGGCAGCGAGAAGATCGTAGATAGCGCGGGCCGCGTCGAGAAATTTAAGCAAAAATACGGAATGAAATAGTTGCTATATCTCATTCCTACGCCGATAGGAAATCTAAGCGATATCTCGAGCCGCGCGCTTGAGGTATTGCAAAGCTGCGAAATCCTAATCTGCGAGGATACGAGGGTTTCAAAAAAACTTCTAAACTTATTATCCGATAAATTTCAAATTTCATTTAAAATTTCACAGTTTTACTCGCTGCACACGCACAACGAAGCGGAGTTTTTCGCGAGCTTTAACGCGGCGCTTCTGCGCGAAAAAGCTTGCGCATACGTAAGCGACGCCGGCATGCCCTGCATCAGCGATCCGGGGATTGCGCTCGTAAAATTTGCGCAGCGAAGCGGCGCGCCTTACGAAGTGCTTAGCGGCGCAAACGCTCTGCTGCTCGCAGCCGCCGCAAGCGGACTAGTGGAGAAAGAATTTAGCTTTTTAGGCTTTTTGAATAATGACGGCGCGCAGCGCAAAGCTCAGATTCTAAATTTAATGCAAAGCCCCTATCCATGCGTACTTTACGAATCTCCAAAGCGCGTGATAAGGCTAATTGAGCAGATCGCAGGGATCGACGCGCAGCGCAAAATTTTTGCGATTAAGGAAGCTACGAAAAAATTTGAAACCAAATTTTTCGGTAGCGCCGCAGAGGTCCTATTCAGCCTAAACGGCGCAAATTTAAACGGCGAATGGTGCGTCGTGATTGACGGCGCGGGCGAGAAAAGCTTTGAAAAAGTCACGCAAGAAGATATTCTGTCGCTTGAGATCGCGCCGAAAATAAAAGCAAAACTACTCTCAAAAATCAGCGGCGAACCCGCCAAAGAAATATATAAAAATTTGATACGCTAAGTCATATTTTAACCGTTTTTCGCTAAAATCCCAAAATGATTATTTACGGCAAGCAGCTGTTTTTGCACCTTTTAAACCGGCATCCGCAGAAATTTATCCGCATCATCCTTGCTAAGGAGTGCGAGAAAGAAATTTTTAAAAAGATCGCCGCGACCGGTGTAAAGATCGAGCGCGCCGATGCGAAAAAAGCTCAAGCCCTCGCTCGCGGCGGCAACCATCAAGGCTTTTTAGCCGAAGTGGAGGAGTTTGGCTTCGGCGATCTATCTAGCGTCAAAGACGATAAATTTGTGCCGATCCTTTATGGGCTTACCGATGTCGGAAACATCGGCGCGATAATGCGCAGCGCCTATGCTTTGGGCGCGGACAGCGTGATCGTCGTCGCAAATAATCTAAATATGGCGGGCGTAGTGCGCGCAAGCTCGGGCGCGGCGTATGAGCTAAACGTCGTTAAGGCTGCAGACGGGCTTAGTGTGATAAACGAGCTTAAACAAAGCGGCTTTGAAATTTACGCCGCGAGTGCGGACGGGACGAACTTTAAGGAGTTAAAGCTCGGCGCAAAAAACGCACTCGTAATGGGGAACGAAGAAGAGGGGATACCTGCTAGAGCGCTTAAAAAATGCGACTGCGCGGTATCAATAAAGATGCGCGAAGGCTGGGACTCGCTTAACGTAAGCGCGGCATTTGCGATACTATGCGATGGAATTTTAAATGGAAGAAATAGAAGAGAAGTTAAATAATACGGACGAGCAGGCGGAACAAACCGAGAAGCCGGAGCAAACACAGCAGCCAAAAAATAGCGATCTGGATAAATTAAAATCTATGGATCTCATCGAGATAGCGCGCACGACGCGCATCGACGCGCAAAATTTAGAATACATCATAAACAAAGACTTCGAGAAGCTGGCAAATTTTAACGTGAAGGGTTACATTAAAATTTTAGAGCGCGAGTTCGGGCTGGATCTATCGGACTGGCTTAGCGAGTTTGAGAGCGCCAAAGCGAGCTTTGCACCCGTTAAAAAGGCTAAAGTCGAGCAGGTCTATGGTCAAAGGGTTAGCCCTAATAAAAGCGGCAGCGGTTGGCCTTTATGGCTGCTTGCGATGGTATTAATCATAGGCGCAATCTTTTATTTCGGACTTTATAAAAGCTTCGGCGAGTTTTTGGGCTCGCTTTTATGGGAACAAAACAAAACCACCTACTCGGACGCTCCGATTGTAAACAATACTCAAAAAAAGCTTGAAAACATCGGTATCGACGTCGTTTCGCACAACGCTACAGATGAAAAATTCGCACTAAAATCGGATATCAATGCAGAAGCTGCTACGGATGAAAATTTAAGCTCGCTAAACGCGCTGGACCGCTCTATCAGGATCGAGCGCGCGAGCATTAAGACTGAGGAAAATTCTACCGACGAAAACGCCACGCAAAGCAAGCCGGCGCCCAGCAAAGATATCGTGCTTAGCCCTCGCGGTAAGATGTGGATCGGCATCATTGATTTAAAAAGCGGCAAGAAGCGCGAGATGGTCATAAATGCCCCTTACGTCGTCGCTTCGCAAGGAGATGAGGAGCTGCTAATCTCTACCGGTCATGGGATGTTTGAGCTCGGCAAAGCCGATGGCAACGTAACTTTCAGCGAAAGAAACACTCAAAAATTCCACGTCAAAGATGGCAATATCACTAAAATTTCAGCCGATGAATTTCTGCGCCTAAACAAGGGCAAAAAGTGGTAAAATCCTCGCTGTCGCGCGGTTTTTCACTGGTAGGGCTTCGCCGCTGCCGAGGGTAAAATTTCGGCCCGCTGCGGCGAGTGCGACCTAAATTAAACCTAGGAGCGTAAATTTAAAGAGTTTTAAAATGCGCTGCGTTGGATAAAATTTTAAACGGCGTAGGAAAATTTACCGGTGCGGATAAAATTTCAAGCGCTGCGGCCGCTTGCGGTAGCGCGATAAATTTAAAGGGTTATCGTTCGAGGGCACGGCGTAAAAACGGCAGCTTTGATCGTTATCGTTTTGATCGGACGTAAATTTAAACAGCGCTGCAAAGTGTCGCGACGCGATAAATTTAAACGATCAACGCCTCTGCGCCCCCGCGGTTTTAAAATTTTAGCGAGGTAAAAGTTTAAATTGCCCGAGCAATATAAAAAGCGCCGCCGCATCGACGCTAAGGCTTGAAATTTTGCCTCCGTGTGGCGCGAGCAGATCGCGCGTTAAGGCGCTAAATTTTAAATAAAGCTTGAAAATTACTTTAAGATAAGAGGTTTGAGATGTTTGACGAAATTCGTTTTTCAAAAATCGAGCGTTTGCCCAATTACGTTTTTGCCGAGGTCAATGCCATAAAAATGGCGGCGCGCAGAGCCGGCGAGGACATAATCGATTTTTCGATGGGCAATCCCGACGGCAGGACGCCGCAGCATATAATCGACAAGCTTTGCGAAAGCGCGCAAAAGGACAAAACGCACGGCTACTCCGTAAGCCAGGGCATCTACAAGCTGCGACTTGCCTGCGCGAATTGGTATAAGCGTAAATACGGCGTGATCTTAGATCCGGAAAGCGAGATCGTCGCGGTGATGGGCTCCAAGGAGGGCTTCGTGCATCTAACTAGCGCGATCGTAAATCCTGGCGATGTCGCGGTGGTGCCAGATCCTGCCTATCCGATCCACACTCAAGCCTTCATCATCGCGGGCGGCAACGTCGTTAAAATCCCGCTTGCCTATGATGAAAATTTAAATTTTAATGAGAATAAATTTTTCATCGATCTACAAAGAACCTTCGACGAGAGCATTCCGCGCCCGAAATACGTCGTCGTAAATTTCCCGCACAACCCCACCACCGTCGTCGTGCAAAAGAGCTTCTACGAGCGGCTCGTGGCGATGGCGCGACAGGAGCGGTTTTATATCATCAGCGACATCGCTTACGCAGAGATCGCTTTTGATGATTACAAAACGCCGTCCATTTTTGAGGTTCAGGGTGCGAAGGATGTCGCAGTCGAGGCATACACGCTTTCTAAAACCTACAATATGGCGGGCTGGCGCGTGGGTTTTGTTAGCGGTAATAAAAAGCTCGTCGCCGCGCTTAAAAAGATCAAATCTTGGTTTGATTACGGCATGTTTACGCCGATCCAAGTAGCCGCCACGATCGCGCTGGACGGGCCGCAGGAGTGCGTAGAGCAGATCCGCGCGAGCTATGAGAAGCGTAGAAATTTTTTGATTGACGCTTTTGCGGACGCGGGCTGGCAGATCGCAAAACCTAGCGCGTCGATGTTTGCATGGGCGAAATTACCGCCAGCGGCGGCTCATCTAAGGAGTATGGAGTTTTCCAAACAGCTTCTTACCAAGGCGCGCGTCGCCGTAAGTCCCGGCGTGGGCTTTGGCGCAGCGGGAGACGATTACGTGCGGATCGCTTTTATCGAAAACGAAAACAGGATCCGCCAGGCTGCTAGAAATATAAAAAAATATTTGAAAGAGATCTGATGAAGGTAGCGATTTTAGGCGTCGGCACCGTAGGTAGCGAAGTTGCAAACATTTTAATCAAAAACAAAGATATCATCCTTGCGCGCGCAGGCGTTAGCATAGAGCCCGTAATCGGGCTCGTGCGCGATACGAGCAAAAAAAGGGACGTGCAAATTCCGCTTAGCAGCGACGCTAGGAGTATCATCGAGCGCGATGACATCGACGTTTTTGTAGAGCTTATGGGCGGGGTAGAAAAGCCCTATGAGATCGTAAGCGAAATTTTAAAGCGCAAAAAGGCGGTCGTTACCGCAAATAAGGCACTTTTGGCTTATCATCGCTACAAGCTACAGGCTTTGGCGGGCGATACGCCTTTTGGCTTTGAAGCGAGCGTAGCGGGCGGAATTCCGATCATCAAAACCCTGCGCGAAGGGCTAAGCGCCAATCGTATCGAAAAAATAATCGGCATCGTAAACGGCACGAGCAACTTTATCCTTACGAATATGATGCAAAAAAACGAGAAATTTGAAGACGCGCTAAAGCGAGCTCAAGAGCTTGGTTACGCCGAAGCCGATCCAAGCTTTGACATCGGCGGATTTGATGCGGCGCATAAGCTTTTGATCTTAGCTAGCATCGCATACGGCGTGCACGGCGACCCAGAAGATATCCTAATAGAGGGGATCGAGGAGATCACGCAGGAGGATATCTATTTTGCGCGCGAATTCGACTTCATAATCAAGCTGCTTGCGGTAGCCAAGCGCGCGTGCGATAATAAAGTCGAGCTGCGCGTCCATCCCGCGCTCATTTCAAAAGATCAGATGCTTTCAAAAGTAGACGGCGTGATGAACGGCGTGAGCATCTACGGAGACTGTGTGGGCGAGAGTATGTATTACGGGCCCGGCGCGGGCGGAAGCGCTACGGCAAGTGCGGTTATAAGCGATCTTATCGACATTGCACGCGATAACAAAAACCCGATGCTCGGATATAAAATTTTGCCGAGCGAAAATTTTATGCAAATTCTGCCTAGCGAACAGATCCGCACGAAGTATTATTTCAGGCTGCGCGTGCGCGATGAAAAGGGCGTACTTGCGAAGCTTACGAACATTATGAGCTTAAACGATCTTTCGATCGACAGCTTTTTGCAAAAGCCCAAGCTCAAAACGGACGAGGAGGTAACGCTGTTTTTTACGACGCATACGTGCTGCGAGAAGAATATCAAGCGCGCAATAAGCGTGATCGGCGGCGAAAATTTCATTACGCAAAAGCCTTTTATGATCAGGATCGAAAGCTAAGTTGGGGTTAAAAGAATATCTTTTCGGCTTTGCCTGCGAGGACCGTGCGGCGGAATTTTTACGCGGTGAAGGGTTTGAAATTTTAAAGCGAAATTTCCGCTGCCGCTTCGGCGAGATCGACATAATCGCGCGCAAAGACGGAATTTTGCATTTCGTCGAGGTGAAGGCTACGAGCGGCGATTATGACGCCGCAGAGCGCGTAACTAGCGCCAAGATGGCTAAAATTTTAAAGGCGGCGGAATTTTATCTGATGAGCTGTGATACGGACGAGCCGTGGCAGATCGACGTCGTGGAAGTTTATCCAAAGCAGATAAAATTTATCGCCAACATATCTTTTTAAATTAGAATTTTTATTATTTATTTAAGATAATGAACTATAATCCGCGGAATTTTAACACAAGGAGAACATTATGGGAAAGTATATAGAGCTTACTTCGGAGAATTTCGACGTTACTAAAGAGGGTGTCGCATTAGTCGATTTTTGGGCACCTTGGTGCGGGCCGTGCCGTATGATCGCCCCGATCATCGAGGAGCTTGCGAACGATTACGAGGGCAAGGCTAAAATTTGCAAAGTAAATACCGACGAAGCGCAGGATCTTGCGGTGCAGTTCGGCGTGCGCTCGATCCCTACGATCCTGTTTTTTAAAGACGGCGAGCTAAAAGCTCAGCTCATCGGCGCGCAATCTAAGCAGATCATAGCCGACAAACTAAACTCGCTTCTGTAAATTTTAAAAGGGCGGCTTTCGCCCTTTTCCCTTCCACTCATCGTTTTATTAATTAAACTCGTAAATTTAACGCCCGCGGCTTTACTTAATAAAATAATTAAGGAGAAAAAATGTTAGATTTAGCAATTATCGGCGGCGGTCCTGCGGGGCTAGCGGCGGGGCTTTATGCTACAAGAGGCGGTTTAAAGGACGTCGTGATGTTTGAGATGGGGATGCCCGGCGGGCAGATCACCTCAAGCTCCGAGATGGAAAACTATCCCGGCGTTGCTGCGGTGACTGATGGGATGAGCTTTATGGCGCCTTGGCAGGAGCAATGCTTCCGCTTCGGGCTGAAGCACGAGATGGTGCGCGTGCTGCGCGTCGCAAAAGACGGCGACGGAAATTTTACGATCTATCTCGAGGGCGATCAAACACGGCGAGCGCGTGCCGTTATCGTCGCTACGGGCTCTACTCCGCGCCGCGCTGGGATCGAGGGCGAGGATGAGTTCTTCGGTCGCGGCGTCAGTACCTGCGCGACCTGCGACGGATTTTTTTATAAGGGCAAAGAGGTTGCCGTCCTCGGCGGCGGCGACACGGCGTTAGAGGAGTCGCTGTATCTAGCTAAAATTTGCTCTAAAGTCTATCTGATCCACCGCCGCGACGAGTTTCGCGCTGCGCCTTCGACCGTGCAAAAGGTGCGCGAAAGTGAGAATATCGAGCTCATTACAAACGCGCTCGTAGAGCAGATCAAGGGCGATGCAAGCGGCGTAACTGGCGTCGTAGTCAAGGATAAAACAAGCGGCGCCACGCGCGAGCTGCAACTGCCTGGGATTTTCGTATTCGTGGGGCTTGACGTGCGAAACGAGGTGCTAAAAGACGAAAGCGGCAAGTTCATCTGCGACATCACGCCGGGCGGACAGGTCGCGGTAAATTTAAAGATGCAAACAAGCGTGCACGGGCTATTTGCGGCGGGCGATATGAGACAAGATGCGCCTAAACAGGTCGTTTGCGCGGCAGGCGACGGCGCGGTTGCCGCACTTAGCGCGATCGCGTATCTGCAAGGACACGACAAATAAACCTATCTTCGGCGCAAAATTTCACGGCGCGGCGAGCGAAACTGCTTCCGCCGCGCTTTAAATTTAAAATCACACCTGAAATTTTGAATGAAATTTTGATACAAAAAAGGCGGCTAAATTTTAAAATTTCATAAAATTTAGCCGCGAGATAAGGCGTTTATTGCCTTTCGTAGAAGCCTGCGATGATATCTTTTGACTTAGTTTTATTTACGGGATCTTCTTCGCCGTTCGTGATGAGTTTAAATTTATCAGACAGACTTACGCTTTTATCAGCATTTACGATAAAATTTAGCTCGATAGCAAGCTTTGATAATCCATCTTCTTTATGTCCGAAGCTCGCGTCCAATTGCTCTGCGGTTATTTGCGAGTAATAAGCGGCTGCTTTTAAGCGCTCCATAATAGAGTCTATGTAGATTTCGGTATCGCTTTCTTTTAGTATCTCCCCTTTTAATTTGTCGTCGCAATCGACCGACTTCCATTCCTCCTCAAAAATTCTATTTTGCCTTTGGTTTTTAAGCGTTTCTTGAAATTTAGCTTCGTTTAATTTGCAGTGTTCTTTTGCCAGCTTAAGCAAACCCTGCGCGTCGTAAGCCTTGCCCTCATAAAAAGTCATAACCCTTTTTAAAGATGAGTCTAACATCTCTTGTTTATATGATTTAAGCCTCTGCTCTACATCCACATCACAGACCATTTTAACCGTCTTTAATCCGCCGTTTTCCTCTTTACTCCACGTGATATTTTTGCAGAGTTTCGAGTCCTCGATCGCCGTGCCAATACTCATCGACTTGAAATCAGGCAAAGTGTAGTCTTTCACAAGCTGTATCTCATCCGCCCCGCATCCTATTAAAATCAACGTAGCAAGCGCAGCGCCTAATGCGTATTTCATACTCGCTCCTTTAAGAAAAGTTAACGAGCAATGCTACCCGCCTCTGTTTAATAATGGATAAATTTAGAGCTGAAATTTGAGATAAATTCGAGAAGCACTAAAGATCAAGAATCGTAAAAGTGAAATTTGATGAAAGAATTCGGCGAGAGAGGGAGGGAATCGAACCCCCCGGAAAACGGTCAACCGCCCTCCTATCGGATTTGAAGTCCGCAGACGCCACCAGGTCGCCATCCTCTCCAAATGCGGGAATTATAGCGAGATAAAATTTATTTAGCTTTAAAGAGGCTAAATTTCAAACCCTTTCGGCTCATTATTAGCGACGGCAGGATTATGAGCGCGCCCAAAAGCAGCAGGCTCATCACCAGACATATTAACATCCCGAAGTAGATCGTAGGCCAGAAATTGCTCATCATCATTACGCTGAATCCCAAAATGATCGCAAACGACGTATAATACATCGCGTATCCGATACTTGCGTGGCTCGCGCGGATTGCCGCGGCCTCGTCGCCCAGGCGCGCAAACTCCCGTTTGTAGCGGTAGATGTAGTGGATGACATCGTCCACGCCGATACCGATGCTAATCGCCGCTATCGTAATACTCATGATATCCAGCGGAATGCCCGCAACCCCCATGATGCCGAAGCAGGCGCAAAGCGGGATTAAATTTACGACGATCGCGATAAGCGCGTATGAAAACGAGCGAAAGATGATCACGAAAAGCACGAAAAGCACGAGCACGGTGATACCCAGGGTGTCTATCTGCGAGCTCATCAGGCTTTGAAGCATATTGTTATAAAGCACCATTATGCCGCTGATCTGCGCGCTTGCCTGCTCGCCCTCGAGCAAAGAATTTAGCCCGCTTTGCAGATCTTTTAGGAATTTTGCTCTGCGTAAGCGCGGATCGCTGTCTATCGTGCGGATGCTAAAGTGCGCCTCATTCGCTTCGATATTAACAAAGGGCGAAAGTACCAATTCGCGGTAGTTCTCGGGCATTTCAGAGTAGATCAAAGCAAGGCTTAGATCGTCCAGATCGCGCCCCTGATTAATCTGTTTGCCGAGCTTTAAAAGCGATGCGAGCGAGCTTACGTTGCCGATAAACTCGTGCCCCGTGACGTTTTTGTCCTTCAAAAAATCATCTATTTTGCCGATGATGCGCATCTTTTCGGATGTGAACCAATACTGCGGCTTGTTCTCGTTGGCGGCGTATTCGGCTTCGAAATCGCCAAAATCGTCGCTCGCGGTGGAATTTTGCTCTAAATTTACGGTGTGGGTTTGATCTGAATTTGCGGCTTCGCTTGGTTGCGCTGCCGCGAAGGAGCTTTGCTCGGTAAAATTTTGATCATTGAAATTTTGCGCGATAGAATTTTGCCGAGTAGAATTTGCCGCAAAATTTCGCCCCGCGGGATTGGAATTTTCGCCGCTCTTAGAATTTGCGCTGCCGCTTTCGGAATTTTTGCTCTCGCCAGCGGGATCTGCGCCGCCAAATTTAACGACGATATCAAGCGGGATCGTTCCGCCGAGATTTGTATCGATGACCTCCATACCTGCGCGGATATCGGTGCTTTTTTTGAAGTAGCCGATGAAGCTGTTTTCGACGCGCAGCTGCGAGATACCGTACAGCCCAAAGATCACCGTCGCAGCGCATACGCCATAGACCGCTCCTCTGCTGCGTAGCGCCGTTTCGGCGCACCAAAGCGTAAATTTAAAGTGCTGTTCGAAGCTGCGATTATTGTGCGTGCGCGGCAGAAGCGACATAACCGCACCGAATACTCCAAATGCCGTAACTAGCGAGATACTGATGCCTACGCTCATCATAATTCCCAGAGAAATTACGGGTTTTATATCGCAAAATATTAGCGACATAAAGCCGATAACGGTAGTAAAGATTGCGAAAAAGCAGGGTCTTGCGCGCTCGCGCAGCACTGCGTAAACGAGCTGGCGCTGCGAAAAGGCGTGAAAGCGCGCGCTAAACTCGCGGTAGGCGACGATTAGGTGGATACAGACCGAAACCGTGATGATGAGCTGAAGCGCTATGAAATTTGAGCTAATCACCGTGACCTCAAAGCTCAAAAAGCCGAATAATCCCGCTGCGAGCACGACCGAATACGCGCAGATGATGAGCGGCAGCAGGATAAATTTCGCCTGTCTAAAAAAGAGCCAAAAGCAAGCTAACAGAAGCACCAAGGCGCCGAGTCCGTAGGTCGCCAGATCCGAGCGGACGTAGCCTACCATATCGTCGGCGATCATATTCAGTCCGCCTAGAAACAATCGGTCGCCCGCAAATTCCTTCTCAAAGCCCGCGATCAGCGCGCGCAAAGCCACAATGTCGCGGTGATCCTTTTCGCGTAGTTCGTCGCGGTAGGATTTAAAATTTTGCTCTGCAATTTTAAGCGTATCTTTAAGCTGTGAAATTTGAGCCCCCGAGCGGTTGCTCTCGTGCTCCGCTTGCTCTAGAGCGTTTTTGGCTCCGTCTCTTAGGCGCAAAAGCTCCTCGTAGCGGCTCTGCGGCTTTAAATTTATTAAAATTGCGGTAGTGCGAAGATCGGCGCTTACTAAATTTGATGCGTAAAAGGGGCTTGTGGCAAACTCGCGCCTAGCCGCGGTTAAATTTACGTCCGAGTCGGTAAGAGTGGGTATGTGCTTAAGCAGCTCGCTCATACCGCCACCTTTGTTTAGCAAAAGCGGCACATTCGTGATGTCCGTGACGCTAGCGACGAAATCCAGCTTGGAAAAAGCTGCGTCCATCTGCGCTATTTTGCGGATCGTCTCGGGCGCTAAAAGATCGCCCGCGGGAGTGTATGCAAGCACCAAGAAATTCGGCGTTTCGTAGCGTTTGGATACTTCGCGCCAAATTTGAAGGTCTTTGTCATTATCTAGTAGAAGCGTCTGGCTTGAAGCATCGATCTCAAGCTTTGTGGAGTAGTAGCCGAAAAAGAGCGCCAGCGCCGTAAACAGCGCGAGCGTGATTTTCGGAAACGCGACGATTAAGCGAAAAATTTTTTTCAAATACCGCTCTTTTGGGCGTGCCGCTATTCGCCGCTATTGATGACGGTGGAATTTAGCCGCTTTATAAGCTCGTCAAAGCCCAAGCTTTGCGTTACGTCGCCTAGCTGCGAGCGGTAGGTCTGAATTAAGCTAACGCCCACGATATCGACATCGTAGATGCGCCAATCAGAGCCGTTAGGATAAAATTTAAAATCTATGTCGTAGTTTTTCTGCTCGCCGATGACCTGCGTTTTTAGCACGCGCCGTTTATCGCTCGGGCTTTGTTTGCTTAGCACCTTCATATCCTGATCGGTATAAAGCGAAAGCTTTTCGATAAAGGAGCGCTTTAGATGCACCTCGAAGGCCTTGTTAAATTCCGCGATCTGCGCGGGGCTAAGGCTAGCGTAATGCTTCGCAAGGGAGAGCTTCGCCATCATCTTATAATCAAAATAGCCGTCAAAAAGCGCAAAAATTTTCGCAGGCTTTGCGTCTTTGGGAGTACTGCTTCGCATAATATTTACGGCCTCGGCGACCTTTTGGCTCATCACCGGCTCGATATCCGCATCGCTGATAGCATGCGCCGAAATCAAAAGCGCTCCGCAAAGCGCTAGAACTTTTAAAATTTTCATTTTTATTCCTTTATTAATTTCTCGCGATTTTGCTCGTAAGCATCGCGCAAAAATGGATATAGATCCACTGCATCTTTGGTCATTTTTTCATAAAATTTCGGATCGCGCGAGTAGTCGTTAAATATTCTAAATCCATTGACGGAGTTTCGAACAGTGCCGTCTTTAATATAATTTATCGGGTTTGAAAAATAATCTCCTACAAGCCCCGCTGTATCGCGGAGATTGCTTTGCCCCAAAATCGGCCAGACGATATGCGGACCTGCCGGCACGCCCCAGTATCCTAGCGTCTGCCCGAAATCCTCGTCGTGGCGCGGAATTCCGTAGTATTTGCCCGCCATATCGTTAAGTCCGCCGAAGCCGACGGTCGAATTGATCAAAAATCGCTTCGTCTCGTCCCAAGAATTTTCAAATTTACCCTGCAATAGGTTGTTTACGAGCCTCATCGGATATAAAATATTATAGAAAAAATTTGAAAACGCGCCCTGGATCGGATCGGGCATTACGTAATCGTAGCCGCTGGCTACTGGGGTTAATATGTATGAGTAAAATACGTCGTTAAAGCTCGTCATAACGCGGTTATAGCCGCTAAGCGGATCGAAGACCTCACGCTGCGCGAACTCCTCATCAAAACTATCTGTATCGCCGCTAGGCGCTACGTCTTGCTTTTGCGAGCAACCGCAAAGTGCCAATGCCGCGGCTAAGAATAGAATTTTTATAAATTTCAAATGCGACCCTTCTTTATAAATCAAAGTGGCGATTTTACAAATTTAAAGAAATTTTGTCAATAAAGGTAAAATTTCATATAGAATTTCCCTCTTTATATTGCAGAATAAAGCCTGCGGCTCTTTAAGAAATATATCAGAGGATATATTATAAAATCACGCGAAAGTAAATAAGAAAGGATAAAAATGGATGCAAAATTTGCTTTGGAATTCCTACTTGGCAAGGAAACATCGCTTCTAGCCAAGCACATTAAGCTGCTTAAGGCCGTAGATGAGACTAAAAGTATTACAAAGGCCGCAGAGATCGTAGGAGTGTCGTATAAAAACGGCTGGGATGCGCTAAATTTAATCAACAACGCGAGCAAAAAGCCGCTCATCGTCCGCACTCAAGGTACTAAGAAAAATAGCGGCTCCGAGCTTACGCCTTACGCTCACAAGCTGATTCGCGCTTATGATGCTATCAGCCACGCGGGCGAGACATTTTTGAGTGAAATTTTAAAGCTTGACGAGATCACCGAAGAGAGCCTTTTAAGCTTAGAGAAGATCGGTATGAAGCTTTCTGCGCGAAATCAGCTAAGCGTTGAGATTATGGATGTTCAAACAGGCGCTGTAAATTCTCAAATCACGGCTAAACTCGCAGGTGGCGAAATTTTATGCGCGACGGTAACCGTAGAGAGCGAAAAGAATTTAGGGCTAAAGGCGGGCAAGGACGTGCTGTTTTTATTCAAGGCTCCAAGCGTCATCATCGCTAAAGGAGCCTCGGAGAAGCTAAAACTTAGCACGACGAATCAAATCAAAGGCACGATTAGCGAGGTCAAAATCGGCGCGGTAAACGCAGAGATCTGTCTAGGCACAAGCTCGCACCAAAACATCACCGCGATCATCACGCGAGAATCTGCCACCGCGATGGCTCTAGGAGTAGGAGATGAAGTAACGGCGATCATCGAGCCTAGCGAGATCATTATTGGCGCGTAATAGGGTGAAATTGGGTGCGCAAAATTTTAAAATTTAAGGCGTAAATTTAAAATTTTAGATACAATTCAATTCTCGGTGAGAGCCGAAACGAAAGGCATAAAATGAAGTTGAAAGCAGTGCTTTTAGGAATTTTAACCGCAGGCGCGCTAAGCGCAGGCGAGGTTAGCATCGCAGCCGCTGCGAACACGACGTATGCGTTTGACGAGATCAAGGCGGAATTTGCCAAACTGCATCCGCAAACTACGCTAAACGTGAGCTTGGGTGCTAGCGGTGCGCTTAGTACGCAGATCAAAAACGGCGCGCCGTTTGATATTTTTATGGCGGCGGATATGAAATTTGCAGACGATCTGCATAAAGAGGGCTTTGCGACAGCACCTGCCAAAACCTACGCAAAGGGCAAGGTGGCGATGTTTAGCGTGCGCGGCGTAGATCTTAGCAAGGGGCTTGAAGCTTTAAAAGACCCTAGCGTCAAAACGATTTCGATAGCAAATCCAAAGACCGCTCCTTACGGCACCGCAAGCGTACAGGCCTTCCAAAAAGCGGGAGTTTACGACGAGATCAAAGGCAAAATCGTAGAAGCAAAATCGATCGGTGAGGCTCTTTCGCAAGCGCTTAAGGCGTCCGACGTCGGCTTTATCGCGGCCAGCGCGATGTATGCGCCTAAGATGGCAAAGGACGGCTGCAACGGCAGGCCTTGCAAAGAGGGCGAAAATTTCGTCCTAGTCGATACCAAACTCTACGAGCCGATAGCTCAAGGCATGGTCGTGCTAAACCGCGCCAAAGACAATGCCGAAGCCAAGGCGTTTTATGATTTTATCCTAAGCGATAAGGGCAGGGCGATCTTTGCTAAATACGGATACGAGTTTTAATGATTAGAGCGAGAATCAACGAAATTTTACAAAAAGACGGCATCCATTCGGTAGGATTTATCGCAGGCGGCATTAAGCTGCGCGGCGTATTTCTGCAGCTAAGTAGCGAGCTTAAGGTGGGCAGTGAAGTTTACGTGGGCTTTAAAAGCACCGACGTGCTTTTATCTCGCGAAGCTCTAAGTGGTGTATCTAGTGAAAACGAAGTTCACGGCAAGATTACGAGCTTAAGCTTGGGCGAAATTCTATGCACGCTCAAATTTGAAGGCAAGATAAGCTTTGATGTGCTCATTAGCGCGCATTCTGCGCAGGAGCTTGCTTTACGCGAGGGCGACGAGGTTTTCGCATACGTTAGCGCCACTGCGATATATATAGAAAAATATGATAACGATTGATTGTAAGAAAAAAATCAGCGATGATTTCTCGATTGATGCTCGCTTAGAGATTAACAAAGGCTCGTTTGTGTGCCTATATGGGCGCAGCGGCAGCGGTAAGACTACACTGCTGCGCATTTTGGCTGGATTTTTGCGCGCAGATAGCGGTAGCATAAAAGACGGCGATCGTGTGCTACAAGAAGGGAATGAATTCTTAAGCGCAGGCAAGCGCAGGATCGGCTTTTTATTTCAAGACTACGCACTTTTTGAGAATATGAGCGTGACGGGCAATCTACTTTTTGCCAGAAACGATCCGCAAAAAGCTGCGATGCTGCTTGAAATTTTAGAGCTTAGCGAGTTTGCGAAATCCGGCGTAGAGGGTCTTAGTGGCGGACAGAAGCAGCGCATAGCACTTGCTCGCGCACTGATGCAAGAGCCTGAAATTTTGCTACTTGACGAGCCGCTTTCGGCGCTTGATTTTACGATGCGCGAAAAAATCCAAGAGTATTTGCTAAAGATCCACGAGCAGTTTCATCAGACCGTGATTTTGGTAAGCCACGACGTAAGCGAGATTTATAGGCTTTGCAAGCGGGTTTATGAGATGAAGGACGGCAGGATCGTCCGCACCGGTACGCCGGAGGAAATTTTCCTTAAAACTAGCGGCTCGCAGAAGTTTTCTTTCGCGGGCAAGATTGTCGATTTGCAAGCACGCGACGGGGTCAAAGTGGCTGTCGTAGCGATCGGCAGCCAGCTGTGCGAAGTGGTGCTAAGCAATGCAGAAGCCGAGGGCTTGCAAGTAGGCGATGAGGTCAAAGCGGGTGCCAAAGCCTTTAATATCACTCTGCGTAAAATTTAAACTTGCAGACAAGCTTTTAGGTGCGCCTAAGTAGGAAACTTCAACTAGATTAGAGATTTGGGCGTAAATCCTTATGGAATTTTGCAAAATTTTATCTAAATTTGCCTGCAAAATACGGTGAGATTTTAAAATTTCATTCGCATCGCGCTTAGATTTTCATGAAACACAAAATTTAAACGCAGGCTAGAGCAAAACCGCAATGCAAGACTAGATAGCGTGGGGAAAGTAAGCTTAAATTTTAGATTTTGCGCAGACAGGCGCTGTTAAATTCTTATTAATTGGCGTGGTGGGTTTATTTTTAAATTTGGCGGCTTTTAACTTACTTTTTTGGCAGGAGTTGCGCGAATTCTATCATGCGATTTTGGTAAAAAATTTAATGTGAAGCTTCGCGCAAATTTAAAATTTTCAGATTTAGAATTTTACCTGGATTTTGTGGCTTTGAAATTTTAAAAGCTCTAACGGTTTGAAGCTTGCGTGCTAAACTCGCTTAATTCGCGAGCTGCGGCAAGATTTCATTAACCGGGTCTTTTAGGTTTATGCGAAATTTTAAAATTTTGTTTTGTCGGGCTCAATGTAATTCCACTAAGTTGTTCGGAGGGCGTCGTTTAGCCTATCTTGCGTGAAATTTGCGCTCAGATAAATCCTGCCCGCTTAAGTTTTAAAGCCTAGTGAAGCTTTTTGAAATTTAGCTCAGCAAAATTCGTGGTCTTAAAAATTTGCCAGCTTGGTAGAGCTTAAAAGCCTGGCGAGATTTGCACGCTTGAAGGAATTTATTGGCCAAGCAATTTTATAAAATTCCGCTCGCTTTAGCTTGCACGGAATTTTCAAAATTTCATTTTGCAAAGCCTTATGACTATGAGGTTTGCGTAAATTCTATCTAGCTTTGCCTCTAAATTTTAAAGTAGGGCTAGGCTTTTAAAATTTTATAGTTTGGGCCTAGCGGCTCGGCTCGGAGGATAAATGTTTGAAATTCTAAAGGGGCTCGATTACACGCCGTTTCTCGTCTCATTAAAGCTTGCGAGCTTAACGACATTTGCGTTGTTTATCATCTGCGTGCCGCTCGCGTTTTTTATGGCGAGAAAAAATTTCCGCGGCAAAAGCGTGATCGAATCGATCATCTCGCTTCCGCTAGTACTTCCGCCATCGGTGCTAGGGTTTTACCTGCTCGTTTTTCTATCGCCCTATTCGGTGTTAGGGGAGTTTTTTGACAAACACTTCGGGCTTCGGCTCGTATTTAATTTCGGCGGGCTCGTGATCGCGAGCTGTATCTACTCGCTGCCGTTTATGTTTTCGCCGCTGGTTTCGGGCTTTCGCTCGCTTCCGCGCTCGCTTTTTTGGGCGTGCGACTCGCTCGGCAAGGGCTATTTTTCCAAGCTTTTTCGCGTCGCGTTGCCCGCGATTCGTCACTCGTTGCTTAGTGCGCTGGTGATCTGCTTTGCACATACGATGGGTGAGTTTGGCGTCGTGCTGATGATCGGCGGCAGCGTGAGCGAGCAGACCAAGGTCGCCTCCATCGCGATCTACGAAGCGACCGAGACGCTCGATTTTGCGCAGGCTCACGCGTATTCGGCGCTGATGCTTATCTTTAGCTTCGCGGTGCTTTTGATCATGCATTTTTTGGGCGCAAAGGGCGCAAAAACACAAGCTTAAATAGGCTTTAAAACGAAATTTGCTAAAATCCCGCAAAATTTGGAATTTGGCATGAAAAACAAAAAAGACTTCGTTACCGAAAGATTTAACGCCGCCTTGATTCTAGGCGCTGCGCTGCTTACGCTTGTAGTAGTTTGCGAGATTAGCTTTTTGCGCACTAGGATCGCTACGCAGCTTGATTTGCGGACGCGCACGGCGATTACTTTACTTAAAAATACCGACGAGTCGCTTTTTAGCGAGCTTGAAATTCTAAAAGAAACTATCCTTTCTTTGGACGCAAGGCACGAAGCTGCGCAAAGCGAGCTTTACGCGGATTTGATCCGTAACGTCGTAAAATCTTCTCATAGATTTGACGCTATTTTTTATCTACGCGCCCGCGGCGCGGAGCAGAAGAGCTTAGCGCATTTTTCATCGGATGCGCGTATTTCGGATCTTGGCGAGATACGGCTTGCGGATATCGCAAGCGAGCTAAAAAAGGATGAATGGGTATCGCGCTATATGATGATGGATGGGGCGTGGCGGTATTTTTTGATCAAGCGCGTAAATGCCGATTCGTATCTGCTAGGCTTTGCCAACACCGCTAGGCCGATTGCCAGGCTCTCTTCGCTGGGTGATATTTTGGTCTTTAACGCCGAAGGTAAATTTTTTAACGCTCCTGGCAGTGTAACCGATATATTGGGGCAGGATTTTGATTTTTCGCGCCTAGGCGAAGTGGTAAGCTTTGAAGACGAATCTGGGCTAAGCTTTGCATATCTTGCAAAATTTGGAGATAATTTCGTAATGGCTCGCGAACGAGCCGGCTATTTTTTGGGCGCGGACGATTTTATCGTCGTAGCGCTAGCAACGGCGATTTTAGCTTATTTAATCCTTCTAATTTCAAATTTTACGTTTTTAAAAAAGCGCGTTTTTATCCCGCTTGCGGCAGTTCAAAACGCTCTGCGCCAAGGGGATTATCACTCCAAAATTCGCGATATAGAAGCGCTAAATCCGCTAAGCTCCGTCTTAGAAATTTCTAAATCCATAGACGAGGTTTTGAAGTCTAATCTGCGCCACGGCGATTTCAGCCTCAGCTTTAAAGATGCGCTAAAATACAGCTCCCTCTCGGTGCTTAGCATCGATAATGTAGCAGGCACGATCGAAAGCGCTAGCAACGGCGCACGCGAGCTTTACGGCGATGACGTCGTAGGACGGAATATATTCGCGCTGCAAGCAGGCTCATTTTACGATCACGCCTATCAAACCCAGCGCGCAAACTATGTCAAAGAAAACTATGTCGTAACCCGCCAAGAGACCAAAAATGGCGTCAAAGACCTTTATGTTAAAAAATCTTATATCCGCGACGGAAGTAAAATTTCAACCCTTTTCGTGGTGCTGGATGCGTCGAAATATCGCAGATTTTACGATGAAACTAAGCAAAAATATGAGTATTTAAATCACGCGCCTATCGTTACGCTCGTGTTTGACTACACTTCGGGCAAGATCGTAGATGCTAGCAAAAATATAAAAGAGCTTTGGGGTTACGAAGCGGCGCAGTTTTTAAGCGGCGAGATAAGGCTATGGGATTTGCTGGATGAAAAGGACGCGAATGAGGCTAAAAACGAAATTTTAAATCGTTTAGCCGATATGCCCGCAGAAGAGCTAAGCTTTTCTCAAAGCTATAAAATTCGCCACAATGACAATATCCGCTATAGCTACGAAGTGAGCATCTATGTCAAAAAGTCCGCCGCCAGGGCTGCATTTTATTTTCAAAATATTGATGACGATGTTAAGGCGATCCGCGGCTTGCAGGAGGATTTGGACTTTTATCGCACGGTAATCGAGACTAGGAATTTTTGCACCTGCTTAATCGATCTTGATGCGCAGACGCTGTCGTTTGATAAAAATTACTTTAAAATTTTAAAATATCGCGGCAAAAGGCTAAACACTGCGATGAGCTTTGGGGAGTTTAGTTATGAAATTTACTTCGCGGATTTAGAGAATTTCAATAAAATGATCCGCGAATGCACCGCCGGGCTTAGGAGCGATTTTAGTTGCGAATTCCGTCTGCGAAATGCCGCTAATGCCTATACTTGGATTAGTATGCAAGGCTACGTCACCGAAAAGCACGGCTCTCGCTCGCGCCTTGTAAAAACTACGCTCGAAGATATCAGCTCGCGCAAACAGACGGAGCTGGAGTTAAATTTAAACGCCAACGTCTTTTCGCGCTCGCTAGAGGCGATCTTAATCACAGATGAGAGCGGTCGCGTGCTGCGCGCTAATAACGCCTTTTATGAAATCACCGGCTATAGCGAAAGCCAAACTATCGGCAAAATTCCAAATTTCTTCGCTCCTACAGAGGGCGGGGCAGACGTGATGGAGAGGATTAGAAAAAATCTCGTCGGCAAACAGACCTCCTATAAAGATGAAATTTACGGACTAAAAAGAGGTGGTGGCACCTTTCCTGCGCTATTTACGGCAATTGCGATAAAGGATGATTTTTCGCTTACTTCAAATTTCATTCTGATGTTTACCGAAATTTCGCAGATCAAGCAAAAAGAGAGCGAGCTAGCCAAGATCGCCCATCACGACGCGCTTACCGGGCTTCCGAATAGAGTGTATTTTATGAAGGCTGCGCAGAGATTTACGGCGAACTCGGGCGAAAATTCCAAGCTTATGGCTGTGCTTTTCATCGATTTTGACGGCTTTAAGGCGATCAACGACACCTACGGGCACGAGGTCGGCGATATGTTTTTGCAGGCTATCTCAAAGGCGATGAGTGGGCTACTGCGTAAAGGCGATATCTTGGCGCGCCTCGGCGGCGATGAGTTCGGCGCCATCATTGGCGATCTGCAAAGCAAGGATGCCGCGCATATGCTTTTGCAGCGGCTGCTTGGAATTTCAAAGATGAAATTTAACCTCAAAGGCAACGAGATCAGTGCGAGCATCAGCGTAGGCGCGGCGTTTTACGACGGCA
>ERZ773065.426-NODE-426-length-24282-cov-6.075701_pt1 | contig 24282 bp, 13 predicted proteins | sample MGYA00580623_ERZ773065 | MGnify/ENA primary metagenome ERZ773065 (study PRJEB29015, sample SAMEA2738017) | human oral metagenome | biome: human oral; feature: human-associated habitat; material: dental | place: China | collected 2047 ... | reverse complement strand
GCCGTCAGTATTTGCTATATCGGTAACAGTGATGCCGTCACCAGCAGTGACCTTGCTGGTGGCCGCTTTCAGCTGACTCACATTCACTGCGTCGGTATCGGCCGCGCCGGCCGCTACGTTGGTAATGCGACGGTAGAGGGTTTTCCCCATTCCGGCCGTGTTGTCGCCGCCAACCGATACTTCGCCCAGCTCTACGCCAGGGCCTGCAACGCCGGCAACGTTGGCATTTGCCGTCGGTTTGTAGGGCGCGGCTGTCAGGTCTGATTCGCCAGCGATGGAGAAGGACCCGAGGGCAACGCGGAAGTTGGTGTCGTCTTTGACCAGTGCGCTATCGCCCAGGGCGACGTTGTTGTTCAGGCGCACGGGCAGACCGGGAATCATGGGGGTGCCATTGCCGGCATTGGCGCCGCTACCCACCGCCATACCGCCATTATTCGATGTAGCAGCCGAGCCAATGGCAATGCCGCCCGCTGCGTTTTCGCCGCTTACTGTGGCGCCCGGGCCAATAGCCAGCGCCAAATCACCCTGTGCTTTGGCTTTGTCGCCAATGGCAATCGAGCTACTAGATGGATTAGCCGGCGAATTTTCTACTTTCGCCTCATTACCAATGGCTATGGAGTTGCGTTGTGCCGCTTGGGCTTTGACGCCAGCGGCCAGTGCGTCCGTTCCCGTAGCACCGTCGTTGTTGTAGTTGCTGCCCGCAGCTTGTTCGCTGCTGTTGACGCTGTAGTAGTGCGTTTTGGCTGCTTTACCCATCGCCTGCAACTGGCTGAGGTTGACCGCATCGTTCGGGGCTGTTCCGTCAGCCACATTGCTGATTTTGTTGCCCCCGTTGTTCAAGCCGCCACTGGTCAGGCTTACCTTGTTCGTCGGATCTGTAGGAGTCGGCGCGGCAATGGTGATGCCGTTGTTGTCCATCTGGGTGGCGCCCGTCTTCACGCTGCCGTTGTTACCCAAGTCAATGTTCTGGGCCAGCTTGATATTGAGCGTATTGTTCACAGCGTCTGCCACCACACCGATGTTGCCTTCGGTCAGGGTGCCGGTTGTGCCACCTTTCACGTTCAGGGTAGAGCCCAGCTTGCGCTCAACATTGGCACCGCTGTCGCCCGCAAAGGTCAGGGGCTTGATGACTTCAGCATTCAGATTGCTCAGCGCATCGCCGACATTGTTGGCCGGAGCGTAGGTCGTGCCATCGGTTTTGGCGATGGTGTAGCTGGGCGCTTTGAAGGTGCCATCGGTATTGACGCCCGCGCCGCCGCCCAGGGCATCAGCTGCACCTTTGAGCTGGCTCACATTCACTGCGTCGGTGTCTTTGGTACCGGCCTTGACGTTGGCCAGGGTGGTGGGCATCGTGGTGCTGCCGGCTGCATTCTGCATGCTGGCAATCACGTCGCCAGGCTGTACTTGCTGTGCCCCCGGTTGACCTTCGGGCGCATCGTAGAAGTTGCCGTCGGTGTGTTTGTAGACCTTGCTGCCGTCAGCTTTGGTGTACACCACCGGCAGCTGGGCAGACTCGGCCAAGCTCTGGGCGTTGACACTCAGATCGTAGTTATCTGCGCCAGTTGTCCCATTGGTCGTTTTGGTGACCGTAAGGCTGCCGTTGTTGGAAGACACGGTGGTTCTGCTGGCTTGAATGGCTTCGTGAATGTTGCCCTTGCCTGTGCCACCAATATTGTTCATGCTGAGGTTGCCATCAGCACCTACGGCTGCATTACCACCCAAGATATTCTTCACGCTGTCAGCCACATTGCCAATCACCGCTTGTGTAGCATACAGCTGGCTGCCGTTAATAGCGTCTGTACTAGCTGCATTAATCGCACCTGGAGCGACGTGTTTGATTTGGCGCTCAGCTCCAGCAGCCCCCACCGATACTTGGTCACCTGCTGCAACACTAGGCACACCCGCAGGATTAGTCGCACCGGAAAAACCACTGTAAGTTATTGATCCTACAGTGGCGCTGGTTATGGCAGAGGCATTCACTTTGGTGCTACTTCCATTGCCCAAAGCAACAGAGTTTTCCAAGGATGCTTCAGCATCATGACCAAGCGCAGCGGCATCTTTGGCAGTTGCTTTCGCTCCTGAGCCTAACGAAACAGCGCCATAACCAAGAGCTTTCGCCTGGAAACCAGCGGCAGTTGTAAAATCAGCCACCGCAGCGCCTGGGGTTGTCTCAGTCCCCGAATAGCTTTCGCGCCCCACAGCGACTGAACCAACACCGGTGGCTTTTGCTCCATAGCCTATCGCCGCGCCGCCATCCTTTTTGGCTTCTGCATGCGCACCAAGCGCTGTAGCATGCGCCGCAGTAGCTTTAGCCGTATACCCAACCGCCGTTACCTCTCCCACACTGCTAGGATCAGAAGCCTCCGTGCCTGCGCCAATAGACACCGCATTCCTAACAGTCGCTTTGGTATCAACACCGATAGCGATTGAATTTATTTGTTTGTTTGCATCAAGCAAAGTCGCCCCTGTCCCCATGCGGATGCTATTAGTTGCGTTTGCTCCATTGCTACCACGATCACCCACACCAATGATGCCGCTATTGACATCCAATCGGCCGCCCAAGGTCAGGTGTTTGGCACCATTATCGGTAGCATTTCCATTAACACCACTCGCATTGCCATAGAACAAGGTGCGGTTGGTTTGCGTATCACGTTTTTCCGCGCCACTCCCATTGACAGAATTACACGGGTTATATGTCGGTGTTATGCCAAAAAAAGAAGTTCCCGGCACGTACACACCGCTTACACTCTGCAATGGCGTATGAATGTTTGTGCCCATAATGGCATATTGAACAGCACCCGTACTGTCAGCAATACCTGTACAGTTAATATCCTGACCATCGTTAAGATAGAAGCCCGGTCCGGCATTGGCCTGTCCGGCCGCCAGCGCCAAGGCAGACACCATAACTGCGGGAACAAAGCGCTGGGCTTTTTTAATGCCCAATCTATCCAAAACAACAGTGCTGCCCCCTCCCGTACCGGAAGAAGCCGATTTACCATGTGATTTGGCTGTTTCCTGCACGGCGACCCAAGCGGCCAATGCTTCATTCCAGACAGTTTTATAAATACGGTTCATAGAAAAATCTCCATGCAAATCGCCGGATTGGCGAGATCGTGCGTTAATACAAGGTTTTTAAATCGAGGCAGACTGCAAAGTCTGTAATAGAGAATCACGTGTGGGCGCAGATTGAAATATTCGAGCCTTTCGTATGCTGCTCTGCCCGTTACGTCTGTCCCATCCGTTTTGCGCCGTAGCGCGCCGGCAAAACTGCTTATCAAGGCTTGTGCCAACACCTAAAAACAGAACGGTTTTGTTGCTGGCAACGCAATATCAGTCAATCCGGCTGAACAATCATGAATACATTGCAACATAAATCGCAATTTACACTCAACTCCGTAAACAATATGTGAAATAGTTTACAAATGACTGATTTTATTTGCAATCAAACAACATTCCTTCCTTATGCCTTATGAAACGAGAATACGGGCAATGACGCCCAACCCAGAAAACCTAAGCGCGATTGGATAGACAAGGCAGCGTAAAGTTCCGCGCTGAAATTCGGCCCTGCACGGCCGATGTCACCTTGTTTCGAAATGACAATAGCGATACGATACGCCATGACGCAAGCTTACGCTGGGTTACACGAAAGCTTATCGGCGTCACATATAAGTGTGCGGTCGTAAGCATCCATACACATCCATACGCTACGCATATCTTGCATATTTGCTTGCCCGTTTTTCTTGCACATCTCTTTGCAGAACACCACACACACAAGTACGAGGATCCCATGAGAACGACCGCTTCTGTTCGCCGCCGTATCGCCGCATCACTGCTGCTGCTTGCCGTAAGCACACCGGCGCTGGCACTCAAGCCCGTCCGCATCACCCCGCAGGGAGAGGTTTCCCGAGTCAGGCAATTCGTGGTGCAGTTCGATACCGAAGCCGTCGTGGCCGGTCAGCCCGGCGCGCCCGCACCGTACAAGATCACCTGTGAGAGCGGCAACACCAGCGTAAAAATCCCCGCTCACCATGCTGCCTGGCGCAATGCCAAAACCTGGGCAGCCGATTTCGACGACGATCTGCCGCCTGATGTTCGCTGTACGGCCAAGGCGGTCGCCGGCTTCAAATCGCCGAAGGGTGAAGCGCTGGCGCCGGACACCGTCCAGTTCAGAACGGGCGCGCCAGTCATCCGCTATTTCATGCCGAGCGGTCAAATCGACGAGGCGCAGATTTTCATCCTCAATTTCAACGGTGACGTCAACGCCGCCAGCGTGCAGGCAGCCAGCCGCTGCCAGGTCGAAGGTATCGGCGAAGCCATACCGACAGTGCTGGTTGAAGGTAAAGAGCGCACGGATGTCCTCTCCACCCGCTGGTTTGCCAAAACGGCGGAACAGCAGCCGAAGCGTTACGTATTGTTGCGCTGCAACCGTGCCCTGCCCAGCAGTGCCGCTGTGACGCTCCACGTCGGCGAATACCGCAGCACAGGCGGCTTGGTTAATAAAACGCCGAAAAAATACAATTTTCACGTCCGCCCGCCTTTCGAGGCCGAATTCAGCTGCGAGCGCCCGAACGCACAGGCCGCCTGTTTGCCGATTCGCCCGCTGACGCTGAATTTCAGCAGTCCAATCCCCGTCGAGCAGGCGAAAAAAATCGTCCTGAAAACCGGCAAGGAAGACCTCTCCCCCAGCCTGAGCAGCGATGAAGCCAAAGGCAGCGACATTTCCACGGTCAGCTTCAAGGCGCTGTTCCCCGAACAGGCGAGCATGCAGATCGTTTTGCCTGCCGATCTGCGCGACGACGCTGGTCGCACCCTGCGCAATGCCGACAGTTTTCCGCTAACCATCAAGACCGGCCCGATGCCACCGCTGGCCAAGTTTGCCTCAACCGACTTTGGCATCATTGAACGCTTTGCCGAGGGTAAAAACGGCCCGGCTCTGCTGCCGATCAGCCTGCGCAACGTCGAAGCGGGTGATGCCATCCAGGCATCCGGCAACACAAAACTGGAAGCCAATCTGCGCACGCTGACCCTGACATCCGACGCGGACATCATCCGCTGGTACCGAAAAATCCAGCGTTACCAGAATCAAAGCATCGTCTCCCGCAAGCAAGCCGCCAAGGACGACGCCAGCAACCTGCCGCCGCCTATCCCCAAACCGGCCAAAGGCTCGCCGGAAGAAGAGCTGCCGCGCATCGACGACAACGACGTCGAAACCCGCGCCATCTCGCTACTGAGCAAAATTCCCGGCGTGCAGACGCAAGCCATTCCCGTAGACGGAAAAGCCGCCGCGGCATCCCCACGGCCGTTCGAAGTCATCGGCATTCCCATGCAGCCGGGCTTCCACGTACTGGAAGTCGCCTCCTCGCTGCTCGGCGAAAGTCTGCTCGACACGCGCTACGGCAAACATCCGATGTACGTGCGCACCAGCGCCCTGGTAACGAACCTGGGCGTACATTTCAAGGGCGGACGGGAAAATGCGCTGATCTGGGTGACGCGGCTGGACGACGGCAAGCCTGTCGCCAACGCGCAGGTCGCCATCAGTGGCTGTGATGGCAAGCCGCTGGTCAACGGCCAAACCAACGAACAGGGCATCTGGCAATCGCCAACCGCCATCAACGCCACCGAATGCAACAGTGAAGAAACCGGCTACAGCAATGCGTTCTTCGTCAGTGCCCGCGCCACCGACGCCAAAGGCGTGCAAGACATGGCCTTCGTCTGGAGCGACTGGGATCGCGGCATCGAACCCTGGCGTTTCAACGCGCCGACCAGCGAACGGGGCGGCTTTGACCTGCGCGCGCACAGCGTGCTTGACCGCAGCCTGTTCCGCGCCGGCGAAACGGTCTCCATGAAGCACTACCTGCGTGCCGAAAATCTGCAAGGTCTCACGTCTGCATCCGCGACGCTGAATGTCCTGCGCATCATGCATACGGGCAGCGGCGAGCAAGTCGAACTGCCGCTGCAATGGCAGGCCAATGCCGGCGGCGGTCAGAGCGCCGTTAGTGAATGGCAGATCCCGAAGAACGCCAAGCTCGGCGAATACACGATCACGCTGAACGGCAAAGACCAAAACAATGACGAGGTCTGGCTGGAAAGCGGCAGCTTCCGCGTCGAAGAATTCCGCCTGCCGACGATGACCGGCAGTATCGTCCCCGTCGACAAGCCACCGTTCGCGGCGCTGAACAAGCTGCCCATACGCGTGCAACTGGCCTACATCAACGGCGGTGCAGCCAACGGCCTGCCGGTACACGTGTCGGCGAGCAGCTCGCCGGGCGGGGTCAACTTCACTGGTCACGATGAATTTTCTTTCGGCAAGACGCGGCGCTGGCGTTATGAGGCGGACGAGGAAGCGGATGAAAATGCGGATGATTCAGGCGGTACGCGCCTGCTCGCCGACCATCTGGCACTCAAGCTCGACAAGAACGGCAGCGGTGAACTGACCATTGAAAACATCCCGGCCAGCGACGCACCGGTGGACATCACCCTCGAAGCCAGCTACAGCGATCCCAACGGCGAAATCCAAAGCCTGCAAAGCCGGCAGCGTATCTGGCCGGCGGCAGTCGTCGCCGGCATCAAGACGGAAGGCTGGGTCTCGGTCAACAAGGATCTGAAACTTCAGGCGCTGGCGCTCAATACCGACGGCACGCCAAAAGCGAACACCAAGCTCAACGTACGCGCCATCGCGCATAAAACCGTGACCAGCCGCAAACGCCTGGTCGGCGGCTTCTACTCCTACGACAACCAGCAAAGCGTCAAAGACCTGGGCAGTGTGTGCAGCGGCACCAGCGACAGCCGTGGGCTGCTGCTCTGCAACGTCAAAATCGCCGAGGCCGGCGAAATCGAGTTGATCGCCACTGCCAGCGACGACAAAGGCAAGACTTCCGAAGCCAGCACGAGCGTCACCGTCACGCGCCAGGGCGAAATCTGGTGGGGTGGCGACGATCACGACCGCATGGACGTCCTGCCGGAAAAACGGACCTATCAGCCGGGCGAGACTGCCAAATTCCAGGTGCGCATGCCCTTCCGCCGCGCCAGGGCGCTGCTGACGGTCGAACGCGAAGGCATCCTGCATAGTGAAATCATCACGCTGACCGGCCAGGATCCGACGGTGGAACTGAAGATCCGTCCGGAATGGGGGCCGAACGTCTACGTCAGCGTACTGGCGCTGCGCGGCCGCCTGTACGAAGTCCCCTGGTACAGCTTCTTTACCTGGGGCTTCAAGTCGCCCCGCGAATGGTGGCAGGCTTTCCGCTACGACAGCAAGGAATACGCCGCGCCAACAGCGCTGGTCGACCTAAGTAAGCCAGCTTTCCGTCTCGGCATGGCGGAAATTGAAGTCGGCCTCGCGGACCGCACCCTGAAAGTCGACGTCAAGGCCGACAAAGAAAGTTATCAGGTACGCGAGCAGGCACAGGTGACGATCGACGTTCACCTGCCGGATGGCAAGCCAGCCGCCAATGCGGAAGTCGCTGTCGCCGCCGTCGATCAGGCACTGCTCGAACTGCTTCCCAACCGGAGCTGGGACCTGCTGCACGCCATGTACCAGCAACGTGCCTGGGGCGTATATACGGCCACGGCGCAGATGGAAATTGTCGGTCGCCGTCACTACGGCCGCAAGGCCGTGGCCGCTGGTGGCGGCGGTGGCACGGGCCTGACGCGCGAACTGCTCGACACCCTGCTGCTGTGGAATCCCCGGGTCAAGCTCGACGCCAACGGGCAAGCCAAGCTGAGCGTACCGCTCAACGATGCGCTGACCCGTTTCAAGATCGTCGCCATTGCCGACAGCGGCCTGGACCGCTTTGGCACCGGCGAAACGAGCATCCGCTCGACGCAGGATCTGCAAATTATCAGCGGCCTGCCGCCGCTAGTGCGCGAAGGCGACCAGTTCCGCGCGCAAATCACCCTGCGTAACACCACCCAGAAGGAGATGAAGGTGGACGTTGCGCCGCGCGCCACGCTGCTCGAACTCAAGCCGCAGACGGTCACCCTTCCCGCAAACGGCGCACAGGAAATCGCCTGGGACGTGACTGCCCCGGTGCAGCTCGCCTTTACCCGCACGCAGGAAATTCTTTGGGAAATCAGCGCCAAGGATACGGCCGGCAGCCGGGCAAGCGACGCGCTGAAGATCAGCCAGCGCATCATCCCGGCTACGCCCGTCACCGTGCAGCAGGCCCTGCTGGCGCAGGTCGACGGACAGCAGATCGACTTTGCCCCGCCGCCGGACAGCCTGAACGATCCGACCAACAAAGTCGCACGCGGTGGCCTCAAGGTCACGCTGCAACCCTCGCTGGCCGAAAGCCTGCCGAGCGTGCGCGATTGGTTCGCCAATTACCCGTTCATCTGTCTGGAGCAAAAGGCCAGCAAGGCCATCGGTCTGCGCGACAAGACGCTGTGGCAGAAAATTCTTAACGACCTGCCGACCTACATCGACGCCGACGGCCTGGCCAGCTATTTCCCGCCGCAAACGGACGGTCCGGCGCGCGGCAGCGATACGCTGACCGCCTACCTGCTGGCCGTGTCACACGAAGCGGGCAAGATCGACCCCGACTGGCAGCTGCCGGCCGCCCAGCGCGACCGCATGCTGGCCGGGCTGACCCGCTTCGTTGAAGGTAAAATCGAACGCAAATTCTGGAGCCCGCGCGCCGACCGCGACCCGCGCAAGCTCGCCGCGCTCGAAGCGCTGTCGCGCTACGGCCGCCTGCAGACGCGCATGCTGACCAGTCTGACGATTGCGCCCAATGAATGGCCGACGCACGCGCTGATCGACTGGGTCAGCATCCTGCAACGCACGCCCAGTATCCCGGAACGCAACGCCCGTTACGAGGAAGCCATGCAGATCCTGCGCAGCCGTCTGAGCTACCAGGGAACCCAACTGGTTTTCAGCACCGAGCGCGACGACTATTGGTGGTGGCTGATGGTCAACAGCGATGTCAACGGCGCACGCCTGATGCTCGCCGTACTCGACGACCCGGCCTGGAAGGACGACCTGCCGGCGCTGGCCGTTGGCCTGCTCGCCCGCCAGAAATACGGCACCTGGGCAACCACCAACGCTAACCTGTGGGGCGGCTTGGCTATCGAACGCTTTGCCGCAAAAACCGAAACCGCGCCCGTCGCCGGCCAGACGCGCATCAGTCTGGGCGGCAAGCAGGAAACGATCGACTGGAACAAGGTGACGCGCGCGCCGGAAACCAGCGACACGCTGGGCAAGATGGCCGCCGCGCAAGCCGGATACGGCGCGCCACCGGGCACACAGTCGTATATCAACAACAGCGCGCTACTGCCCTGGACAATCGCAGGCGGCGGTAAACCGGCGACACTGACAATGCAGCAACAGGGCAGCGGCAAGCCGTGGGCGACGGTGCAAGCGCTGGCTGCCGTGCCGCTCAAGGCGCCGCTTTCCGCCGGTTACACCATCAAAAAGACGGTGACGCCGACGCAGGAAGCTGTCAAGGGCAAAGTCACGTGCGGGGATGTCTGGCGCGTCCGGCTCGAGGTCAATGCAGCCGCCGACATGACTTGGGTTGTCCTCAGCGATCCGGTGCCTGGCGGCGCAACCCTGCTCGGCAGCGGCCTGGGACGCGACTCGGCGCTAGCCACCGGCGATGAACAAAGCGGCGGCAGAGGCTGGCTGGCCTTCGTCGAGCGCAGTTTTGAAGCCTACCGCGCCTACTACGAACATCTGCCCAAGGGTAAAACCGTTATCGAATACACGGTGCGCCTGAACAACGCCGGCCATTTCAACCTGCCGCCGACGCGGGCCGAAGCGCTGTATGCGCCGGAAGTCTTCGGCGCAACGCCCAATGCACCGGTGCGCGTGGAGCAAGCCAATCCGTAGCCTTCACGCCCCCGCTCCGTCCACCCCGCTCCGGCCCCCGCCCCGCCCGCTGCCGCCACGGCAAGCCGGCGCAGGGCGGGCGGGCGGGCGGGTCGCCAGCGCCAAACGGCCGGGACAGAAACAGGCGCGGCGGACACCGTTCACCATCGCCGCGCTGCACAAACCTCTCGTTGCGCTGCGCGTTCTGCTGCTGGCGGGAGGACTGTGCCTGCCGGCAATCGGGCTGGCTACGGGGCTGGCTACGCCGACCTTCGACGAAGTCAAGCAGGATTTCACCTCGTCCGAATCGTTCCTGCTCGACCGCCACGGCGAGGTCATTCATCGCCTGCGCACCAACCCACACGAACGGCGCGGCGAATGGGTCGCGCTGGCGGATATTTCGCCGGCGCTGCGCCTGGCTATTCTCCTCAGCGAGGACAAGCGTTTCTACGAGCACAGCGGCGTCGACTGGCGCGCCGTCAGCGCGGCGGCCTGGGGCAATTTGTGGAATGAAAAGACGCGCGGCGCCTCGACCATCAGCATGCAGCTCGTCGGACTAATCGACGAAGATTTGCGGCAAGGCCGGCGCGGCCGCACGCTGTTGCAGAAATTCGGCCAGGCGGCCGCCGCGCGCCTGCTGGACGGACGCTGGCGTAAAGACCAGATTCTCGAGGCGTATCTCAACCTGGTGCCGTTTCGCGGCGACACGATCGGCATCGACGCCCTGAGCCGTTCGCTGTTCAACAAGGCAGCGCATGGGCTGGACGAGCGGGAAGCCGCGCTGGCCGCCGCCCTGGTGCGATCGCCCAACGCGCCGGTAAAGATGGTTTCCCGACGCGCTTGCCTGCTGCTCGCGCAGATGCGCCAGACGGCGACAGGCAAAGAAAGCCAAAACGCGCCGGCATCGCCGGATAACACGGCGCAAACCGTCCAAACCGGCAAAGGCGACGGCAATGACGGCGATCCCGGCTGCGGGGTGCTCCACCTGTTCGCCGCCAGCGCCATGCAGCATCGGCGCTGGACGCCCAGCGAAGGCATCGCGCCACACCTCGCCCGCCGCCTGCTGGCAGACAGCGCGCCGGGAACGCGGCTGCGCAGTGCGCTTTCGGCGCCGCTGCAACGTCTGGCCACGGCCGAACTGCACCGCCAGCTACGCGAACTGGCTGGCCGCCATGTGCAAGATGGCGCCGTACTGGTGCTCGACAACGAAAGCGGCGAAACGCTCGCCTGGGTCGGCAGCAGCGGCCTGTTAAGCAGCGCCCCGGATCTGGACTTCGTCACGGCGCCGCGCCAGCCCGGTTCGACGCTCAAGCCCTTTCTGTACGCACAGGCCATTGCCGAAAAACGCCTGACCGCCGCTTCGCTGCTCGACGATTCGCCCGCCGTCATTGCCACATCAGGCGGCCTTTACATCCCGCAGAATTACGACCGTCACTTTCGCGGCTGGGTCTCGGTACGCCAGGCGCTGGCCGCTTCGCTCAACGTTCCGGCCGTGCGCGCCATCGGCATGGTCGGCGTCAATCCCTTTGCCCGGCAGCTTCGGCGGCTGGGTATCGTGCTGCCGCACCCCGGCGATTATTACGGCTACAGCCTTGCCCTGGGCAGCCCGGAAATCAGTCTGCTGCACATGACCAACGCTTACCGTGCGCTCGCCAACGGCGGACGTTACAGCGCTATCCAGACCGTACCGACCGCGGCGGCGGAAAAACCCGGCGGTAAAGCTGCCGCACCGACAGCGGACGCAGCCGGGCAACCCGTCACCCAGGAAACGCCAGCGCACATGCCGGAAGCGGCCTTTATCGTCGGACAGCTACTCTCCGACAACAACGCCCGCATCCCGACCTTCGGCGTCAACAGCCTGTTGCGCACGCCTTTCTGGAGTGCGGTGAAAACCGGTACCAGCAAGGACATGCGCGATAACTGGGCGATCGGCTGGAGCCGGCGTTACACCGTCGGCGTCTGGGTCGGGAATGCGCGTGGCGAACCGATGCACCGCGTCAGCGGCGTCAGCGGCGCCGCGCCGGTCTGGGCGGCGATCATGCGTTACCTGCATCGCGCCACACCCAGCCTGCCACCCGCGCCACCGGTAGGCGTCGTCAGCGCACCGGTGCGCTTTTCCCTGCCGCCCGAACGGACGGGCACGGGCACCCCGACGGATACGGCCATCGAGCCGCCGCGCGACGAATGGTTCATCGCCGGTACGCAGCAGGCCGTTTTTGCCGCGCCCGCCCAGCCTGCACAACAGGCCGCCGACGCAGACAGCGCCGATCACGGACATACCGCGCGTATCGAAGCCCCCACCGACGGCACAATTCTGGCGCTCGATCCGGATATTCCGCCGAACCGGCAACGTCTGCTCTTGCGCGCCAACATCGGTTACGGACAATGGAAAATCGACGGCAAGCCTGTCGGTCACGGTCATACGCAGGCCTGGCTGCCGCTGCCGGGCAAGCACCGCATCGAGTTGTACAGCCGACAAGGCGCGCTGCTCGATACCGTGCGCATCGAGGTGCGCGGCGCTTTCGCCGTGGCCGGCGTCCGGCCGCCGACGCCGTAAATGGCCGGGGCAGCAGGCAAATCTGCCTTTCTCCCCATAGGGGGAGAGGCATTGCACGAGGCGGTTTTACGCCGCCCCGCAGGGCGCCTGGCATTTTCTGGCCGTCACTACTTCCATCCTGCCGCGCTCCATGCCTATAATCGGGCCCAATTGCTTGAACCCTTACTACTTGACCAGAAAAGGAGATCTCCATGCGCTTCACCCAACTATCTTGCCTGTGCGCCGCCGTCGCGGCTATGAGCGTTTCGACCAGCGCCCTCGCCGAACAGAAACTGTTCGTTTACACCTCAATGAAGGAAACGATGATCGGCAAGATCAAGACGGCTTTCGCCGCCAAGTATCCGGACATCAAGCTCGACGCACAATCGGCCGGCGCCGGCAAGCTGATGGCCAAAATCGCCGCCGAGCGCGAATCCGGCAAGATTCTCGCCGACGTGTTGTGGACCAGCGAAGTGCCGGATTTCTATCAGATGAAAGCGCAAGGCCTGCTGCTGCAATACACGCCGGCCGAGTTCAAGTCGCTGCTCAACCCGCTGCCCGATTACGACGGCTCGTTTACCGCCGCCCGCCTGTGCACGCTGGGCATCGCCTACAACACCCGTTTTATCAAGGAACCACCGAAAACCTGGGATGACCTCAAGAAGCCGGCCTATAAACGCGCCTTCGGCATCGCCAACCCGGCGCTGTCGGGAACCGCTTACATGAGCGTCGCCATGCTCTCGAAAGCTTTCGGCTGGAATTATTTTGAAGCGCTGCGCGCCAACGGCGCCAAAGTCGGCAAAGGTGCGGGGCAAGTCATCGATGACACCGCATCCGGCGATCTTGCCGCCAGCCTCGCCGTCGACTACATCACGCTCGATAAAATCGGCAAGGGCGCTACGCTGGCGCTGTCCTATCCGCAGGAAATGCTGCTCATCCCCAGCCCGGTCGCCATTCTGAAGAACAGCGCAAACGTCGACGCCGCCAAGAAATTCGTCGATTTCCTGCTGTCCAAGGAAGGGCAGACGATCATCGCCAATGAAGGCACGCTGCCGGTGCGCACCGACGTGCAGACGCCCGAACGCTATAAGCTGCCTTCGGCGCAGGATGCGATGAAGCGCGCTATCAAGATCGACTATCAGCAGATCATGGCCGAAAAAGAGGCCACGATTAAGAAGTTCTCCGAAATCATGCAGAAATAACGCCCAACTCAACGACGAACTACGCTATGGCCGACATTCAACTGAGCTCATTGAGCAAACGGTACGGCGACAAGACGGTCTTCAACGACTTGTCGCTCGACGTCCACAACGGCGAATGCTTCACGCTGCTCGGCCCGTCGGGCTGTGGCAAAACGGTGCTGCTGCGCCTGATCGCCGGTTTTGAAGCGCCCGACAGCGGCACCATCGCCATCGGCGGTCAGCGCGTCGCAGAAGCCGGCGGAGAAATGCTGCCGCCCGATCAGCGCGACCTGGGCATGGTCTTCCAGGAGTACGCCGTCTGGCCGCACATGAGCGTGTTCGATAATGTTGCCTACCCGTTGAAACTGGCTAAAACGCCGGCCGACGCGTTGCGTGAGCGCACGCTGCGCGCGGTCGGCCTGGTCGGACTGGGCGGCCTTGAAGACCGCCTGCCTTCACAGCTTTCCGGCGGCCAGCAGCAGCGTGTCGCGCTGGCGCGGGCGCTGATCTCCGAGCCACGCCTGCTGCTGCTCGACGAACCGCTGAACAACCTCGACGCCAACCTGCGCGAGGAAATGCGTTTCGAGATTAAGGCGCTGCAACAAGAACTCGGCATTACGATCCTGTATGTCACGCACGATCAGGAAATCGCGCTGGCCATTGCCGATCGCATCGCCATCATGGATGCAGCCGGAAAACTGCGCCAGATCGGCACGCCGCAAGAAGTCTATGAACAGCCGGCCGACGATTTTGTTTTTCGCTTTCTCGGCCTTGCTAACCTGCTGCCGCTCAAGCGCGCGGCGGACGGCGGCTGGACAGTCGGCGATTCGCCGCTGCGCTGGAGCGGCGCGCCGCCGACCAGCACCGGCGAGCGCGTGACGGCTGGTTTCCGGCCAGGTGACATGTCGCTTGCCCGCGATAATGCCGACGGCCGTGCGCTGCCGGCGACGATCCGCCGCGCCAGTTTTCTCGGCGCGCAGATCGACTACCTGATCGACATTGCCGGCACGTCGGTACGGGCAGCGCTGCCCAGTCACGAAGCCGTTACCGGCGGTCTGCTGTTCGCAGAAGGCGAAACCTGCCATGTCACGCTTGACGACGTGCATTGGTTCGACGGTGAAATCGTCGCTGAGGAGCACCCATGAGTTCGACATCCGTATCGGTATCCGCACCCGCTTCGCGCTTTGGCATGGCGCAGCTGTTGTTCACCCTCTCCGTCGGCATTTTGCTGGTCGTCGTCGCCTTCCCGATGCTGTTGATCTTTTTCAACGCCTTCTGGGTCGACGGGCAGTTCAATCTGGCCGACGTGGCGCAAATCCTGCAAAAACGCGAGACGTATGAAGCGCTGCTCAACTCGCTGATTCTCTCCGGCGGCGTCACCGTCACCGGCACCATCATCGGCACGCTTTTCGCTTGGCTGGTCACGCGCACCGACCTGCCTTTCAAACGGGCGATGAAATTATTGTTTCTCGTCCCCTTCATGCTGCCCGCCTTCATCGGCGCGCTCGCCTGGAAGATGCTGCTCTCGCCGCGCGCCGGCTACATCAACCGCCTCTTTATGGACGTGTTCGGTTTCGACGGCCCGCTTTTCGATATTTATTCCTACGCCGGCATTATTCTGGTCGAGACGATGTATCTGTTTCCCTTTGTCTTCATCCAGGTCAGCGGCGCACTCGAACGCATGGACCCGACGCTGGAGGAATCGGCGCGGATTTCAGGCGCAGATCTGTTTACCATCACGCGCAAAATCACCATCCCGCTGGTCATGCCGTCGATCCTTTCCGGCGCGCTGCTCATCATGCTGTATTCGATGGCGCACTTCGGCACGGTCGCTGTGCTCGGCGTCGAGACGGGCATCTATAACATCCCGACGCTGATCTATGAAAAGATCCACCAGAGCGCCGGCAGTTTCGAGTCGATCCGCACGGCAACCGTACTCGCGACCGTGCTGGTTGCAACCGCCGCACTGATCCTCTGGCTGCAAAACAAGGTGCTCAACAAAGGGCGTTACCAGATCATCGCCGGCAAGAGCTTCCGCCCCAGCGAGCTGAAGCTGCGCGGTCTGCGCATTCCGATCCTGATCTTTTGCCTCATCTATATCGGACTCACCATCGTGCTGCCGACCGTGACGATTTTCCTCGTCGGTGGTCTGAAAACCTACGGCCTGCCGTTCTCGCTGGAAAACCTCACCTGGGAAAACTACCGGCACATTCTGTTTGAATGGGATCTGACGCGCGGCTCGATCTGGAACAGCGTCAGCTTAGGGCTGACCGCCGCACTGATCACCATGTTCGCCGGGGTCATCATCTCCTACGTCATCGTCAAGATGAAGGTGCGCGGCAAGGGCATCCTCGAATTTCTTGGCATGCTGCCCTTCTCGGTGCCCGGTTCGGTCATCGCCCTGGGCGTTATTCTGGCCTGGAGCGGGAAGTTCGGCGTCAATCTCTACAATACGGTCTGGATCATCCTGATCGCCTACATTGCCCGCTATATGGCCTTCTCGCTAAAAGCCAATTCGGCGGCGCTGGAACAGGTGCACGACTCGCTCGTCGAGGCCGCGCGCGCAGCCGGCGCCACGATGGGTCAGGCGCTGCGCGACATCGTTATTCCGCTCGTCCGCCCCGGCATGATGGCCGCGTTCTTCCTGATTTTCCTGCCCGCACTGCGCGAACTGACAGTTTCCGTGCTGCTCTACGGGCCGACGACACGCACCATCGGTGTCGCCATCTACACGCTCAATGAGGACGGCGAAACCGTATATTCAGCGGCGCTGGCCGGTATTGCCCTGATCATCATCGTCACCGGCGAAGTGCTCATCAAGCGCTTGATTGGCGAAAAGAAAGCGGCGTAAGGAACTCTCATGGCTTACATTGAATTACGGCAAGTCACCAAACGTTTCGGCAAGGTCACGGCGGTCGACCGCCTGGATCTGGACATCGCGCAAGGCGAATGCGTCGCCATGCTTGGCCCTTCCGGCTGCGGCAAAACGACGACGCTGCGCATGGTCGCCGGCTTCGAGGATCTCGACGACGGAGAAATCCGGGTCAAAGACAAGCTCATTTCGTCGAAGCGGGAAAAATTCTATCTGCCGCCCGAGCATCGCAATTTCGGCATGGTGTTCCAGGCGTTTGCCGTCTGGCCGCACCTGTCGATTTACGAAAACGTGGCTTTCCCGCTGCGCATCCGCAAACTGCCGAAAGAAGAAATTGCCGCGCGCACGGAAGAAGCGCTCAAGCACACCAACCTGCTAAAAAACGCATCCGGTAGCCCCGACGACCTATCCGGCGGCGGCAAGCAGCGTGTGGCGCTGGCGCGTGCGCTCGCCATCCGTCCGGACGTGATGCTGCTCGACGAACCGCTGTCCAGCCTCGACCCGCATTTCCGCGAGGAAATGCGCTTCGAGATCAGCGACCTGCAACGCCGTTTCGGCTTCTCGATCCTGTACGTCACGCACGACCAGTCGGAAGCGATGGCGCTTTCCAACCGCATTCTCGTCATGAAATCGGGCGTCGTTCAGCAGATCGGCACGCCGCTGGAAGTATACAGTTCCCCCGCCAACCGCTTCGTGTTTGAGTTCATCGGTCTATCCTGTTTCCTGCCCGCCGACCTGTCGCCTGCTGGCATGCGCATCAACGGCGTTGAGTATCCGTGGCCAAACGGTCAGGCGCCTTCCGCCGAACTGATCGCATCAGGCAAGGGATTGCTGGCCGCACGCCCCAGCGAAATCAATTTTGTCGACGAAGGCGGTGTGCGCGGCCAGGTGACGCGAAAGGTCTACCTGGGCGAAACCATTGACTATCGCGTCCAGATCGGCGAACACGAAGTGCGCATCCAGAAAGGCCGACGCATCCCCGGCCCGGAAGTCGGCCAGGCCATCGGCCTGTCCTTCCCGCGCGCGCACTGGTACGCGGCCGAAGACTGAGCGGCAACCCCGCCCGCAGACCACAGACACCTGCCCGGAGACCCTTGTAAACAGGGCATCTCCGAGGGGGTGCCCTGCAGCCCTTTATCTATGCGGGGTTCAAGGCATATGCCCGGAGATGCCCTATCCATAAGGGTTTCCGGGCATGTGTTTTAAAGTCCTTGTATTCAGACAGCAGTGACAGCGGCGCTATACAATATCCGCCTTCACCCACCACCGGAGAACCTGCCATGTCGCTCAAAAAATGGATGCTGTTTCTTGCCTGCTACATCGCCTTCGGCGCACACGCTGCCGAAGCGCCGCTGACGCTGGAAAGCAAATACCCCTTCGCCGAAACCGTGACGGCGCTGGAAAACACTTTCAAGGAAAAAGGCATGACCGTCTTTGCCCGCATCGACCACCAGGCCGCCGCGCGCGCCACCGGACTGGAGATGCAGCCCGCCGTCGTCATCATCTACGGCGCACCGAAAGCGGGCACGCCGCTGATGGTGAAAGACCCGACGCTCGCCCTGCAACTGCCGCTGAAGGTGCTGGTCACCGAAACCGACGGCCGCGTGCGCGTGCTGCTCAACAGCGCCGAACAAGTCGTGGCGCGCAGCCACACACCCTATGCCGCCGTGGAAAACAACCTCGCCAACGCGGAAAAGCTTATCCGCGCGACCATTGCGAAATAAACGTGCGCAGTCGCAGGTCGGGGGCGCGACCGCGCCCCCGCATTTCCCAAAAGCGCTGCCCGGAGTTCCTTTATCCACGGGCATTCCAGAGGGGCTGCTCTGAACTCCTTGTAAACAGGGCATCTCCGGGCAGATGCTCTGAAGTCCTTTATCCATGCGGGTTTCGGAGGAGACGTTTCTGGCAGGACAGGCATTTATGACCGGCAAACGTGAGCGGCCGCTGGCCATGTTTTTTCGGTTTATGTTTTTTGATGCCCTGAACCCCTAGTGTTTAAAGGACTTCCGGGCATTTTATGTTTTCTTGTCTGCTTGAAGAGGTTCAGCGGGGCGCCCCAGAAGCTTAATAGCAGCTCGGCTTTGCCAAAGACAAGGCGGTAAAGCCGCAGACAGTACACTCACTACGGCAAGACGAGGCGATGGCCTGGTCTTACGGTTCCGCCCGCACTTCATATTCAAAATCGGCGGCGACTTCGCCTTCCACGATCACCTGAAGATGCCGCCGCCCCGGCGGCTCATGGGGACCGATCTCCCATTCGCCGAAAATCAGGCCGTTGCGCGGAACGAGTTGGCGTTGGCTGACCGTGTTGCGCCGCTCGAAAGTCAGCGTGCGCGTTTCCGCATCCGCCAGCGCGGACGACGCTGGCTGCGCCAATCCGTCGCCGTGCCCATTGGCATGGCTATTGTCATGACGACTCCGGGCCGAGGCCGGCAGCAGATAATCTTCACGGACGCTAACCCGGCGTTTGTCCGTGCGCAATTCGATGGCCCAGCCGTAGCGCGTGCCGGGCCGACGCGGGATGACGCGTGTCGGCTCAAGCGTCAGATCCTGCGACCGTCCCGACGCGCCGGCCTGGCGCGGCGTCAATAGGCCAAATTCGGCATGTACAACCTCAATGGCCATCGCCGGCCCGGCGCAAGCGAGCCATGACGCGAACCCAGCGGCCAGCAGCAGATTGCGGAGAAAACGCCCCGCGCCCGAATGCACATACACAGGCCGGGCGCCGACTCGCCCGCATTTCCGCGCGTTTTCCCGCACCGCCCGTCCATTCGCTCGCCCCTCGATAGGGAGCGCCATTCCTGCCATCCGTAACCCCATCATGATTTTATCCATCGCCTCGTCAAAACCCACCTGCCAGCGGCCGGCATAAACCCGTTCCCCCATGCCGCGCCCAAAAAATTTCATTTGGGCAAGCGCGTGCCGGGTTCAGCCTTTTCATTACGGCATCGCCAAAGAGACACGACGTCGGACATGGCCGCATGACCGCCAGGCATCTGCCCGATATGCGGCGGATGCCGCCCATCCACTGCAGGTCGCTATTGTAGCCAAACGCCGCCGGCGAAAAGTGGCGCCTTGTTTTTCCCGTCAGTTTACAATGATCGCAAACGCTGTCTGGCGCCACGGCGCGCGCCTTTGCTCTTTGTTACTTTGCCCCTTATTCCTTTGCAGCCGGTTTTGAAGGATATGCGCCTCCGACCAAACGCCGCGCATCTGATAATCCCCCGCCTTTCTTGCTGGCAGGCGATGCAGGATAATAGCGGCGCTTGCTTCGGCTTCTTCGGGTTCTTCTTTTGGGATTTTCTGATTTTTCTTTTTTCCGATTTCAACTTTTCCGCTTTCCCCGTTTTCCTCTGTTTGCCTGATAAGGAAGAAAAATGGCGCGCAAATCGCAGTTATTTCTCACCGTGCCCGTGCATCTGGATGCTGGCCTGACTTCAACCGCCCTGGGCATCGTGTACGCCTTGTTGCAGCTTGGCCTGAAGGTGGGTTTTATCAAGCCGGTCGGGCAGGAGATCCGCGATTGCTCGAATAACTTTGCGCGCAAGATTTACGGCATCGACGCACCGGAATCCATCCCGCTTGCCGCGGCGGCGGAGTGGATCGCTTCAAATCACGAAGCCGACCTGCTCGAAGACATCGTCACGCTGTGCATGGACGCCAGCGCCGACACCGATATCCTTATTATCGAGGGCTTGCATACCGAGGCGACGCATACCTTTGCCTCGCAACTGAACATCAACATCGCCAACAGCCTCAAGGCCGACGTGGTGCTGGTGGCCAACGCGGCGGAACCTGCGGCGATTGAAGACCTGAAGATCAGCGCCCGCCAGTTTGCGCGCGCGGGCTGCAATGTCGCCGGCGCGGTGCTCAACATGGCGCCGGAAGATTTCGACATCGACGGCGCCAGAGACGAACTGGCCTACACGCGGCTTTGGGGCGTCGTTTATGAAACGCCGCAGCTTTACGCGCCGCGCGTGCTCGATATTGCCCGCCATCTCAAGGCGGACATCGCTTCCGAAGGCGAACTCACCGCGCGCCGGATGCAAAGCATTATTCTCGCCGCGCGCCAGGCCGTTCAGTACGTCCCTTATCTCAAGCCCGGCGCACTGGTCATCACCTGCGCCGACCGCGACGACATCCTGCTGCTGACGACCCTGGCGGTCAGCCGCGGCATTCCGATCGCCGGCATTTTGCTGACCCATTCCAGCATCATCGATCCGCAGATGATGGAGCTGGTCGGCCCCGTGCTTGGTACGGGCGTCCCCATCCTGCGCACGACCGGCGATACCTACAGCACGGCGCGCCAGATCAGCGAGATGCCGCGCGCCGTGCCCGGTGACGACATCGAACGCATGCGCCTGGTCGTCAAAACCATTGCCGAACACCTGGACACCGGCACCATCTCGACCACCTTTAGCCTGCCGGAAACCACCAAGCTCTCGCCGCCGGCTTTCCGCTACCAGCTGATCCAGAAAGCGCGCGCCGAGGTCAAATGCATCGTACTGCCGGAAGGAGACGAGCCGCGTACGATCCACGCCGCCGTCACCTGCGAAGAAAAAGGCATCGCCCACTGCGTGCTGCTCGGCAAGCGCGAAGCGATCGAGGACGTGGCGGCCACGCAGGGCGTAACGCTGCCTGCATCAATACAAATTGTCGACCCCGACGCCATCCGCGAAAAATACGTCGCGCCGATGGTTGAATTGCGCAAGTCCAAGGGGCTCACGCCGCAACAGGCGCTTTCCCAGCTCGAAGACAACGTGGTGCTGGGCACCATGATGCTTGCCACCGGCGATGTCGACGGCCTTGTCTCCGGCGCCGTTCACACGACTGCCAGCACCGTGCGCCCCGCCTTGCAGCTGATCAAAACCGCACCAGGTTCGTCGATCGTTTCCTCAGTTTTTTTCATGCTGATGCCCGATCAGGTGCTCGTCTACGGCGACTGCGCCGTCAACCCGAATCCGACCGCAGAAGAACTGGCCGAAATCGCCAGGCAAAGCGCCGACAGCGCGATCACTTTCGGCATCCAGCCGAAAATCGCCATGCTCAGCTACAGCACGGGCACCTCCGGCGTCGGCAATGATGTCGAGAAAGTGCGCAAGGCAACCGAACTGGCGCGCCAGGCGGACCCGACACTGGAAATCGACGGCCCGCTCCAGTACGACGCCGCTTCCGTCGCCGAAGTCGGCCGGCAGAAAGCCCCCGACAGCCGGGTCGCCGGGCAGGCCACCGTTTTTATTTTCCCCGACCTCAACACCGGCAATACCACCTACAAGGCCGTACAGCGCAGCGCCAATGTGGTTTCCGTCGGCCCCATGCTGCAAGGCTTGCGCAAGCCGGTCAACGACCTCTCGCGCGGCGCGCTGGTCGACGACATCGTGTTCACCATTGCCCTGACCGCCATTCAGGCGCAAACGGCCTCGGGCTAAAGGTCAATGAAACCGGCGCGGCATGAAAAGATCGGGCGCACTGACAGACAAGAGCAAGACAAAACAATGCCGTAGCAAATGCCGGGCTCACCGACGCCTGCTTCGCCGACGAGGCGACGACGCATACGGCCTGTCAGTCACAACAGTCAAAAGTATCCATCAGGCGATACTCCGGGCCGGCGGCCGATAGGCGCGATTCGACCAGCACGAAACTCCGGCAGGGCCACGACAACGGCCGGCATGCCGGCAGCGCGAGCGGAAACGCCTGTGCAGGCAGTTTGCGCACCAGCGTGACATGCGGGAAAAAATGCCATTTCGCCCGCTCCACATCACCCGCACCGAACGCAGCCGCGGAATTCCGCAGACGAGCATGCAAGCCCGCCGCCAGATCCTGCAAGGCAGCGGGCGCCGACTGGCACCCAGCCCAAAGCAGGCGATGATGCTGCCAGCCGCCCAGCCGGTCGAGCGATAGATCGAACGGCGCCATACGCACGGTGCGCGCCGCAGCGAGGATTTCCGGCAGCTTTTCCCGCGGCTGCTCGCCGAGAAAAGCGAGCGTCATGTGAATCGTTGCCGTCCGTGTTGCCCGCCCGCCCAAACGCTGCGCCCAGCATTCCGCCACATCGCTTAACGCTTTCGCCACCGGGGCGGTCGGCCACAAGGCAAAAAACAGTCTCATTCGCCACCGCCTCCTACGCCGCGAGTACCGGCGACCGTAAGCAAGCGACCATCAAGCGCCAGCCAACGCCACGCAGCGCCGCCCCGTACCTCCCAGCACCACCCAGCACCTTATCCCCGCTGCACCATGAAAATTACGCCTGTGCGGGCATCCCGCCCCGCCGCCGCTTCGCATTATTTGGTGATCTTGATGCATTCGTACCAAATCGCCGGAACACCCCGGCTGTCATCCGGCCGGATGCCCTGCTGCTCGCGGGCCTTTCCCAGCAACGCCAGGGTGCGCCCGGTCACTGCCGATGCCGCGCTGTCGCAATTTTGTTTCGACTTGAAGCCCTCAATGACGATCGGCGAGACATCGCGCATTTCGCCGGGAAAAGTCATCAAATTGATGGTCAAAATCAGTACCCATTCGCTCATTACCGTCTCGGCTCCCCGTTTTTTATGGACGCGGGCCATTGTACGCCGGAAAACTTGTCCGCATGACCGGCTGCATGGACAATACGCTTTTGGATGATGGAGCAAGAACGATGTCCGGCGGTGGAGGTGGTGGTGGATGGGGATGCCCGCACGAAGTGAACGATCTGTGCAGCAAGGTCGCCAATCGCCCGTGCGATCCGGGCATGAAAGGCTGCGAACTGTATAGTCGTTATGTATTTTTTGACGCCGGAAAAAATACCCGGCTTGAACAAAAACGCAGACAGGCGCAGACGGTAGCCATGCGCAAGCAGGCGGCAGACGCTTTGCAGGGCGCTGCGGAAAACCCGGCGCAGGAGGAAGAAACGTGCGACTAGATGATCAGGAAGAAAGCCACAACATTGAGGATCGGCGCGGCGGCTATCGTGGCGGCGGTTTCGGCGGTGTGCGCATCGGCATCGGGACGATCGCGCTGGCGCTGATTGCCAGCTATTTTTTTGGCATCGACCCGATGACGGTCATCGACCTGACCTCCAACCTGCAAGGCGCTTCCTCAGTACACACGCAGGCGCCGGCGCAAAAACCACCGGCCGATGATGCGGCGGCGCGTTTTGTCGCCAAGGTGCTGGGCAGCACCGAAGCGGTTTGGGAACAGGTCTTCCGTGAGAATGGCCGCACCTACACGCAGCCGCGCCTAGTGCTGTTTTCCGGGTCGACGCCGACGGCCTGCGGCATGGGACAGTCGGCGATGGGACCGTTTTACTGTCCGGGCGATCAACGCGTTTATATCGATCTATCGTTCTTCCGCGATTTGCGGCAGCGTTTCCAGGCGCCGGGCGAATTCGCGCAGGCATACGTCATCGCGCATGAAGTCGGCCACCACGTACAAAACCTGCTCGGCATCTCGGATCAGGTCCATCAGGCGCAACAACGCAGCAGCCGCGCCAAGGCCAATGCGCTGTCGGTGCGTCTCGAATTACAGGCTGACTGTCTGGCGGGCGTTTGGGGAAACCGCGCCGATGCCGCCAAGGCCATCATCGAGCCGGGTGAGATCGAACAAGCGCTCAACGCCGCCGCCCAGATTGGCGACGACCGCCTGCAACAGCGCACGCAAGGGCGCGTCGTGCCGGAATCCTTTACCCACGGCAGCGCTGCACAGCGCGTGCGCTGGTTCAAACGCGGGATGGAAAGCGGCGATTTCCGTCAGTGCGACACCTTCCGGACGGACGCGCTGTAATCCAGACATCGCGGCTTCCTTTGCCAACATACTGCGTTGCTGTGTTGACCTGGCCTTGCCGTACTGAATGGTCTGTCAGCGGCTTACCGCCTTGTCTTTGGCAAAGTCGAGCCATAGCGGCTTCCTT
>ERZ773065.417-NODE-417-length-24723-cov-4.866872_pt1 | contig 24723 bp, 20 predicted proteins | sample MGYA00580623_ERZ773065 | MGnify/ENA primary metagenome ERZ773065 (study PRJEB29015, sample SAMEA2738017) | human oral metagenome | biome: human oral; feature: human-associated habitat; material: dental | place: China | collected 2047 ... | reverse complement strand
ACCAAGTTGTATCGGAATACTTCTCAAAGTGTAACATATGTGTTGACAACTAAGAGTAGAAATTATTAATAGAAAAAATTTCCCCTTGATTTTCTGACATAATCTTTTCTATATGATTCGTTATAAGAATCATGTAAATCCCTTCCTTGTACCTAAAATTATACACTTTTAGTCGTAAAGAGTCAATTCCAAAACTTTTCTAAAAACTTCTCGTTTGAATTGTTTTATCGTAATATTTATTTTTCCTCAACTTTTCAAAAAATCTTCTTTATTTTTCTTGCAGTTTACAATATCCGATAGTTCTATTTCCTACTTTGCAGTCGTTTCTGCTGACTTAAAGCTATGAACTACTATCGTCACAAGACTAATTCTCTAGCCTACTTTGGGTATAAGCCTAAAATCATCCAAACTGATAATGGTTTTGAATTTACATATCCCAGAGATTGTAGCCGTATACATCCATTTGATCACTTTTGTGAAAACATAGGAATTGACCACAAACTTATTCGCCTAAAGAAAATTAATATCAACTAAACATTTCTTTGTTTATCTATAGAACTACAGCCTTATACTTAATCCTCTTAAAATTCCCAAGTGTAAAATAAACTTTATTAGGCTATTTATAAGGTCATCATCACACTCATAAATATGCTGATTCTATTTAAGTTTCATCTTTAATGTACAGCCCAGTTATAAAAATCTCGATTAGGCTATTTAAAGACACTAAATATATACGCTTTCTTTATTTAATATATCTTTAATGCTATATAGTTCAATTTCTATTTGCTTTTTATTTTCCTCTTTAAACTCATAAACCAATAACGACCTATAGGAATAATTGCATAATAGCAATCTCACAATAATATAACTATCTAAACTAAAATTTCTTCTAATTCCTTCTTTACCAAGTTTTATGAATTCCTCATATTTCTTTTCGTCAAAATTTTCAAATAATGAGGACCACATCCATTTAATAAATTGACCAAATATAAAATGAGAAACATGTGACTTCGAAATTTCGCTACATATTTCATCTATGAAATTTGATTCTTTTATATCATCAATATCTTTTCTTACTGTAAGCTTATTGAACGCACTTTTCCAAACTTCAAATTCATCAATTGTCATTATTTCTCTACCAGAACGTTCTGAATAAGCGAGTCTAAAAATCAATACAACAATAATGTCTTCTAGTCGCATAAAATTCAAAAGATACTCCAAAATGTTATTTGTCATCACATTTCCACGCATTAATATGTTCTTACTAACATTATTCCTTTCGTTAAAAAGATATTCTGGCAAGTACTTGTTTCCCATACTATCATAAAATAATTTAACAAAAGTATTTTCTTTACTTCTATCATCAATAATATGTTCAAATATGGTTCTAAATATTGTCGGAAAATATCTATCGTCTTCAATTTGACTATCTATCCTATTTAAAACATCAAACAACTTCATCATCGTATTCATATCATTAAAACGATCTAGAAAATTAATATCTCTAAATTTTTCTTCTAAAATTTCACATATTTTTGAAATGCATAAATTACTTTCTGTCTTATCTTCTCTAAAATAATATCTATTCCTTGTGTAAATTCCCCAAAATATATCTTCATATCCTTTATTTTCATGTAACTTCGTCTCCATTTCCAACAATCTCCTTAAATCTTGAGTTGCAATATTTATAATCCCTGACGGTAACACATGTAATTTAGTTATTGTATTCCATTTTATGTGATAGTATAATTCAAACAATTTCAAATTTCTGCTAAATATATAAGTATCGTAAATATCAATAAAAAATTTTATCTTTTTATTTTCTTTACATTTTGCATATTTATACACTTTATTTAGTAAATCGTCCATCTTATTTCCTTCACATTTAAATGCAATGTTATAAAATTCTATAATTTCAGAATCACTTGCACTAACTGCATTCCCCTTATTAACAATGTAATTAATGACTCTTTCAACATTGCTATAAAAATCATTTTCTAATCCTAATCTGCTTTTAATATTGAAAATAGTATTAAATTTTTCTTTAAAATCCTGCTCTACCTCAAATTTAATTTTGTGCCTTTCAAAGTTATTAGTTATTTTATACAAATAACTTTGAGAGAAATTCTTTCTTGATAAATCTACTGACTCTATCAAAAGTGCGGTGCAATAACATGAGCTAACTATAAATGCAGCAAGCCATATTGAATCTATGTATTTAATATGTGCAACCATTATTTCAACCATCTCATTTAATACTTTAGATCTGTATTCTAACTCAACACAAATTATGGTAATCGGAATAATAGCAATTGCCCAAAACAGAAGTTTAACTGGAAGTTCATTAAATCTTTTAATCCAAAAATTATTATGAAATTTCATTTTTTTTATATTATATCCTAAGTAGAAATTATCTTTATTATCAATATCAATCGTCTGCTTCTCTAAAAAATTCGATATAAATGTAATTATTGATACCAATCCAACAGACATCAAAAACATATCTTTTCCTTTTATTTCTATAGATAGATTCCCATAAATCAGTAGCGCCAACAATCCTACTAACCATATTGAAATATTTTTTATCGGATGCCTTATGATGTCATAAGCGAAAAATAAAACTTCCATAAATTTTCTAAAACATACAATAAATGAATACCTTAATTTGTATTTTAAGTTTTCCATCATAATTTGACACGTATAATCCAGTTACCTGATATAGGTCTGGATTTTTCCTTTCTCCGAGTGTGCTCGGTGATTTGATCTATCCTATATAATATTTTACGAAGCACTGTAGATTTGTTTCTATTTTTATACGGCTTTAACTGTTCTAAGGTGACCCAAACCACAGTTTTTCGTCTCTATTGTTAATTAGTTTATCAACGCCTAGATGTTTCTATTCACGTGTTCACATAGACGAAAACTCTGTGGAAAAACAGCAGTGCTTAGATTTTTACAAAGGAGGTTTTCACTATGTTTCTTGTCGGAATCGATATTTCCAAGTACAAGCATGATTGTTGCATCATTGCTAGTGATGGTGAAATCATTCGAAAGCCTTTTAGTTTCAAAAATAACGCTGAAGGCTTTTCCGTGTTCTTGGATACACTTCATTCTCTTCCAGATTCACAAGGCATAAGAATAGGGTTTGAAGCTACCGCACACTATGCTCTGAATCTGAAGTTATTCCTTGAAAAAGACCACTGCGTTTTCATGGAATTAAATCCTGTACTTCTAGCGAAGTTCAACAAGTCTCAATCTATCAAAAAAACAAGACGGATGCAATTGATTGCTACGCTATTGCTCGCTGTTTAGGCACGGCGGAGTTCAAACCCCATACAACTGGATTTTACCATACCTATTCAATAAAATAATTAACAAGACTTCACATGCCCCGAGACACCACTATGGATGTCAGCCGTATGCGGAAACATATCTACAAGTACGCCTGTTGTCGGGAACATATCAACACCTCTAATATGGACAGTAAGGGCAATTGTAGTCATCGATATCATCAATTTCGATAGATGTGATTGATTGCTTGCTTTTGCTATACACCGCCCGCAATTTTATCTGTATACCCACTGTCGTTTCGAGAGTACACATTCCATTATTTCTGTCTACGATTTCAACATCTAACTCATACCCTTTTAACTCATCAATATCAGAATCGTTTAGAATTGATGTCACTATACCAACATTGTCGATGGTAATACCTATTAGCAGGTTATCTTTATCAAGTTCAGACACCTTATCGATTAGAGGCCCTGCATCACTTTCGAGTTCATTAAGGATTTCATTCTCACCAGGAACAAATACATCATATCCTGTCAAACTGCCTCCAATAACTTTGGAATCCAAAAAAATTCGAATTGGAACAAGAAATCCTGTTTCATTCTTTTCAATTTCTACTGCAAGATTTTCGCGTTCCTCTATACTTTCAAATTTTTGTTTTGCATAGTTGTCAATGAAACTTCTGAAACTATTCCAATAAAAGAATCGCGTCTCGGGAATATTCATTTCAGCTAAGTCTGACAACAAATCTGGATGCAATTTTTTTGTATCACTTGAATCTGCAAAGTCACGTGTGTTACCAGATATGAAATGAATTTCTTCACTGGAATAGCTCTTAGCAACATTCAAACATGTAAGCCAGACGAGGTAATCTCTGTATCCTGTGCTACCATCCGCCTTAAACGGCTTCTTGCGTTGCAATGCTCTTTGTACGATAAGCTCATGCGTTTTGTTCGGATAAGGTCCTGCTATTGTCATACCACTTTCAATAATAAACATTTCCAAGAAATCTTTGTATTTACTGTATTCATTTGATACGTCCAGTTCGTTCCAAGCAATGTGAGGTGTTAACAACGGATCATTTAAATCCTGAATTGCTTTCCTCGCTTTTGCTGCCTTCTCTTCAAGATTCTCCCTATATTTATTACAGACCTCATCAACGACAATTTGTCCCAGCACAATAGTTCCGACCTTTTGAGCCATCTCAAACGATGGACGCTTCATCTTATAATCAGCGCATATAATGTTACTGTCTAAAAATATCAGCATATTCTATCCTCAATTTCCATATCATTTTTCTATAACAAGTTAATTCTTAATCTTCAGCTGTGTGCCGTCCGGTAGCGTGAATGATTGCTCGAAAGTAACACCAAGTGCATCAGCAATTGCCTTCAACTCGTCTATCGTCAAAGTATCTCGTTTAAGTTTCTTCGAAAAGTTCTGTCTTGACTGACCGATCCGTCTTGCCAGTTCCGAAATACTGATATTCTGTTCTTCACATAGCTTTTTAACCAAATCTGAAGTGGTCATGATACACCTCCGTTTCAGACATATACATTGTAAACCATTTGGTTGCGATTTACAACAAAAAAACAAGCCCGCCGTTTCCTTGAACAGGAATGGAAAGCTTGCGTAGCCTGATTTTGCTTGTATTACTGCACTCCGCGCCTCTTTTTCAGCAACTTAATTAAGGCTACCGGATCGTCCAGCAGTGTCATAGCCTCCTCATCAATCTCATCGTGACCATCATCTAATTTAGTATTGGGTTCAATCATTCTGATTGTGTCCCTATCTACTGCTTCTGCTTCTATTAACATTTCAGTTGTATTAATCTGAGACCGTACAGTCTTTAAAAGAAACTTAGTCAATATTTCATTTGTTGAGTATCCCAAGTTAACTTTCCCAAGAGAATGAGCTCACTCATAATTGTTCAGCTTCTCTATCTCTTCTCTATCTCATCTTGCCGTTTACACACGAAACTATACATTCGTGGATTAAGCTTTATCCATTCGCCTTTTTTTGAAAAGGAGTAAAACAGATGTTGTGTATCTTCAAAGAGTGCCCCTACTACATAAATCTTACATTTCATTTTCACTTGATGTGAAACATCAGATCTTACGCTTTGTGGATAACTATCAAAGGATTTTACATCATCGGTTACATATTTATCTTTTGCTTCCAAGAGTACTCTTTCTATGGCAGATTTTCTATTATCTTTCGTGACAGCCTTCTGGCGTAAATTGTACTCAATGATAAGGTTCCAATATAATTCTGCAAAACGAGTAAATAGCTGATCAAATGTCAGCATTAAATCACCATCGAAGTATTTAAGATTGTCGAGTATAGATTTTAAGAAGCCAAACTTGTAACTCGCATCGTTTTTGGATTTTGATGTGAAGACAGCGGCAATCGCAGACCACAGCTCATCTTCAGATACTTACCTATCTTCATACATGCCTTCTTTTAGATCAAACCCAGCCATTAAATCCCTCGTTTCTTCTTCAGTAGCTTTATCATAGACTCCGGATCATCCAATAGTGCTTTTGTTTCAGTATCTATTTCTTCTGAGTCATTCTCGTTTTCAGCATTATTCTGCATAAGCATAGTCTCATTACGCCGTTCTGCTTCTGTAGCTAATTTCTCTATTTCTTCGGCTTCAAATAGCATCTCCATAGTATTTATTCGAGATGATTCTATCTTAAATAAGTATTCATCTGCTTCGGCCACACAATCAGCGTAAGTCTCCTCATATTGTTCTTCGAGACCCCAGAAACATCTCTCTATTTCCGCCGCGAAGCTGATGCCAGTATCATGTTCTATTTCCCACAGCTCATCCATATAATCATACGCTGGTCTATGGATGTTTCTATTTCTCGTAGTGTATTCAACCGCTGCCGTCTTAAACCGTATGCTTTCCCGTACATATGAATAGTACTCTATGAACCCGTTACAGTCCGGAGAATACATTAAATCATCGTACATTTCTTCCATCTGATCATAAGTTTTTATGATGTCAGATAAATAATAATTATTGCCAACGGAATCATATGCCCGGCATGTGAGAATGATACCTTCTTCCGAAAAAACAACACAGATATTAAAGCCATCACTTGCCTTATTGATAATCTTTGTAAAGGCTATGCTAAATTCTACAGGATCTAATATGGAATTCCTCGTCACAACAACCTTACAAGGGATTAATCCTCTCTTTGCTTCCTTATAGAACTCTGTGAAAACTGCTATATCTCCCACCGCAGATATAAACTCTATCTCCTGCCTGGTATATATTTCTTCCTTGTTTCCATTTAAAAATACAAATTTTTCAAAGGTTCCAGCATACTGTGTAGATTTGTCTATCAGCAATCCAGTTGGCAGGAGCAATTCAGCTACTGTATCGACGGAATAGTATTCATATGCTGATAGCACAAATTCGTCGCATGCATCTGCCTCCTTGCTCCAATCTCTACTCATATCTCAATCACTTATTAAGAATCGAGTCAATGCTCGCTTTCAACGCCTCTCCATCCTGCTCTTCGTTGAATTTTTTTACATAATCAAAAATTCTTCTGAGGTAAGAGTCATCATCGGTACACTGATCAACAAACTGTTCGTGAAGAACATCTATGCCGCCTAGAAAATACTCATTGAATATTTTCATGTTCTCCGCAATCTGAGCTTTATCTTCCTCAGACGTTTCTGATAACCTAAACGCACGATATATCCGTTTCTCCTCGTCAGGTTCTGAATCCTCATCAATCAGCATAATTATCTGATATACAAAGCGAAGCTCAGCCTTTCTCTTAGAAATCTGTTCATACAAGATACCAACATCGCCATCAGCAGAAGAACCCATAGGAATTCTTCTTCTATACTGGTATCCGATCAATGGGCACACCGTATAAGCATCAACATACGATGTGAAGATTTTGAAATTATTATGCTGCGCCCTATCCGGAACATTGCCCCTTAACTCACATAAGTCTTTTAAATAATTAGCCTGTACGCCATAAAAATCCTGATTACCATCAAACATGAGAAGCCTCCTTCCTGATATGCGTGGAAGTATCAATTTCTTTGCCCTGGCCGTCTCTGTCCTTCAGAATGGTATAACTGATTCCGACATATTGGTCGAGGTTCTTCGCTGCATATTCCCAGTCCTTCTGCATAACAGCCATAATCACCTGATTTGCTGTCTTAGGAAGGATCTTGCAAATATTATCAATGTGGATTTCATCCACGTTTGAAAAAGGTGCATCCATTACAAGCGGATAAACCTGCCCGAGTTTCATTTCGCTATCGTCTAGGATTTTATCTTTAGCCATTGAAACAAGCGCTGCAATAAAGGCAAAGCTCTTTACGGCCTTCAGACCATCCGATTCCTCGGTTATTACATCGCTATACTTAACTCGATACTTATCATCAATAATGATCGAACGTTCACCGTGATACATACGAGCAAAGTTATCATTAACTCTATTTTGAAGCTGATCTCTAACGATAACCTCCTTACTCTGATAGGTCTGAATCAGCCACTCCAGTACCTTATCCGCATATGCGATGTATCTAGCCACCCTGGAATTTTTGCTGCTGCTCTTCGCATATTTTTCTATAGCATTTTCACAGTTTCTGATATTTGCATCACAGCTTCCTATTTCAGCATTAATCTGATTATAGTCATCCAGTGCTTCTCTATACTTGGTGCTTGCTTCCCTTCTTTTCTCTTCTATAGCTTTTGCATCAGTATCATCAATAATCTGATCCGATGCCACTTTAAGGTCATCCTGGAGTTGACCGATTCTGCGTAGCGTTTCTCTGTAATCCTTATACTTTTCCGAGACACCATCGCAGTATGATTCGCTTCCGGCAAGATATCCTTCAGCCTTATTCTTATAATTACTTACTACAGTTCCTATCTGTTCCGGCGGAAGCTTTTTTCGCTCTGCCATGACAAGATTGTAAGGAGCAGTATGCGGATCCAATCTGGTGCCGCAAATACACACTCCTCTGCGAATCAGGTAATCAATAGATTCCTGTTCCATTGCCGGTACGCTTTCAGTGGCATCTTTAACTGCCTCAAGCATATCTAATGATTTTTTGATGGCGGGCATACCGAAAAAAGCGTACGGTCTAGTATTGAACGCAGCTACCATAGCTTTTTTACAGGCTTCTAAGCGTTCCTGCTCTCTCTTCAGTGCACTCTCAATACGATCGCGCTCCTGTTTTGCCTTCTTCACTTGCTCAACATTGCTCTTTGAAAGTTCTGCGTTATACTCGCGCTCCTTGCCATGCCAGTAGTCGCGTTCTTTCTCCGCATTCTGAAGATTATCCTGTAACATAGCTTTTTTCTTGCGATATGTTTCCAGACTATCTCTTGCCTTCTCTGCAGCGGCATTGCCCGATGTATCAATCATCTCGTTGAACTTTTTTGCTACAGCTTGAAGATGATCTCTTGAATGCTCAAGTACGTCCAGGCGCATCAGCCCCCTAACTGCCTTAGAAAGGTCTGTTCTGTTCGCAATCCCAGATATACGCTCTCCGCCGAAGAAGAAGTAATCGGACAAATCTGTAGGAAGAACGCGATCAATCGATTCTATGATATTGTTTCTCTCTACATTTGTTTTTGTCTGTCCATCCTGAAGAAGGTATTCCAGAGTAAGATCTTCATCTGGCTTTTTATTTAGAGTAACAACAACCTCATCACCTTCTGTCCGCCTGTCACTGCATACATATGTAAAGGATCTCTTCAGAATATACTGCATATCATCGTGAATAAAGCTGACAGCAACATATGTAGTCTGAGTGTCCCCTACATGCATGTTTGAGCGTACATCACTATTAAGCAGAACCGGATCTTCGAAGCCATTCTTTCCATAGAGGCACCATTCAAAGGCTCTGATGATAGTTGTTTTACCGGAAGTATTAACACCGATCAGCACCGTGACATTTTTCTCCTTGTCAGTGGAGAATTCTATCGACTGTTTTCCAACATATTGCCGGAAATTATACATTTCAATGCTTTGTATAATCATCGCTTATCCACCTCCGTCATAATCATTCTCTGGATTTTGTCAATCATGGCCGGATTAGATTCTTTCTTAACGATGTTATCCGTTTCCATCTCCAGCAACCTTAACTTGATGGTATTAACCTTCTTTTCATCCAGTTTGTCATTCGAATTCGTCTCCATCGATGGCCTCCTCTGTTTCTCTTTCTGTAATTCCAAATGTTACTTCTATGTCATTGATGAGTTCATCGGAATCTCGTGCATTCTTTGCTATTATCCCGAACTCTTTAATCCTTTGTAGCTCTCTCTTAGCCAATGCCTTTTCACAATTGAAGTCAGGGCTATAAGGATTAACGTCTTCCATAGGTTCAGTCAGGGTGACAAAGTCGTATATCACTGCATAGGGTTTGTCCTTTGCAAGCCTTAACACACGACCACGCCTCTGGATATATTCTTTTGGATTGGTTGTACTTGCCAGTATAAATGCGGTCTTAATACTCGGTATATTAACACCTTCATCCAAGCATTTTATTGCGATGATTGCCTGGTATGGAGAAGCTGTTGCAAAGCAGCGTTTTATCACTTCTCGCTCTTCTGCGGACTCATTTGATGTAAAGTGAGTAACTTTCATACCCAGATCATTACCAAGCATTTTAGAAACCGAAACAATCTGCCTTTCGCCTTCCTCATCCCTCTCTGTATAATCCGCTGAAAAATCCTGTGTTCTTGTCGCGCCGCAATAAACCAAAATGTGTGTGTCTTCCTTATAATCTTCCATCAACTCGCGAAGCTTGGATAACTTGCTCTTGGCTCCGGCTACAACTCGCGCTCTCTGAAGAAGGAGTCTTTTCCCCTTTTCGGTTATTATCAGCTTTCCGTGTTTATCTTTATGGCATTCTTTAGACGCAAGATATGAAAGCTCTTTATATCTTCCATACTCGTCCTCATCAAGATATACAAGAACAGGATAGTAATAGTACGGCGTAAGCTTTTTTTCATCGATAGCTCTCTTTAAATCGTATTCTATACACTTGTCGCCAAAGTAATCTTTAAGAACATTCGTCCCCTCTTCATCACCGTGCCTGTCCAACGTAGCAGACAAGGCAAGTCTGTACTGAATTTCAGGATATAGCTTTGTTCTTAAATTAGGAGCGCCAAAATTATGCGCCTCATCCACAAGCAGTAATGTATCCTTGCCAAGCAACTTCATTTGCTCGCTGACAAATTTGGAAGAGTATGTCGCATTCGTTGTAACAAAGCAGAATTTATTTATAACCCCCAGTGAAAAGTCCAATATGTCATCTTCCAAGCGCTTTTTCCAATTCTTCTGATTGGAGGCGGAGTATCCAATCGTAGGAGTCATATTGAACAGCTCTATATCCTCTACCCACTGTTCAACAAGATGCTGATAAGGACACACAATAATAATGGCAAGTCTCTTTGTATCCTCATAAAGTCGAGCTACAGCACCAAGCCCGGTATATGTCTTACCAGTGCCGGTAGCCATATCAAAAATTCCTCTATAACCATTCTCTGCCCATTTATTTATGGCATCTTCCTGGTATGGCCTAAAATCGAACCCACTTGGAACGTGAGGGATTCCTTTATCCGGAACATCTATATGGGTATCATATGCTTCTTCCTCTTCAGAGATCTCCTCCTTGGTGAAGAAAGGATCTAACTCCGGCTTTCTCATCACCTCAAATTTGTCCTTTAACACTTTCGGAAAATCTAATATTTCAAGATCATCATCCTGTTTATTCCAAAGTTGCTCAAAATCCTCCTGGATGTCATCTACATATGCCTTTGACTCTTCCCACGATTTGAATACCACGATGGATTCTGAATTAACATGGAACGCATTTATCGTTTCATTGAGTGAGCCAGTAAAGACTATTCTATTGCCGTTCTCGTCAGTTACTATGCCCACTTTTTCGTGATACATACCCATCGATTTGCTCGGTGGAGTAAAAGCGACCTTAATATCAAGAAAACCCTCTTCTATAAGGTATGCAAGGAAATTAAGCCTCTCTTCCTCGAAATAATTTTCCGGTTCTTTGAAATCTCTCATAAGAGCCCTTCCAATTATTTCTTTATGTTCATAACCTTTGTTTATTGCCTCGATATCTTCCTCTGATAGTCTCGGGGATACAATAAACTGGATTTTACCCTTATTTTTTGTTAATCCCTTTAACCCTTTAGTAAGATCAATCAATGCACCCGACGTAAAAAAGCCAACAGCTCTTTGATAAAGGACAGCTTCTTTCAACACGGGCGTATAGAATTCCTGCACAACATTGTTCTTATATGTCTTGTAATATCTGAGCAAGGGAATGTCCCTGAATGACATCTTATGCCTCCTCAATCACTTTGAATTCAATATCTTTTAACAGCTCCAGAGCATTCCTCTCCTGAGTCATTATGCAAACCCCGCAATAGGCTTTATCCTGAACAGGTGTGGGAACTACTTGACAATCGATTCCTGCATTTGTGAGTAATTCCTCCGCTTTAAATACATTGCTCGTACTGTAAAAAACAATATGCATTATTCACACAACTCCTTAATAGCTTCTATGAACAGCCGCACTTCTTCTGCAGTGTTCTGATAGTTCAGACTCACACGAACCGCACCAGTCTGCACTGTATTGATTGACTCATGTGCCAGTATTGCACAATGAATTCCACCTCGAACACAAATACCTTTTTTATCAAGAAAGGCTACTACCTGATCGGATGGAACTCCTTCAACATTAAAGCAGAAAGTTGAGACCCGATCTATGTCATGATCATAGATAATAACAGCATCAAGCTTATCTAATTCTCCGATCAGTACAGCAATCAGCTCTCTTTCCTTTTTATTAATTGAAGCGTGATTTCTTTCTATAAAATCCAAGCTGGCTTTGAGGCTGTATATAGCTGGCATATTTAATGTTCCAGCTTCATATCCTTCCGGAAAAACATCTGGGTTGACATACTCCTCGCCATGAATGCCGGTTCCGCCCTGTATCAACGGTTTAGGAAGCGCCCTTGATTCGCAGCACAGACCACCAACCCCCGGAAGAGCGAGCAAATCCTTATGTCCTGTGAAGGCAAGATAATCTATCCCCTGGTTTTTCATTGATAGAGGTATTTTTCCTCCTCCTTGAGAAGCATCGACAAATGTACTTACACCCTTATCCTTAAAAAACTTGAAAACGTCTTCTCTATAAACAATTCTGCCCGTAAGATTACTTGCAAGGGTATAGCTTATAAGCCTAGTCTTGTTTGTCGCATACTTGCTATATATAGCCTCTGGCGATGAAGTCAGGTCATCCAACCCCACAATCGAATAATCAATTCGCCCTCTCCTTTTAAGTGTTTCCAAAGGTCTAATCATAGCATTGTGCTCGAAGCAGGAAATGATCACATGATCTCCGTCTTGAAGCAAACCATCAAACAACAGATTGATTGCTTCCGTAGAGTTCTTTGTGAAAACCACACGGTCTGGTTCGCTAAGCCCAAAAAATCTTCCCACCGTGCATCTTGTACGATACAATCTACGTGATGCTTCAATGCCAAGTTGGTAGCTGCCCCTTCCTGGACTTACTCCAACATCTTTCATGTACTCAAACGCCGCATCGTATACTTCCTGTGGCTTATTTTTAGTTGTAGCTGCATTATCAAAGTAAACCATCAGGACCCCTTCTTTGCAGATAATACATCGCACATAATACATCCATTGTAGAATTTGGCGATGCAATGCTTGCAATGTGTGCATTTTGTTTCATCTATACGATAAGCGCCATGTATTGTATCTATGGCTCCGTTCGAACAAGTTGAATCACATGCCGTACATCTGATACAGAACTGATACTTTCTCATCTGGCATTTTATTCTGTTAACCAGATTAGTCGCATCGATTCTGTCCTCAGGAAGTACTTTTATTATATTTGTCCCAAATTTAATGATCAGTTCACAAACTTTTCTGTACTCATTTGACTTGTCGTAATCGAATACAGATATGTATGTTGAATCTTTCTTTTCTACAATTTTCAAATCTCCAAGCGGCTTAAACAGCTCTATAACATCCTTAGACAATTTTTTATCTATGATGATATTTCTAGCTTTATCCGAAAGATTGCATGGTGTATCTGTAATGGAAACATTTCTTACTTTTAAACCGCTTGCGCCTCTTCGTGTTCTCCAGCGACCTTCCTCATAATAGTCATCCGGATCCTCCTTGCCTGTTTTTATTGCAAAGTCATATACCATATCCTTCCATTGCTGCATGTAATCAGGATGATAGATTTCTGTCAGCATCATCGACCAGTCAGAATTATTTGGGCAGCACCAGCACCCCACTCTCTTATAGCCGTACTGATAGCATGGATTAACAGTCATCTTTTTATACAGTATATAAAGCCACACATCATAATCTTTCCATTCGATTATTGGCATCGCATTGATCTGCGACGATATTTTTGATTCCTCGCGAGTCCTTTCATACCTTGATCTTGCGACAGATTCACTATGACGAATGCCAAGGAAGGTAAGACTCTTCCCTGGAAGATTATCGAATTCCTTGTTTAGATTGCTCGTTTTAAATATCGTGCAACACCAGCGTTCATGTTGACTCGGAGGGCCAAATACTTTGCACAGCTTGAAAAAGTCATTATCGGTCTCTGTTGGCAGCAGTGCGACTCTTGGATTCTCTTTTCTGAAGCCTCCATTTACGTACTCATATGTTTCCGGAAATTCCAAAGTTGTGTCACCAAAGAAATGTATTATGGAATCTGTCTGTAACGTATCCATAACAATCCGGCTAACAACCGAAGAGTCCTTTCCTCCCGAAAACGAAATGGTTGGAATATACTCCGGCGAAGGATATTTTGTTATAGTCTCTTGAATATACTGTTCTGCCTCAAATACAATGTTTTTTATGTATGTCTCATTTGCACGAACAACATTCTGATACCCTTCATAGTCTTCAATCTCTATGTCATTACGTAATTCCTCTGAGCACAACAGGTGTTCTTTATTTTTATACCAATCCCGGTATGAGATTCGTCTTATCTTTTCATCATAGTAATAATTGCTTCCACCAAGGTACCAGATGTCCTTGCTCATTAGATCTTCCCCTGTGATTTTGCTCAAAAGCTTCCGTTCTTGCTTAAACACCGGGTTACAAATAGAGCTCTCAGAGATCTTAATCACTTTTCCATCACAGGTACACTCGTGTAAGCCTTTATCAAATATCGGGACTCCACATTTTTTACACCAGTAAATCATTGTCCATCACTCTCTACTAATTATGTCCTTAAATATCAGTGACATAACATTCAGCTTCTCTTCATAGCTCAATGATTCACCGAAATTCTTAATTGTTGACTTCATCTTATTAAGCATCATCTGCCCGTTAGTACTAAGCTCTTCTTCAGAGAATCTGGAAATCACAGGAGCCTGGTTACCATATTCAAGCGTCATCTTTACATCTCCATCGCCCAGCTCATCTGTCGGCACATAGTCGTCTAACTTAGCCATGATGGTTCTAAGTATCTCAGAAAAATCCTCAATCTTGTTATCTGACCAGAATTCAATTTCAAAGCCAGTCAATATCTTGGCTAAGGATTCTATTAACTCTACATCTGATGTCTCAGTCAACCCAGCAAGGTACTCGAGGAATGAATTTGTACTATAGTCAAATGCTTTCGAACTCTTCTCTTCCCACTCAGCCCTATATAAATCTGTGAGTCCATGGGAAAGGTTTATTTTCTCATCTATATCAAAGATGTCTCTTATCGCCTTTTCGGCCTTTTTTATGAGTTTTTCCGGAACAGCCTCGAGCTCATTCTTAATGTTCTTAATGCGAACATCCAGCCTCTGAATATCACTATCAATCTCTGTAAGTGTCTCAAAGAAGAACTTATTATAATCGGTATGCGTTACATTCAAAATGTCACGATACTTCATCGCCTCAACTGAAACATATTTTTCAGTGGTTCTTGCGCTCTTTGAAATGGACGCATAGTGGCTATTCATGGCTGTATAAAGTCTCTTCAGACGATTTGTCCCTTTTGTGCTAGCGAGATATTTTTCAAAAAGTGTTTCTAACTTTTCAATATATCTCTGCTGCTCACCATCCCAATTGCAAATGTATAAAGAGTAATTTTCCGATTCTCCTAGTGCCTTTACAAGTTCTTCTTCTGTGTAGTCATGCTCTGTTCCATGAAAATAAAGTGAAACATTCTGGTATTCACGCATCGCAAACGCCAGAAGCACTGGGATATATCCATCTCTGAGTCCGTAAGGCTCTTGCTTCAATTTCTCATAGATCTTGTTTAATTCATACTGACCCTGTTCTGCTTTATGTACGAAGCGTTGTATCTCTCGCATAACATATTCGCCTGACACTGTTCCATCTTCGAGGCGATTCATCTTATCCTCAGGGATCCCCACTGAATCGCCAATACCATTCATTGATAAAACCGAACGAATGATATTGCTCTCAGGAGAAAGTGGCGTGCAATCAGCATACATATCGCCTTCTGACATTATGCCCTCTAAGGCCTTCTTACGTGCTTGCTTTATTGCTCCAGATACATTATTTTTGTTGACAATATCGTTATTAACAATGATGGTCTGCGAGAAAGTGTCAAACATCAGCTCGGAAGCAAGTTTCGATAACTCCCATTCCGACGATATGTCTCTAACCTCCCCACACAAGACCGTGAATACTTCTTTTGCTTTATAATTACGCCAATTACGGATTATTTCTGCTATAACTGCTCTTTGCTCGTTCAGATAAAGCTCAAGCTCCTTCACAACTGTGGGATCGTCTTTTGCAAGTTCATTTCTCTTGGAGTAGTAATACTGTATTGCAAGGTATCTCCGTACTTCTTGCTCAAGAACTCCAGATTTACCATTCACATGAAGAATTGCCCTGTCTGGAGCGATTTTTAGACCTTCATATTCTTCCTGCTGAGCATTATTATCAAGTACAAAGATCACTACTCCGTCATAATATTTGGGAATTGAGGTGAATGGAGCGCGTCGATTCAGGTCTTCCTTTCTTGCAAATACTGGTAGAAAAACCCTATTCATGTGAAATCTTTCATTGTAAGCGTGAGGATATACCGCAAAATCTGAAAAATCGTCATTTAACACGGTTATTATCATTTCATCACTTACACCGGAAAGCTTCTCCTCAATCATTGTGTCTAAATCAAATATGCTGCTGTCGAAATAATCATAATACCCATATTGACGCATGAATTTTATGATTTTCTTTTGTTCCAACATATCTAAGGCCGACGCGAGGTCATCCAACGGAGAATCAACAACATGCATTAGCGTCTCTCTGTCCGACACTAATACTGAACTGTCGCCGATTATAAAAATGACAGCCATAGCTTTAAGGATTCTCGCAGGTAGCCCCTTATAATCCAGCCCAAGTTTACTTATTGCATATTGAAGCTTCTTATATACTTCGTATGACTCGTCTGTTTTATATGCTCGGATATTGAATTCAAAATAATCGTATATCGCATCAAGTCCAACGAAATGGAACTCTTTCACATCATATTGCTGCAGCTGATAAGAGAGAGAATAGTCTTCATCCCCTGCAAGATATGTAAAGTATGTTCTTTCGTTTTGCGCCACCTTCTTAGAAAGGCGATCCAGCGCATAAAGTGTAATTGGGTGTAAAGGGTATCCATCTTCAAGGTACCCTTCTTTCTCTTCATCATTCCCGGCTGGAGTCAAAAAGCCTTTAAAATCCCATGCCTGGTTATATAGTTCATTTAGTCTACTTCCAAACCGTCTCTTGAAGCTGTCCCAGTTTCCGATTTTAGGAATAATATTCCCTATCAGGGAAAGACACTGATCATACTTAATGTTGATTGATGTGGCCTTAAAACGACCTTCCACCTTTTTCCATTCATCACTTACAGCCTTTTTCATATCTTCCGTGTACATTGAAAGCTGCTTGTGGGAGACGAGTATGAGGTGGTTTTCATAATCAGAATGATCGCAGTACTCTGCCATATCCTGGATGTCCTTCACTCTGATATCATCACCATTGTCTTCAATATAGCGTCCAAACTCATCGAAAATGAAAACAATCCCCTTATACTTCCCCGCAATTGCTGCATTCGCTTTTTCCAGATTTCCGATTAAGCTTCCTGCAGTTGTATTGAAATCTGCGCCATAAGAGATGACTCCATATATTTTTCTAAATATTTTTTCATATTTTGAGTCGTATGCTTCGAGGCCACGCTTAAGATCTGAAACCGACAAGGACAGTTTTTTGCATTCCTCTTCAACCCTCTTCTTTGATTCAGTACCTTTTAACCATTTTTTCAACAGAACTAGAGCTTCGTCAAAGAACCCGGAAAATGCCACTTCTATGTGACTTGCTTCCAGTTCTTTCTTAAGCGAATAAGCGATACAATTACTGAAATCCGGATAGTCAGTATAAATCGGAACCACAAGAAACGCTTGCTTTTCTTTTGCAAACGCTCTCAAGTCTGAGGCAAGATCCGGATCATATTTATCTATCATCTTCGCGAACTGCTTGAATTCGGTTCTGTTTGTATTGATATGACCAAGGATTGCTCCAAGCACTGTAAGTAAATGAGATTTTCCAGTCCCATATGAGCCATATAATATTCTTGAGTGTGTATTCGCTCTTCCCTTAATAATGTCGCCAACATATTCTCGGAGAATCCCCGTAGTTGTTTCATTAGGAATAAACCCCGAAAGTCTGGCCGCATTACGAAGGTCAAAGCAGACATTCGCCGAATATTTATATTGCTTATTTCTTGTAATAAGGCTTGTGTAATCCATTCTTAGTTTTCCTCACCAACATAGTATTGTCTAAGCAAATCCTGATACGGATAATCCGTCATCTCTATATGACGATTTCCAAAGTTGTTACTCAGGATTAGCATCTTTTTATTCTCCGCTTCCATCAACATTTCAATTAATTTCGAGTATCTCATGTTGTAGTATTTCCCAATTTGAAGCTTGTCTTCCATGAGCTGGTCAATTCTAATCTGCTTTTGTTCCCATCCAGTTTCCTCATCGCCATTGTCATATGCGATGGAATACAGCAGGATTTCCAATGACATTTCAGATTTAGTGACCGGTACTTTTTCAAACTTCTTCTCATCATTCAATCTCAGCAAATGTAATGGAGCAAGAAACGGATATGTGTCCTCATCGACAATGGTTTTTCTGTCAAACTTCTCGTCACCAATATAGGTGTTTTTAAAACAATTGAATTCCTTTTCAGTTGCGGCCCTCTTGACGTTTACTCCATTAACCCCCAAAAAGGCATGAAATCCGTCTACAAATTCTTCCTTGGTAAAAGTCTGAGCCTTTAGTTCATTAAAAGCCCAATACCAGGCCGTGGCATCTTCTATGTTTCTGGCTAGATTTCTATGCATGAGCAGCAAAGAGCCCATCCTTTGATAATAGCGGTCATGCATATCAATAAGATCAAAAAGAGCAGTCCTTCTCTTTGATATGCCCGCAGGCCTTTTTTCTTCTTCGGTAAGGCCTATTGCATCTGACCAATATCTGAGCGCTTTTATCATTACACGGCCAAGACCAATATTATCCACTGCTGCTTGCTCATTATTGGGCGAGAATATTGTTTCATCTTCTTTAACAGCGTCGATGATTTTTGTTCCCCAACCGCTTCTTAAATAAAAGCTGCCATGCTTATTAACAACCATTCTGATTCTCCTATCATTCAGTACGCGAAGGACATCCTATACCTAAGCGTAACATTTTAGCTGTCCCATAATCAGGACTACGAAGTGATCTTCTCACTGTTCAAGGTTTCCGTGTTCAATTTCCACAATATCATCCAACTCGCAATCCAAGGCCAGGCATACCTTTCGAAGCACGTTAGTAGAAACATCTCCGCCTTTTCCCATCTTTGCCATTGCGTTCGTGGAGATCCCTGCTTTCTCAATGAGATCCTTCTTCATCATTTTCTTGTCGATTAGTAGCTTCCAGAGCTTATCGTAGTTCATAATCGCCATAGTTTTACACCTATTTATCTCTACATAATTTGAACAGAATCAACCTAGACTATAATATCACTTGGATTTCTAAAAATCAATCTAAATTTGAATTTTACAATTTCATTTACTAAAAATGTATTTTTTTGACTTATACCTTTTTATTGTATCGATGCTCTATGTAGCACCTATGGGAGCAATACTTTCGATTCTTATTCCCATATGCAGTAAATTGCCTCCCACAATTCTGGCATGCAAAACCGTACTCAGCTTTTCTATTTACAAGTTCCTGATGACTGTTCCACCATTTCATTCTGCATCTGTCGGAACAAAAGATTTTTTTCTTTGCTCCGTTCCTCCTGGCAACGAAAGAGCCACAGTATTTACACCGTGACTCCTTCACTTCTGTATTCAAACTATTAAACTTTTTCTGCTGCCTATCACCAGAAAGTCCATGTCGTCTGCAAAACGATTTCACAGTATTCACATTTATCCCAAGTTCATCCGCTATCTTCTTGCTTCCATATCCTTGAAGCCATAGCTCTTCGATTCGCTTTTCATCTGATTGTTTCATGTATAAGCACCCTCCTGATTTCCCACGTTCATCAATGGGTGCTATATACATCACTCTGTACCGAATATAAGTCAAGCAAATTATCAGTATTGAAAATCCAACAAACCTACAGTCTCGCCCTTTTCGCAAACCTCATTTTCCAACAATCCTGTACACTCAATAAGCGAAAAAGCGTTTTTGCATCCTCCACCTGTATTTTTGCGGTGGTCAGCTCGATTTGAAATGCAGCAAAAAAGGGATTCCCGGAAGTTGCCCCTATCAGAGGTGATATCCGCAGAATCCCTTTATTTCAAGCCTTTTAAACCCCTTCTATCCTTTACCCGTGACATCAAGACTACGCACTCAACATGCGAACTTTTACCCAAACTTCCACATATAAACATCAACATAAAATATATCTATGAGGATTATTTTCCTATTTTGTTGCAAGCCATCTTCTATCACGTTTTGTTCCGATTCTTTCGATTACTTTTTAATTTTGTAAGAAATAAATGTTCGCTCTATGGTTCTTTTTGTTAAACCAATTTAAATTGCACGCTCATCTGAAGTGGAAGCTGAATCTTCAATAAGTAAAGAAACAACTTTCTTTTCAGATTTGTTCAAACCAACATTTTATTTTGCTTTATTATCTAAATATTCATTAAATGTATAAATATTTTCTGATCCAACTATATCGATTAGAAAATTTCTAAAAGTGGAATTAAGAGGTATTGAAACAAATAAAAATAATCTTTTCTTTGGTCTTGAGCAACATACATAAAACAAATTTCTATTTCGCTCATATGATGCCTCTTTACCTACTGGTATTGGAACTTTCCCAGTTATCATAGGTGCATAAGTCTCAAATTGATATTGGTTCCATCCTTTACTGATAACAAAGATAACATTATCGTATTCTTCGCCCTTAACACCATGTTCTGTCGAAAACTCTGATTCAGGATACAGAAATTCAATTGCTGCCTTAAATTGACTGTAATCTAAATCTAAAACATCCTGGATTGTTGAATCCAATCCATAGATTGTATCAGGGGCATCAAAATATAGATGGTAGTATCCATCAACCAATAATGGAATAGGCACCAACTTTGTCTCTACGATAGTGTTGATAACATCAATGGCTCTGCCATTACGGGCTTTCTTTAGCTTCGACTCAAACTCTTTCCATTTCATCTTCTCAGCTTTTTTCGTGATAGGATATCGTCTGATTCCAAGCGTATCAAACAGAAGTTGCATATTTGATGTGCTGAGTGCTTCATATATTGGTTCGACGGTATTCATGAAGAATAGCAAAAATGGATCTTGTTTATCTCGGAGTCCATCATCAATAATAGCTAATAGGCGATCATATCCTTGCTGTGTGGCAAGAACCTTATGAGTAATCATCAAAATTTTGATATTTTCATCCTTTGACGCGTTTTTCTTGATGTGTTCTGAAAGCTGGAACAGTCTAGATTTCAGTTCTTCTGTAGGGAGATCGTCTTTGAATGTACGTTCTGTTCGACGTTCTCCAGAAAAATCATCGCAAGTCACAACAACTACTTCACCTTCAAAATTATCTATTGCAGATTGTTGTGGTAAATCTGGGCGAATATCATTTAATAGCTTCACAATTCTGGGTGCTGATCTAAAGTTTGAACCCTTTTTGATTTCCTGAAGATTGCTGTGCTCTATCGCACCGCAAGCGTTGTTGGTTTGGTAAATAGTTTGCCATGCATCTCCGAAAAAGCCAAATTGTGGGCCTATTCCTTCTGCAATAAAAAAGTTTATAAAACGTGTGATAATCGGTTTGTAGGAATCTTGGTATTCATCAATTAAAATCAACGGGTAATTGTCAGAGAAAACACGACGAAATTTTGCATTATCCAGCAGAGTACAAAAAAGTTTCAAAACATCATTATGATGCAAGTAATGAACTCCTTGGGATACATAACGGTGTCCTAAAGTATAACGAATCTCTAACACCTTGCTGAAGTCCGTTTCCGTCGTTGTTAATGACGCATCGTTCTCGATAATGCTAATAAGGGTACTTTGATACTGCTTGATTGCATTCCAAGCAAATGAATGGATTGTCGACGGAAGAATAAATGAATCTTGGGATAAGCGCTGCGAAATCACATCGACAGCTGCATTTGTATATGTAATACATATTACATTCTGCTTTTTTTGGTGATAATCATTCCACTTATTTGCTTGAATCCATTCGATTACACGGTTTAGTGAGTAGGTTTTTCCAGAACCGGCGCCTGCCTCCACGCGGAAGCTACGCCCAGCCTTGAGTACAGAAATTATTTGTTCGTCGACTTTGTCTGCTTCCGCCTTAGCTATGTTATAATTTAAACATCCATAATTCTTAGACAATTCTCAACACCTCCTCATTCAATAACTCGCTGCTGATTAAGCCATATTAAACCATTTTTAATGTATTGAGGAATAGAATAATTGGGATTATTGCAAATCAGATTGAGTGCAAAATCCGTCTTGCTTTTCTCAGTAAAATCCAAATCTTCTTCGACAACAGGTTCTGTGAACCCATAATGACTACGATTCACATTCATGATGGCTTCTTCCAAAGATCTGCCACATATCCCATTTTCCAAAGTTTGATATTCAATATGACATTTCCCCAGAGTCTTTTCTGCATCTGTTGCAGCGGTGATATCTTCAAGGTAAATCTTATCTTTACTATTCTGCGGAATACCCTTAATTTTGCACATCCACCATTTTATTGTTGCATTGGAGGTGGTCTTACCTTTGCTGACAACAGCCTTTGTTCTGCCATCTATCATAGAATCTATATCCGTAAGGATTAAGCAAGGGAGTCCGAGGAAGTCTGCAAAAGGTATGGATTTGTATGCGTATGCTCCTCCAATTTCTATCAAAGCATAATACTGTGCGGACAGTTTATACTTTTCTGAATCAAACAGTTTTTCTTTCTCACATTTCTCTATCATGTCCGGTAGCAGCAACCGCTCCGAGGCACCCTCAACAAAAACGATCTTATCTGCAAAGAACAAATTGCATCTGCTAAGTGTAAGGTATTTCTTGATGAAATCCATGTTGTCAGCATTTTCTCTCGCAAAAATATCAAGGTTCTTATAAACAACTCCAGATTTAGACTTTTGCGCATACCGGATTTTAGAGAAATCCATAGTATTCGCTATATGTGCAGAGTGAGTAGTTAAAAACGTTTGAATATGAACAGTTGTAATTTTATCGAGGAATTTTTCTAAATGCTCCGCAAACGCATGCTGCATTTGAGGATGCATATGTGACTCTGGTTCTTCAATAAACAACAATGGAATGCAGGCGTCTCCCTTTTTCTCAACATCTCGTGCAAACGCAGCCAAGAGAAATTCCATTTTAATCAAATTCTTGTACCCCAGCCCGTTATGGGAGCTGGGTAGGCTTTCGTCACAGGTGCCAGAGCTATATGAAAGCCGTGTCTGGTTTTTTATTTGATCGTCAATTTTCAACTCAGTAGTAACTCCAAGCTGCAATTCTTCAACATTAGGATAGCCAAAACCAACTGCCTTACTGACCAAGTCACTGAGTATTCGATCGCTTTCTTTTTGCACATTTTTGTTTGCCCCATCAACTACTGCACGGAGTTCCTTGACTTTCTCTGCTATATCAGGTGTCAAATCTTCCTCGTTCAAGCTGAAATAGTCCGCAATCAACGAACTAAGGGACTCGTTCTTTTGAGTACCATCTTCTCCAAGTATGCGTTCTGCAGGAGTCGGATAATAAGGGAAAAGGTCTTCAAGTTCTCTATGACTTTTAACTTGCTGATCTTCTAAATTCTTTGGATTAACCGCATAGATAATTAAGCCAAACAACTTCGAAAAATTGCTTGCAAGCATATCGTGCATTTCCTCTACTTTGGGAGCAAATTTATCATTACTATAGCAACTATCCTTAAACAGTTCCCGCAGTTTGCTTTCGTCAGTTTTCAACTGATATTCCGCACGAATTAACGCTGCAGTGGTATCCACATCAACGTCGATAATGAAAGGTGACAATGCCCCCAATTTTGTATCTGGATTATCCAATGAATAATCAACTATAAACTCTATAGAAATAGGTTCTATTCCTCTGCAGAGTTCTTCATAACTTAATTTTTTCTCCATGAACTGAAAAAACAGGTTGTAGAGGTTTTCTCGCTTTGATATAGGATAATCATTATATGAAAAATCGTTTCCTTGCAGCACGGTGTTGATACAGTTACTACAGGAAGTCTTGGCAGTATTATTCCTGCCAACAATAAGGGTTGTTTTTACATCGACATCCAATTCGGCATCAATAAGCAATCTGTAGTTTTTAATCTTTATCTTCGATAATCGCATTTTAGCCATCCTTTCACTAATTTTTTAACTTTAACATTATTCCATAGGCTTACTCTATTCAATATTTAATTATTAATAGGATACTAAATTTGAACATTTTCAAATACTAATTTTGAAATTATAGCTTTAGTGAAAATCTATTAGATCATCTGAAAATATCTAAACGCATCTTTTATTGCCTCTTCTTTTTCTATTGGACAAATTGGTTGTTTTAAGTCTTCTTTTTTAGGTTTATTATAATTTTCTCTTTCTTTAATTCCACATTTTCCTTTTACTTGTGCTATATATAAATTAGATACCTTAAACCCAAACTTCTTAAAAACATAGTTTTGAATTTGTTTATATGTTGCCTTACTTTCAGCACTTGTTAAATCCATATCATCCATCGAAAGTTCTACACTAATATATTTCTTTGAATCTAGTTTGGAAAGCAACACGATTGTCTCACAATGTCCCGTATGTGGGAACATATCCACTGGGGTTCCTTTTACATACTCATAGCCG
>ERZ773065.416-NODE-416-length-24741-cov-5.051244_pt1 | contig 24741 bp, 38 predicted proteins | sample MGYA00580623_ERZ773065 | MGnify/ENA primary metagenome ERZ773065 (study PRJEB29015, sample SAMEA2738017) | human oral metagenome | biome: human oral; feature: human-associated habitat; material: dental | place: China | collected 2047 ... | reverse complement strand
GTCGTCGGGTTACGGAGGACATTTTAGGGCTGTACAATCATTTAAATATATTGGTTAATAATAATTCATAGAAAAGAAAGATGAAGGTAAAAGTTTTGGGCGATAAAAACGCCCCGGCTGTCCTCGCTGCACATAAGTTGTTGCGGCAAATGGGACATTGTATTGCTGCCGGTGATGGAGAGGCGGACTTGGCAATAGCTCCGCTCCTCACCGTCAAATTAAGCAACGAGGAGCTTAATGCTCCACTATTGGGTACGTTGGTATTTCACCCATCACCACTGCCATACGGGCGTGGGGCAAGTGCTATCCGATGGGCTTATAGGCGAAAAGAACCTATAACGGCAGCGACGTGGTTTTGGGCGAACGAACGACTCGACGCAGGCGATATATGCGAGCAAGAGGTTGTTAAGATAGATTACTCCATATCTCCGCGGGAGTTCTACCATACACATATAATACCTGCTATGTCGCGGACGTTGGAACGATGCTTAAATGCCCTTGCAATAGGGCTTAAACGTCAGGTCAAACAAATAGAGGAGTACGCAAGCTATGACGGCAGAATTGAATAAAATATACTGCGGTGACGCAGTGGAGGTACTGCGGTCGTTGCCGACGGAGAGCGTAAACTGCATAGTAACAAGCCCACCCTATTACGCTTTGCGAGATTATGGAGTAAGAGGTCAAATCGGCTTGGAACGGTCGCCCGAAGAGTACGTCGATAAACTGATAGAGGTGTTTACCGAATGCCGCCGTGTATTACGCTCGGACGGTACTTTGTGGCTCAATATAGGCGATTCATACGCCGGGAGCAATAAGGGCAAAGGTAAAAAGGTACGCACAGGTGTACAGCCTGATGCAAGCAATATCGGCGATATCATCACTACGTTCAATATCCAAGGCTACAAGAACAAGGATATAATAGGTATTCCGTGGCTGCTTGCCTTTGCTCTTCGAGACAGTGGCTGGTATCTACGACAGGATATAATATGGCACAAGCCTAATCCGATGCCCGAGAGCGTAGAAGACCGCTGTACAAAGGCACACGAATATATCTTTTTGCTTTCAAAATCACCAAAATATTACTTCGACTATCGCGCGATAATGGAGGACGCCAAATACGACGGCAGGAAGAAGCTCGTAAGAGAAGGGAGCAAACGGTTGCTGCTCGGCGAAAAGGCTTGCCTCGGCGTACAGACCATTTGCAAGGGAGGCGAGCGTTGGAAGCTAACAGATGGTAAGTACATGCGTCGTAAACGTGATGTTTGGAGTGTCCCGACACGACCGCTTAAAGAGGCACATTTCGCCGCATATCCGCCCGACTTAATCAAGCCTTGCGTATTAGCCGGCTGTCCTATCGGCGGCGTAGTCCTCGACCCCTTTATGGGGGCAGGTACAACGGCTATGGTAGCCCGTGAACTTGGGCGGCATTATATTGGAATAGAGCTAAACGAGGAGTATATAGGTATCGCTGAGAAAAGGTTAGGTTAAAGAAAAAACGAAAAGTATTTTTTTGTACTTTTCGTTTTAAATTCTTGTACTTTTCGTTTTGACGATTATATTTACAGTTGTCGCCCTTGTTGGGCTGGTTATCACATTTAGTGAGTGTTCAAAAAATAAAACAAAGAATGGATTTGATTATCCTATTGAAACCCTCTATGGTACTTGGCGAATTACGCATGTTGAGCAAAAAGATGGGACAATGTTTGACGTAACTACACCAATAGCGGAAAAGGTATTCAAACCAACATATGCTACTTTTAACGCCGATGGTACATACTCGGGACGTGGAGCTTTAGGGGCAGGCAAGGGTACGTATAAGGCACAAGGAAAGACTATTACTTGTTATGTCGATGGGAAAGAATTTCTGAAATATGACGTACTCTCCTTATCGGGCAAAGAGTGTGAGTTAAAGGTATATCAAACAGGAAGCTCTTCTTCAGTTAGAATAAGATGTAAGAAGCAGTGAAGCTCTAAGGTACTATTGTATCAAAAAAAAGAGACTATCATAAAAAAACGGTAGTCTCTTTTTTACGCTTAGTAGAGAATAGATTACTTACTACTTTTTCTTCACGGGCAAAAACGTAAATGCCTCGTTGAATATACGATATATGGTGTTGTAATCACCACGTTCCCAAGCCTCCTCTATTGGTTTGCGGGCGTTTTCCAATACCTCGTTCGGCACGTAGGCTATCGTATCGTTTAGAGTATCGGTTATAAATACGTCGTAGCCATATAGGAAACCTTTGTATAGGAAATTTTTCCCCTCATCGTAACTGATAATATCAACTCCCTGCATCAGCAAAGCCGGTTTATTGAAATCTTTGTCCTTATCCCCAAACGTACGAGCAAGTGTAACCGGTTTTTCCTCGTAATAATTTAAGCTCCAATGAGAAGTATATTTTATATTTCCTGCTTTTTGTACTATCTCGAGGTCGGTCAGACCGTCTATCATAGCTCTTTGAGCAGGGCTTCCACCTTGCGTCTGCTGCCCCCGTATCACTATCATAGCGTTGGAGTCGAATACTTTCTTTTGGGGTTCGTTACCCTTACAGGCTGCCATAAGCAACACTACTACAAATAAATAACTTTCTTCATAAAATAAAATATTTTTAAAATGTGAATGAACTAATACTGCAAAGGCACAAAAAAATTGATATGGCAAAATATTTCGGAAAAAAGTTGTACTTTTGTAGCATTGTTGATATAACGTTTCCAATATAAATATTTTTGTAGGTTATGAATAAACATTCAATGGCAATTGCATTTGCCTTAATCGGGTTTGTCGTTGCAGGTTTTTTGACGGATTTTCGACACTTGGAATAATCTTCGGAGTATGCTTAGGAATATTTGTTGGATATTTCGTTGCAGGTCTAATCGCGGCGAAGGGAAATATACTGCGTGAGAATTTCATTGCAATGGGGACTCTTGCGGGTAAGACATTAGCCGAAATCGAAGAAAAGGTCGGCTCTCCTAATGTTATTCAGTCCTGCACTATTGAGGGGACGGGCAAAAGTGGTACACTCTGTACGTGGACGGCACCACCTTATAGCATTACTTTGCTGTTCGACGATAGCAACACCTGCCTTTGTATAAATAAGGAAATATCGGCGTAAAGGCTACAACAAAAGAGGCTACCTGCACAAGGGTAGCCTCTTCTGTTGTTTAAGAGGAATGCCGAAAGGTTACTCCAAAAGACCAAATTCCTTTTTTTCTTTTGGAGATATAGTCTTGCTACATGTGATTTTGAGATGAATCTGCCGTAGCATCTCATCTGTAACATTACCCACTACAATATTGGGGTTCTCGACAATAGCTTTATATACATCTCGAAACGGTCTTTTTTGTAACTTGCTACAGTCTACGTAACTATCATAATCCAAGAAAGAATGGTCACATTGCTTTATTAGAATATGCTGCGATTGTAGGTATTGGTTATAAGCTACATTTGTGTTTATCTCCGTATTTATCACTACACCCGCTATAAATGTTCTGGTAGTATTAATCGAAACTATGACCCAATATTTTTTATGCGATATTTGAAATTCGGGGATTTCTATAAAGAGGGCTTTGCCGATGTCGATATTTCTTGTGGCGAAATTCTCTTTTATAGAGTCCGGAAAAGAGTCGGCAAGGCTCATACGGTAGCAAACTGAAAACTATCGTTGAGAGCGTTTATACGGATATACTCCAGCATATCTTTGTCGTCGGTTGCAGCTTTGGCTATATCCATATAATCGATAGGATTGTTCATAGCAGTATTTCCCCAAGCCTTATCGTGAGACTTTGAGGTAAGCTTACTGAAATCACAGTCTTTGTTTTCGCTGATAGCCTCTCGGAGGCATTCTATCTCAGACTCGGAGAGGTCGTCCATATTGATTGAGTAATTGCTTTGTAGGTTATATTCGCCTATTTGCCGTACAAGACCTTTCTCTTTCTTTTCATAAGCAATATCTTTAATGTATGACGGTACGGGACCGTATTTCATTTTTATGTAGGTATCGCCGGTTATGGGGCGTCCGTATCTGATTAAATGCTTCTGGTCGGCGAAATAGAGTGTCTTGAATATCTTGTGTTTGTCTGATAGTTCTACTCCTAATTCCCTCATAACAAACAAAAGACTATTGATGGCTTTACTTTTATCTATGTCGAACATAGTGTGTATGTTTTTTTTGGTCTGCAAAGGTAATACTTTTTTGTCGTTTTACTCGTTTTAGTCTTTTTATATCACCAAAATTACTTTTTTACAAAGTTTTACTTAGGTTCTTATGAGGAGTTTTTGTTTTGTGCGTTCAAAAAAAATGGACAGATATTAGCGCTTGTATTGGGCAAGTGCTATATTGATGTTTGCAATAAAAAAATAGGCTACCTATAAACGGAGTAGCCTATTTTTGTGTGTTTTGTCTGCTATGTCGCTGACATACAGTGTTTTAGTGGAGCTGACGGGATTTGTTTTTAGCCCTCCACGACGTGTATATAAGCGACGGTATAAAAAATGGTATAAAAAATTATGGTGTTATACGAAAAAAAACAGTTAGAAGAATCGCTATTATTACCTTAAACCACCCGCTTTGTGAAAAAATAGTTTTGTTGCTATCCATCTATGCTTTTAGGTGTTATATTTTTTGTTCTTTATTTCCAATACCCGCTCGCCAAAAGCTAATTTTATAACATCTGCTTTTACCTCATCTTCTTCTATATCAATTTGTAATGTTACCCTTCTATTTGTTGGTGAACCAGAGTCCTTTTTTATATAAACAGCTGGATATGTTATAATATCAATAACGGGAACATTGAAAACCATAGCAATTTGCTCTAATGTTTCATATTTTAATTGTCTTTTCCCGTTTTCAATAAGAGCAAAACTTGCCTGTTCTATTCCTAATTTTTCTGCGACATACTCCTGACTATATCGCCGTTCTGCTCTAATTTGTTTGATGTTTTCTAAAATATTACTCATAATACAAATATAAATTATTGGTTTTTAGTATTGTAAAACTTTTAGATGAAAAATATTGCAAAAAGATATTGTTTGTATATCAAAATGCTATATCTTTGCAAAAAAATAGGGAAGAAATTTTGGTTGAAAACAAGACTTACAAGATGTGCCGATGAGTTCGCGTTTATCTCTTCCCTATGACGCTCGGCTTATCGGCATATCTTTTTGTAGAAAAAATGAAAAGATATTACACGCAGCAGGAGGCTGCACGAATATTAGGATTTTCAAATTATCGCAGCCTTAACCAGCTTGTTAGGTCGGGCAAACTTCGATGTTACAAACGCGAAGGTCGTTGCGGACGCAAACTATTTACCCGCGAGCAACTCGACGAATATATTCACCACCATCTTGCACTACATTCTTAGTATACAAATAAAAAAAAGGGAAGAAAAATGAAATTAAAAGAAATTCGTTACAATTTTATTGAGCACAAGGCAACAATAATAATGCCTTATGCAGTAGAAGCTGCTGCCGATATAGCCGACGGTATCAATCGTTATTTTGTCGGTGGCGAGGTTGAATGTGAGGGATATAGCCATTATCCTCGTGAGAATAAGACTGTTTTTGACTTTGCTATATATGGTGCCAGTCTGCTCGACACTCTTATTGCCGTATTCGAAAATCAATTAACGAAATACGTAGCGATATGAGTCAGAGTTATTTAGAGCAGCGTCTCGAGCAACTCGGCATACAGCCCGAGCAAAATAGCGTCAGAGTACAAGTGACAGATTTTGAAGGTATTAATACTGCCAAAGTAGATATACCTATATTCGAAAGCGACGAGCACGACAATATACTCATAAACTACTGGGACATATACGGCAATCGCATACAGTACGAGTACATCGACCCCGACCCACTCCATAACTACAACAATAAGCTCGTCGACTACCAACGCAAACGCCTGCGAGACCCGCAGACCGACGCAAAATACATATCGCCAAAAGGACAGCCGACGTATCCGTTTTTTCCGCCACAGTTGGTACAAAAGTACGCCGACAGCACCGAAATACGCACATTGGTTGTTACCGAAGGTGAGTTTAAGGCATTCAAGGGTGCACTCTGCGGTTTCGACGTGGTAGGCATTCCCGGCATTCAGAATCTCGCAGATAAACGCACCAAGCGGCTATACCCCGACATCGGCAAGCTGATACAGCGATGCAAGGTAAAGAATGTGGTGATGCTCTACGATGGCGATTGCCTGGATATATCGACAAAACACCTCGAACAAGGCACAGAGCTCACACAACGCCCCGCTGCGTTTTTCAACGCTATGCTGCGGTTTCATTCGTTTATGGATGCCTACGACGTAAAGACATATTTCGCTCATATCGTTAGCGATGCAGTCGAAGGACACCCCAAAGGACTCGACGACCTGCTATGTGTCGTCGCCCCCGACGAAATAGATGCCGTCCGCGACGACCTTATGCGTTTGGGTGGAGGAGGAGAGTACTTTTATAGGCTCAATATGGACTCTTTCTCTACGAGGCTGCAAAAATATTTTCACTTGCAGCTACCCGACGATTTCTATTCGTACCACGCCGATGTCATCGGAGAGAAAGAGTTTGTCTTTTATGGCTCGAAGTACAAGTACAACGCCAAAGAGGAGAAACTCGAGCGGACTATTCCGAAAGACTTAATGAACTATATGCGTGTAGGTAATGAGTTCTACGAAATAATAAAAGAACCCGACGAAATCACCGGAGAGTGTCGCGAAACACGCAAAAGAAGATTGAGACAGACGATTAAAGACGACTTTCCGACGATGAAAGACCTCTTTTCGCGTATACCCAAGTATAAAACATTCGTAAATATTCCTTCGCACGTCGACTACAAAAACGTTATAAACGATTGCTACAATTTATATTACCCGATGAAACACGAGCCCAGAGAAGGCTCGTGGGAAACCATCGATAAACTTATGCGACATATCTTCGAGGAGCAGTACGATGTAGGTATGGATTACTTGCAGATAATGTACCAGTATCCCACGCAGATACTGCCGGTAATTTGCTTGGTGTCGAAAGAAAACGAGACGGGAAAGAGTACTTTCTTTCAATTCGTTAATTACATTTTTGGCAACAACGTCTCTATGGTACGACCCGAAGACATCGATAATCAGTTCAATAGTTACACGGCGGGTAAACTAATGGTATACCTCGAAGAGAACGATACCGCCGACAATTCGAAACTTACCGAAAAAATAAAAGCTCTCTCCACTGCTCCACGCATACCGATGACAATGAAAGGCAGCGAGACGGTAGAGGTAGCCAACTTCACCAAGTTCGGACTCACCTCCAACCACCCGACGCGGTTCCTGTATATCGGGCAAGTAGAGCAACGTTTTTGGGTGCGTGTAGTGAACCCGCTGCCGAAAGAAGAACTTAAAGATGTGTCGTTTAAGACCCGTCTACTCGACGAGATACCGGCATTTCTCTACCACCTGAGCAATCGCAAAATAGTGAACCCCAAGGTGAGCCGTATGTGGTTTGCTCCGGAGGTATTGTATACGGATGCTTTGCAGAGAATAAAGGACGAACAGCGTCCTCTCCTTCAAAAGAAAATAGAGGCGTACATCAGGAACTTATTTATCGAAACAGGCGAGCGGGAGCTATACTATACGCCCGAACAACTGCGTCTGTTTTCCGGTAGTGTATTCGACCGCGAAGATGAGATAAAACTCGACAACTATCTGAAAAACGTTCTTGAGCTCAAGAAGTTCGTTACCGATGCCGATGCCGAACGAGGTTTGCCGTCGTCGAATAAAAAATACACTTTATTCCGCTTGTACGAAGACGAAATCGACGGAGAAATATACACACGTATCGTTACCAAACGAGCACAGGGACGCTGCTATGTGTTCCCAATAGAGCGTTTCCTTACGCCTGCCGAGATAGAAGCCGCTGAAAAAAACAAAGCACCTATTACAGAAGATACAAAACCAACTTATACACAGGCAGAAGTGCCTTATTAAAAGAAATAAAAAAAATAAATGTTATAGCAGTTGTAAAAAAAATAAGAATAAGATGAATACGCTATTCGATAAAGAGATGGAGGAAACGGCAATAAGCAGGATACAGCGATTTGCTAAACTTACGAAAGCTATGGAGCTTGGCGATGTGTGTTTGGGCTTTTCGGGAGGCAAAGATAGTCAGGTAGTGTACGACCTATGTTTGCGAGCAGGAATTGAATTTAAGGCGTATTATAATGTTGCTTTCGAGAGCAGCAAAACGAAAACATTCATTCGGCGACACTACCCCGAAGTTATATGGAGGCAGGAACATAAGTTCGGTTTTATCGACAATATATGGAAGAACCATAGCGGACTATTACCAACTGTACAGACGGCGTATTGTTGTGCAGACTATAAGCATAATCCGAAGTATGTGGACAAGAGTAGTATTGTCGGCGTGAGGAGGGCAGAAAGTGCGGTGCGTAAGAAAAGAACTGCTATCGAGGTAAAAAACAAGACCTTATTAAAAAGGAACAAGCAACTGATAGATGATTTCTTCGAAGAGCATTGTCAATCGGTAGGTACACACCATATTATTCAACTTAAACCGATTATAGATTGGACAGATAGCGAAGTGTGGAGCTATATATATAGACACCAACTACCTATTAATCCTGAGTATGAGAACCGTAAGAGAGTGGGCTGTATTGTTTGTCCGAAGGCTAATTTTAGCAGTAATTATAAAGCGTTAATTGTTAATCCGAAATTAATAGATACATTCATACGGGCGAGAGAAATGGAAAATTTTCAGGTAAAATGGACTATTGCATCTGATAATAAGGACTATTCGGACGACAAACCTTACTATATATGCCGATGGCTCAATCATTCTTTTATGCCATTCACGGCGAGGCAGGAACAAGAGTATCGAGAAGTTAGAGAAGCATACGATAGAATTAAGAATAAGAATATTAACTACTAAAAGACAAAAATAGGAGAAAAAATTATGCAGAAAATTAGTTTTAAAGATAAGTTTGGGCTTACGGATTTAGTATTATCTAAAAAAAAGATACAAACAAGGCGGATAGAGAAGTCTCTTTTATCTCTCCAAACAAAAGAGATAAAAGGGCAGCGTTATAAATTTTTTGATGATGAATATAAGAGGGTAACAGATGATTTAAGGTATTTAGATACAGCAGCACCTGATATGTATGCAGTTATAGTACGGACAACTGATGAGAAATTGCTTGAATTTAAGCCTCAGTATCGTATGGGGGAAGTAGTAGTTGTGGCACAAAATTATGAAAAGGCGAAAGTGGAGTTTGTACCTTTCAAAGAGGGATGCGGTAAATGGGGTAATCCAAGAAAGCTTGCCGGATGGACTAATAAGATGTTCGTAAGACCAGAATTAATGCCTCACACCATCAAAATTACCAACATACGAATTGAGAGATTACAAGATATAAATGATGAGGATTGTTTGAAAGAGGGGATTGAAAAAATGATTGTTGGATGTGAGTATTATTGCTATTCTTTTCTTTCCCCCAATCCCAATAAAATATGGGAAGATTTCAAGTCGCCTCGCCAAGCTTACGCCACCTTAATAGATAAGGTTAATGGCAAAGGCACTTGGGAGAGCAATCCGTATGTGTTTGTATATGATTTTGAATTGGTTAAATGATAAATAAAATATTAATACACAAAAAATTTAATCGTAAAAAAAATGACAACATTAAGTATTCGTTGCTCCGACGAACAAAAGGAGAAGCTCAATGAGGCACTCGCCGAGTACACCTCAGGAGAAGAAAAAGCAGGTTTTTTGCTCAAAAGCATTGTAAACAGCGTAGACGCTGATAGATACAGGCAAGAGGCAGAGCGTATACAAAACGTATACGACGGTTTACAAAAAGAGACAGAGCGTATACAAAATGTAAACAATGATTTACAGGAAGTTAATAAACAACTTACCGCCGATGTTTCTGATTTACAAGAAAAAGAGCGTACGTATACGGAACGTATACAAGAACTCGAAACCCGTATACAAGATGCCGAAAAACGTATACAAGGCGAAGATAGTGGCGAAAAATTGGCGTTTACGCTGCCCGAGCCGGCACGCTCGTTGCTACTCGAGTATGCCCGCCGTATGGATGTACGCCCCGAGGAGATACTTATCGATATGTTTGTACGCTACGTTACCGAACAGTACAATCATTGGTTTTTCGATTTCGTGGTGCGGAAAAGTGAATTTAAAGAGGTGTGCGGATATACCCACGCCGAGGTGTTGAACTGGCTAAACTCGCAAAAACAATGAACCGAATGATAATAAAATCGCTCTTGCCTATGGCGGGGCAATATCTGGGAAAGGTCGGCGAAGGTATCAATAAGATACTTGCTCAGACCGAATGCAAAGAAGGTAATACGCCTTGTTTTGTCATATACACAGACAAAAAAACGGGTGAATGTATGGTAATGACTTGTGGTATCGACGGCAACGATACCGTAAAAGAGGTGATAAGCTGGCAACCGCTCACCGAATTGTTGAACAATCTAATAACAGCAGCAAATGAGCATATTTGATAAGACACAGACGGCAGAGACCACCCCGAAGCAGGAGAAGTATAAGTTTGTTACTTCGGATATTAACGACTTTATGCAGGATTTCAATCGCCCGAAGCAAGTGATGCCCGAGTCGGTAAGCTTCGACAACTTCCCCGTAGATGAGCCGGACAATATCGAACGCGACGAAAACGAAACGCTCAAGGTAAACGCACAGGTAGCACGCTCCACGGCACGCCTTATAGTAGCTGCCATCGACGGCTTTGTGCCCGAGATAATGCGTACCATTGCCAAAGAGGAGACGAGCGAGGCGTTCCGTGCCGATGCCGATAGCAAGAGCGAACTCGAAAAGGCTTTTGCCGAGTATATCAAGCTCAAAGGCGTGGGAGACATACCTCCGGGCGTGATGATACTGGTGCTGCTCGTCGTTACATACGGCAGTAAGGTACCGATGATTTTGCAGCTCCGCAAGGCTAATATACAGCGAGATGCCGACCGACGCGAGATAGAGGCGTTGCAGGCAGAGATACTCAAACTTAAAGAACAGCACAAGCACAGCGATGGAAAGAGCGGCAAAAATGACGATAATACTCGGCACTAACGGCACAGGCAAAACTACGCTACTCAGTAACATACTGACGCAGAGCAGCCAACGGGCGTTGATAGTAACGCCCGACGCTGCCGAGTGGCTGTGCTATCCGGAGAACGACCTGGCGACACCCGACCGTTACCACTTCTCGGGCATCGAGAGGCATATATTCAACCCATACGGCGGGAGCTTGGAGCGTATCGCATATTTCTCGCGTGGTATACTCGTATTCGACGACTGCCGCAGTTATCTGAAAGCAGCCACAGACGAGCGTATACACGATATACTTATACGCCGACGACAACGTATGATAGATGTCTTTGCCGTGGGGCACGGCTTCAACGAAGTGCCACCGGTCTTTTTTACATTCTGCAGCGATATGTTTTTATTCAGAACCACCGACAACATAGCTCGCCGTCGTGACTGTCTGCAGAAGTACGACGAACTCCGAGCCGTACAGGCACGAGTGAATACCAAAGCAAAAACACAACCTCATTATAATGAGTATATTAGATTTTAAATACCGATATGGACGACAAACAAAAGACAATTCCTTTCCCCGAAATCAACCAACGATACCGAGCAATGTACAAGTGGGAGCTGGCACAGAAAGCCGGCGTAACGCTTCAGGTTCTGCGGGGGTGGATAAAGAAGGACGGGCTCAACGTGCCGAAAAGCTACAAGATGCTCCCGCCGAACATTGTCAAAGAGCTCTGTGAGCGGTACGTTATTTTTATCGATGATTGATACACCAATTTAATACAACCTAATACAAAGAGAAAACGCCCCCTTAACGGGGCGTTTTTTTGTGCCTACTCTCCGAAATGTTAAAAGTAATCGTTTTAACACGAAAAACGACCCGAAACGCCTGTTTTAACAATTGCCGAAAAATTGATTTTTTTCGAGAAAAAAAAATCAGCGATTTTGTCATTTTTTTTGTAACCAAGTAGAGAAATAGAGTATAAAGTATTGTTTATTATATAGTTATATGGTTACAATAGAAAAATATAGAAAATAAATAACCGTAAGAATATCAGCGTCTTATGCGGTTACAACGATTGTAACCTTTTGTAACCTTTTGTAACCGCTGATTGTCAATTAGTTGCTCGTAAGTATTTGGTATTGAGTAGTTACAAATTGTAACCTTTTGTAACCGCTCATTTTCAAGTATATAAAAAAATACGCCTTTGTAACCTATTGGCAATGAGTGGTTACAATGGGTTTGCCTCATTGTAACCACTCAACTCTATATAGCTCATATAGTTAGACCCCAAAAAACGGCGGTTACAAAAAAATGGCATTTTTCATTGTTTTTTTTTTCGCTGTTTTTGGTGGTCGAAATACATAAAACTCCACTTGTGTGTATTTTGTTTTCGAAAGTGTTAAAATGGTGTTTTAGTAGTGTGTTTTATTTTTTTATAACCTGTTATCGTTGGAATAAGTGGATTTTACTTGTAAATAGTTACAAATAATGGTTTTTAGCTTAAAATACAATGTACTGTTGTCGGAGCTCGGAGTACTTTTGCCTCACAAACTAAAATTTTTTTGTCATAGTATGAATATTTTGAAAAACACCACATTTGTAGCTGTCGTTTCGCTTGCTACATTAGTGCTTCTGGCATACGTGGTATTTGGGAAAAAGAGCGAAACCAATTTGAAACACCAGGAAACAGGTGGAGAAAAAAAGTAATTATTAATTTAAAAAACAACACGAAAAATGCCAATTGATGTAAATGTATTGTCGAACAAGTTCGACGGAGGTGTATCGCATTACGATGGCGAGTCGTTGGAGGCTGCTTATCGTCAGCGTAGAGTACAAGCCGAAGCCTTCTTCGATGGCTCCGGTATCGACGCCACAGCGTCTGACCTGAGTGTAACGGTAACCATCAAAAATACCGGTACCTCGGCTGTAAACGTTTGTCTTTTCCCTGGCGACCTCATCTCTAAGGATGAGCTGGCTAAGGTAGTAGGACGCACCTGCGACGGTATCGCCGAAGTAGAGACTATCGCCAACGTTACCGTAGAGTGTAACACAGGCTTACGTTATGTTCAGAGGTTCGTTGCTCGCAACGCCACTCGCCTCAAAAGTATTGCCTATTCGGTCGATAGCGAGGCACAGCTTTCGCAGCCTATCGAGTTCACGCAGTCGTCGCCGTTCCGCACGCTCGGTTCGCAGATTGTAACGCCCAAGTCGCACCAACAGGCAAGCGACTCCAACACGAAACTGGTAAACATTCCTTTCAATCTCACTCACCTCGACGACCAAACTCAGATGTTTGTCCGCGTCGGTGCCGGACGCTCGGTAGAGATGACCATCTTTATCGATGCCGTTCAAAACTGGGCTAAGGAGTTTATGCAGAAAGACGTCGCTTGGGCTAATGCCACTAAGGCGTAATGTTTCACTTACGTGTGTTGCTGTGGCATTACGTGTAAGTATTGTGATGTTGCAGTAACACATTTTTTTAAAGATTTTTCTATGGAATTGACAGTAAAAGATTTACAACGCTTTGCCCGTGTAACTTTCCCGTACGTCAACAAAACGGAACTCTCTCGTCTGTATCACGATATAGGTTTCGACCGCGTAAGTACCAACTTCGACAATACTGTGATGTTGATGCTCAAAGACCGCGAATTTGCATATCGTTACGGTCTGCTTGTGCGTAAGGCTGTCGAAGGTCGCGAGTTTCAGCAGGCTCTCCGCCTCGGAAAACTCGACTATATGACAGGAGCCGAGGCACTGTCAGGAGCTCGCGACGTAAGTCAAGGAGCTTCGTCCGCTTCGGGGCAGCCCGGTAGTGTCCGCGGTGGTGGTGCACTGGCGTGGCTCAATAGTATTGTAGACCTTATCGGAGCCGGTACCAAGGCATACGATACGGTCAAAGGCACTCCTTCTAACCAAGCCGAGGCGTATCGTCTTATGGCAGAGGCGGAGCTTGCTCGCCAGCAGTCGCGTTCTAATTTGGGTCTGATACTCGGTATAGCCGGGGCTATCGTCGTATTGGTGATAGTAATAGTATTGATGCGTAGAAAATAGTAAGGCGTATGCGAGTAGAGTGGAAAGCGATAGGCAACAGTCCGGCAGCCGTAAATACATATTACAGCGTGCTGTATCTGCATCCCGTGCTTTTCAGGAAACTTACGCCGTTTCAGCAGAAGTTTGTCTACTACCACGAGATGGGGCATTACTGCCTCAATACCGACTCCGAAATAGAGGCAGACGCTTATGCTTTCAGTCGTCTTGCCGGTACCGAGTGGCGTTCGCTTCGGCAGTGTCTCGAGTCGCTCTCCGAAGTGCTGAGTCCCGACAATCCGACGCTAAAACCTCGTTACGAGGCTCTCTATCGGCGTGCTCTGAGGTGGGATTTTGCTCACGGCAACGAGGCGGCTGGCGAGGCTCTTTCCGAGCTCGAACTCGATACGGATATGAACTATTTCACTCTTATCAATACAGAAAATACCGGCGACGCTATCACCAAGGCAATGCAGTCGCTTGTAACCGTGCTGCAGCAAACCGAGTCGGAACGTATCAACGAGACGGCATCGCGGAAATCGCAGCAGAATTTTTTGGTGCTTATCCTTGTGGCAGTCGGTGTGTATTGGTTTGTATTTAAAGATTAACGAGTAATGGCAGGAATATCATTTTTTGGCGGAGGTTTCAGTTTCGGGACTCTTTGGCAAGAGGCGACTCGTGCCGTCGGCTACATAGTCGACGGACTCACGCAAGGCACCTCCATAGCAGCGTCCGAACGTACGATGCGAGATAGGCAGATTCACGAGAATCGGCGGCAGAATGCAAAAAATACCTACGAAAGCACTATGCCTACTATCGTCATAGTGGTGATAATATTGATGTTACTCGGATTTACGATTTTCAAAAAAGCAAAGAAAATAAATTAATATGCTTGGAATAGACTTTTATAACAATAATTTCAATGGCGGGTACAACAGTGTACCGTCTGCTGCGGCAGCTCCGTCGGCAGAGACACCCGCTCCTGTTGCTCCCAAAGGTGGCGACACTACCGGTACACCCGCTCCTGTTGCTCCCAAAGGTAGCGACACTACCGGTACCGATAAGCAGCAGACTAAAATGCCTATACCTAAGGTCAATGGCGATGTAGTCGTTGTGCCTGAGCGTTCGTCGGCTGTGGTCTATGTCCGCAGCGACAAACAGAACTACAAACGTAAGATTCTCGATTTTGCCGAAGAGTATTCGAGGCTTTTGGCTGTAACCTTCGGCGTGAGTGCGTTTTTGTTCAATCTCGGAAGCACTACCGTACTCAACAAAAGGTCGCTTATCTGGTCCGGTATGGCTGTTGTAGTCGTGGTTGTGGCATTTCTTGTCTATCACGATAGAGAAAAACTCTTCGGTAACACTCAATTAGCAACCAAGTAGACGCTATGAAAGGTTTATCTCTGTGGTATGGTATAATATTGTTCTTGCTGGTGGCAGTAGTGTATCTGTTTGCCTCCGGACGAAAGAAGAATATAAAGCAACCGGCTAACGATACGAAAGGCAAGTACAAACTCGCTGCTTTTCCCGACATTTCAGACCTTGTTTTGCCTAAGAAGATTTTTACCGTACCTAAAAAAGATATTTCAGTGGCAAAACCACCTATTCATATCGCCAATGAGAAGCCTGCCGTTACAGATAAGCCCCGTGTCGATGACCGTGCTGTGGTAGCCGAGCCTTTACCGAGACTGAAAGACGACACCGTACTCATAAAGAATACCGATGTAGTTCTGCCCAAAATAGAGCGTTCGGTAGCTCCTATCGGTACGAAAATCGACGGAGGTGCTATGGTCGATGCTGCTCGGCTCGAATATAATAAACTTAAAAAAGAAATTCGATTGCAATGAATAATATTTTGAAAAACAAATACTTCGTGTATGGTACTGCCCTTGTGCTCTTTTTGCTTGTGATGTATCTTTTTTATCGTCGGAAGAAAGGCACGGAAGCCATAGGAGAGCAAAATAGTCCTGAGCCTGTTCCCGCTTGGTTGAAAGATATAAAAGGAGTTCCCGATTTTTTGAAGTCTCCGCGTACCCCGGCAGAAGCTGCTTTTGTTGCTGCGTGGAAAAGTGCTGTCTCTACCGACGGTCTCGACGAGCCTAAGAACAAGACCGAACTCGAAGCTCTCAAAAAGTGGAGAGATGCAGTGGTCGAGGAGCACAACTATTACAAAAAAAACGGTGTTACTACTATCGAAGCTCTGAAGAAAGTAGCGGCAGCCCGCGAAGAATATAAACGGTTGCAAGACATCAGAAACGGCTTGCGTAATGAAAACGGCGAACCTATCGACGCTAAAGGTAATCCTATCGTATGAAGAAGATATTTTTATTGGTATTGATACTTGTGGCGGTGCTTGTCTACTCGGCTTATAAGAAAAAAGAAGTCGAAGAGGGCAAAAAAGCTGCCGAAGAGGAGGATAGGAAAAATAAGAAAACTATCTACAACAATGTGAAGGGCTATGAGACGCTCGACACGGGCAAGTACGGCGTAGTAACATTTTCTAAAAAGACTTATGACTATCTGGCTTGTGCTGCTAATACCATCGCTCGCGACCTTATCGAGAAGGGCGGACACTGGGACACGTGGTGGGCGTACGAGTTCGTCGAAAAGCTCAACCGTGAGGATGACCAGCGTAAACTGTGGTATCTGGGCTATCTCATCAAAAAGGCAGCCAATATACAAGGCTCGCTTGCCGAGAGAGCCGATAAAGAAAACTGGCGTATGTACTCGTGGACGCACCTTAGTGCTCGCGATGCCGACCGCCTGGCTGAATTAGGTCGCGGTTTTGTGGCTGCTATGGCTCGTGTAGGAATTTAATTATTTAAAATAATACGACTGTTATGGACGAAAAAAAGACATTGACAAATATAGGTGTAAAGATAAATATACCTACGAATACATTTATTTACTTGGGGTTAGCTATTGGTGTGCCTCTGGTGGTTTTTGCTATCGTACAGATTTCGCTAAAAAAGATATAACACTCTATGAATATGAATTTTACAAAGACAGTTACTAAAGTAAATTGGGTCAAATTGGCTCTTACCATTGTCGTTATCGGTGTAGTTGGTTGGCTGCTTACGTTTTTGCTACTCAAAGGTATAAGTATGGTGAAAAACAAGATGCTCGAACGCAAACTTGTCGATAAAGCCAATGCCGAAATCAAAGACGGCGATGTAACGCTCACACCTTCGGAACTGAGCAATATGGCAGACCGTCTACACGCTGCTATGGCTGGGTTCGGTACCGACGAGGAGGCAATCTATGCGGTATTTCGTCTGCTTCGTACTCGTAGCGACCTAATGGCTCTGGTAAAAGCTTTCGGTATACGCAAAGGAGAGTCGCTCTCGCAGTGGCTTACGGGCGACCTGAGTCGCAAAGAGATAGAAAAGGTAAACGCTATCTTGGTAAACAACCGTATCAATTACTCTTTTTTCGATGGAGGTGTAGGTAAATGAGTGTGCTTGGTTTTGACCGTAATAAAATCTTCGGCTCCGATGCCGATGTTAATTTTCAGGCAGATTACGTGCGTGCCTTTCCGCGTGTGGGCAACGTGCAAAAGACATATCTCTGCAGGCTCGATAGACAGCGTAAACCGGAGCTCTCTCCCACGCTACCCAATGCCGATATGGTGGGTAAACCTGTGTGGCAAGTGTGTGAGGTACTCACTCGTTTCAATGGCTCCGACGATAGCGATTACTCTGTATTTATCTCGTATCCAAATGGATTGCGAGACTACGCTTTTGAGTGCTCCGACTCGCAGTTACAACTTTATAACTTCTTGTTTGCCTTATGAAAAAACATAATAAACACATACTTATAGCAGGTATTATAATACTTGTGTCGGGGCTGGCAGCTCTCGGCTATTGGCTGTGGAAAGATGGCATCGTGAGTTCTATACTCAAGGGTCGGCAACCGTCGTCGCCGAGTGGCGACGGCGGTAATGCTCCCGGCACTGTACCGACCGACCTTTTCCCACTCCGACGTGGTAGCATCGGCAGTAATGTCAAGGCGTTGCAGCGAGCTCTGAACGCAGCGATAGCATATTTTATACCGGCACGTCCGTTTGTGTACCGTGGCAAACAGCGGTCGGCTATTGCCGTCGACGGCGTATGGAAAGACGAGACGCAAGCAGCCGTTAACTGGTTCTATATGATTGATAAAAAGCAGATAACCGAGGCAGAACTTCGGCGACTACAAAATATTAAATAAATGTATGGCACTTAAATACAATCCATTATCTCGCTTAGGCTTCGACGAAGCAGGTACCGGAGGCGGTAGCGGTTCGTCGGGAGGTATTACGCCCAACGTCGGCGAAGTCTTTTTTCCTGACGATTATCGTCGGTTCCTCAACTATATCGCCCGCTATTCGAGCGATGAGGAGAGTACTCCCATTGCCGATATGGAGGGGCTGCCTATTTGGTCTGTTAGGTTTACTCGCCTGAAAACTATCGATAATGGTATGTTTTTCCGTTCGCACCTTCGTACGGGCGAATTTCCTGCAGCCGAGCTCGTGGATATATCGGCGTTCGAAGATACGTCTCTTTTTTACATCAACTCTCCGGGTAAAGGAGAGTGGGGTACTACGCTACCAAATGTAAAGGAAATCAAAGCTTTTGCTTTTGCCGAATGTAGGTATCTACGCGAGGTATCTTTTCCGAAGGTGGAAAAAGTGGGCTCGTATGCTTTTCGCAACTGCACAGGTCTGTATAAGCTGGAGCTTCCTATCTGTACCGACTTCTTTTTTAATGCACTGCAAGGCTGCCCTCGGCTCGAGGAGCTCAATCTGCCGATGGCAAACGTGCTGCGAGGGGCTACTATTACCGCAAACAGGCTCTACGGTTGCACAGGTCTGCGGAAAATCTTACTTCCGGGTATGTATGAGATAACCGATAACCATCGCAACATGTTTCTCGACTGTGTAGCGTTGGAGGAGATAGACATCAACAGTATGAAGTACATACCGCATACTTTTTTCACCAACAAAATACGGCTCGAAAGGGCAAACGTAAGCGATGCCCGTTATATCGGGTATGCTGCGTTCTCGGGCTGCCAAAGCCTTACGTGGCTTGTAAACAACAACGCCACCGAGATACATCCCTTCGCTTTCCACAAGTGTACGGCTCTCGAGGAGTTGCGTCTGCCTTCGGCAAACAACCTCGACTATATGGCTATATCCGATATGTACTCGCTCAAAAAACTCGAGCTGCTTGCACCTGGTATTATCGCCTGCGAGTACTCAGCCACTCACGGCTCTATATGCAACAATCCACGCCTTACCGAAATAAAAGTACCGCCGGTTTGGAGCATACCGCCGACAGGTATCTCTTTCGTAAACTGTTCGGCTATATCGGCTCAGAGTGTTATCGATATTGCCGGTGCACTAAAGCCGGCTGCAACACAGACACCGATAGCATTCGATGCCGTTGTGTGCGACAGGATACCGTCCGCAACGACCACGATGCTACAAAGCAAAAATTATAACATTGTAAGACTTTAATAAACACATAAATATGGCTTTACCAAGAGGACTAAACAACAACAACCCCGGAAACATCGTCAAAGACAGCCAGGTGTGGCTTGGCGAGGTGGTGCCGAGTACGGATGTGAGGTTTAAACAGTTTCGTACGAGGGCACACGGCTATCGTGCTATATTTGTCAATCTTAGCTCGTATATTCGTAAGGGACACAATACTATACAGAAGATAATCACACGCTGGGCTCCGGCATTTGAGAACAATACGGCGAGCTATATCGCTCACGTATCGGCTATGTCGGGCATAGGCAAAGATACTCCCATATCTGTCGGCGACAATGTGGCTCTCATAGAGCTTGCCAAAGCAATATCGAAGATAGAAAACGGTGTATCGGCAGTAGAAAGCGAAGTTTACGACGGCTTTAATATGTGGCTGTCGGGTGTCGAAAAAAAAAAGTACTGACTCGAATAAGCCTGGGCATTGTAGCCGTGGGACTTATAACGGCAGGTATATATTTGGCTGTAAAGGGTAATATAAATGGTAAGTGAATTAGAAATTATTTTAGGCTCTGGAGTGATAGGCGGAATATTGTCGCAAATCGGCAGTAAGTTGATAGACAAATTTGTGCGTACGCCCAAAGAGACATCGGAGCATCGGCACGACGAAATAGCCAATATAGACGCTATACTCGACGTGAACAACAAGATGATAGAGCAACTCCGCAGTATCATCGAAGACCTCAAAAAAGAGGTCTGTTTTCGCTCGCCGTGCGATATTCGGCTCTCGGGTAACGACTTTCTCGACCTCAAAAGCAAACTTTCTCAAGCCAAAAAGTAGAACATTATGACACAACATATACCGAAAGGCACATCGAAAGAAGACGTTTATCTGCGTCGAGCAATAATAGTGGAACGGCTCGCTCATCTTATTGGTAGTAGCGTGCCTTGCCGAGCTTTTGGGACTCGTAAGGTAGAATTTCTTTTTGCTTCGATAGATGAAACTGCCACACGAGCATCGAGGCGATACGAGTCTACTCTCGCAGCTCTGAGGGTGGTCGAAGCTCTTAGAGACGCTAAAATGGTACGCTCAGACATTTCGCGGTCGCAGAAACAAAAGAAAATGAGGTTTATAAAAGTATACGAACTCCGAGCAAATTTAAAAGGAATAGGAAATGTAAAAATTATGGTAGGAGAGAGAAAAGGCAAGAGAATACTACATTATTCGATAACTGCACAATAAAAAAAGAGCCTACAGAAATGCCATCGTTCAATTGGTCTCATCTGTGGACTCCGAGAAACCAAACGGTTAAGTTCGGGCTGCAAAAGTAATATAAATTTTTAATATACAAGATATATGACTACAAAAAAACAAACAAAAAAAGTTGCTACCAAGAAGGCAACGAAAAAAACAGGCAAAAGACCTGTATCGGCAAAGAACCCAAAGCAAGGTCAGTATGTTTGGGATACGCATTATAAGTGTCGCCGTATGGTGATGAGTGTACCTCGCGACGACAAAGGGTTATATTTCATAGGAGCAGACCACGAGCCAGTTCGTAGGAATGAGTTTATATTCCCGCTGCCGTCTCCGAAAAAAGCTCCCCAAAAAGCTACTCGGAAGAGACCCGCTAAAAATACCGCTCGCCGATGAAAAGGATTATCTTCTTGCTGCTTACGGTGGTGTATCTTGGTGTCTTGCCTGGATGTCGTACCCGCTACGTTGTCCGAACCGAAGAGAAGGTAAAGACCGAGTACAAAACGAAGACAGTACGCGATAGCGTTTACTTTTCCGATACTGTCCGCGTACTCCAAAAAGGCGATACCGTCTTCGTCGAAAAAGCAAAATATATACAAAAGTACAAGACGCTTACCGACACTGTTTTACGTGTCGATACCATAGTACAGATAAAGAGAGAGGGCTCCGCATCGGCACCGCCTACTCGATGTGGCACCCTTCAAGTGTGGGGCATACTTAGCACAGCCATACTCCTTTTTATCTTGGCGAGGTGGACAGTGTCGCGGGTAAAAAGATTTCTATAAAAGCAGGCGACTCATATCATCTACAACCTTTTTACCTAAAAGTTTCGCGTAGTGTTGGGTCATTCGTATGTTGGAGTGTCCCATCGCTTTTGCTACTGTCTCGATAGGTATGCCTTTGTTTAGCAAATAAGTGGCAAACGTGTGTCTGGCAGCGTGAGAGGTGAGGCGTTTGTCGATACCGGCACCGACAGCAAGCAGCTTTATATAGTCGTTGTACTTCTGGTTGCTGATTTTCGGCAGCGTGTAGTCGTACTTTTTGAGTATAGCCTCCGCCTGTGGCAGGAGCAGTGTTATAAACTCTTGGTCTGTCTTCTGCCGAGAGCTGTTTATCACCTTGTGCCCGTGGACGATTTCGATATACGACTTATCGAATTTACTCATATCTACATAAGCAAGCCCCGTAAAGCATTGGAATAGAAACAAGTCTTTGACCTTCTTTACCTTGTCGACGGTCGGAGTATAGTCTATTATCTGCTGTATCTCTTTTTCGTTTAGAAATACCGGCTTTTTGCTCTGACCAGGCTTCACTTTAAATAGGTCGTACGGGTTGCTGTCGCATAGCTTCCGATTGATAGCCTCTTTGATGATGCGTTTCAGGGCATTGTGTCGCTTATACAGCGTGGGCTGCGACACTATAAACTGCCGCAGATAGCCGTCGAACTCGACAATATTCTGGTAGGTTAGGTCGGTGAAAGTCTTGATTTTGCCGAAGCCGTCGAGCCTCTTTATTAGAGAGGTGTAGTATGTTGCGGTAGCAAGCGATGCCTGCCATCGACTCAGTTCCGCCCTTATGAAGTCCTTTACGAGCAGTGTCTCGCCCGGTTTGTCCTTCCACTTGCCCACATCGGAAAACGTCCGACACTCCCGCGAGAAAATAAACGCCTCGATACGGTTATAAATATAACGCCCCTTCCCCGTAAGCACTTGCGAATGCGGGTGATTGATGCAGGTGAAGCCATTTTTGTCCGAAAATTGTAACGAAGTGAGCTTTACACCTGTCGAAAAAAATTTCTTTGTAGAGGTGCCGGTTATACGAACCTCTATTTGCAGCAGTCCCTTTTCTGTTTCTGTTGCTTTGTGTTTTCTGTCAAACACGTAACGCATTGATAAGTTGTTCATTGGTTGATGTTTTATTTGTAAATAAATTTTTTTATACCGTTTTTTATACCATTACTCATTTTGGTATAAAAAAACCGTACAACCTTGTACAACTTAATGCAACCTAATACACATAAGGTGCTGATTATAAGATGAAACTAAAGAGTATTCAACACCTTTTAGTGGAGCTGACGGGATTCGAACCCGTGTCCAAACAAGGAAGCAATATGCTTTCTACATGCTTATCTTCGCCTTTGGTTTTCGTCTATCGGCAAGACCGAAGCCACCAACCGATAGCTTATCTGCTAAAAACTTCGAAGTCGTCTCGCAGCGCGACGCCATCTATCTCCGATATTCCCTACACCTCTTTGCCAAACCGCCTCGGAGAGCGGCATTTGAGAGATGTCTCGTTGCAGCACCTGTGCCGCAATTAAGCTTAAAGTACTATACTTCCGTTTAAGCAGCGAGAGCGTAATTATTTTCGCCAGTTATGGTTTGTCGTGTGTGTTTATAGTGCTACCCAACAACGCACTGCATGCTTACATACCTCTTCTGCTTGCTGTCAAAACCAAACAGCCCCCAGTAGCTTTTTGTAATCAATTAGAGTGCAAAGATAATAAAAAGTTACAAAACCGAAGCATTGCAATACTCGGAATATCGGAAATTTACTACCTTTGCAGTCACTCAATTTTTATGTTTTTATAGAAAAAAGTAATGCAACAATATATATTAAATCAAGGCACGAGCAATCCTGGTGTTGCAGGTTTCAGAGGTAATACTTGCCAAAAGCTGCCCGTCGTCAATTGGCTTGCCGACCTGCCCGAGACACAGCAAGAGAGCAATCTTGTGGAGGTTCAGTTTAAAAACACACGTAAGTGCTATTACCTAAATAGCAACAGTTTATTACTCGAAAAAGGCGATTGGGTGGCGGTAGAAGCCTCGCCCGGACACGACGTAGGAGTAGTTACTCTTACAGGACGTTTGGTTCTTTTGCAGATAAAGAAAAATCGTATCAATATGGACAGGTATGAGGTCAGGCGTATATATCGCAAAGTACGGCAGTCTGATATGGAGAAGTACCATGAGTTCAAGGCAAAAGAGTACGACACTATGATTCGAGCTCGACAGATCACTCAAGATCTCAGACTCGATATGAAGATAGGCGACGTAGAGTACCAGGCAGACGGCAATAAGGCTATTTTTTATTATATAGCCGACGGACGTGTCGATTTCCGCCATCTTATAAAAGTCTTGGCAGACGCATTCAAGACTCGTATCGAAATGAAGCAGATAGGAGCGCGTCAGGAGGCAGGGCGAATAGGTGGTATCGGTCCTTGTGGCAGAGAGCTATGCTGTGCTACTTGGCATACCAATTTTGTTACTGTTTCTACAAGTGCGGCACGTATACAAGATATATCTACCAATCCGCTTAAACTTGCCGGACAGTGTGCGAAAATAAAGTGTTGTATCAATTACGAAGTCCCTGTTTATAAAGATGCTCTGAGAGAATTGCCTCCAAGCAATACGGTACTGAGTACTCTGGAAGGCGATTTCTATCATATCAAGACTGATGTTTTCAAGGGTATTATGACCTATGCCTCATCGCCAAATTCGAATGCCAATATCACCTCTGTACCCGTCGAACGTGTTCGTGAGATAATAGCTATAAATAATCAAGGGCAAAAAGTACCGTCGTTGCTTTCGAAAGACGATAGTGTAAACGGAAATGGTGTCAAGGAGATAGACTATCAGAATGTTATAGGGCAAGATAGCCTTACTCGCTTCGATAAAGACAATAGCAAACGTAAGTCTTCGTCGGGCAAAAGACGCGGTAAACCGTCGCGCGACAGGTCTAACAACAGGCAAAAAGAGAAATCACAAAACGAAAATCAGCGTAAAACAGACTCCAATAAGCAGAGCGGTCAGCAATAGTCCGCTATTATGCTGTTGAAGAAATCGTTACATGGTTTCATAGCGTGGAATACGCGGGCGGCATAATCCGTAAAATCGGCTGCACAGATAGTCTTGG
>ERZ773065.411-NODE-411-length-25010-cov-3.270647_pt1 | contig 25010 bp, 26 predicted proteins | sample MGYA00580623_ERZ773065 | MGnify/ENA primary metagenome ERZ773065 (study PRJEB29015, sample SAMEA2738017) | human oral metagenome | biome: human oral; feature: human-associated habitat; material: dental | place: China | collected 2047 ... | reverse complement strand
TAATTTCAGAATATATAGGTATAGTAAAATTTAATCTTGGAAAAGGAGTTATAGCTTTATTTCCAATGTTATATGCAATGGTTTTTGGAGTTCTCACTAAGTTTTTAAAAATATCAAATGTAATATGAAACAGGAGGAAATTATATATGGGAGCATTTGCAGATAAGATATTTGCATTTATAAACGATTCAAAGATAGTTATAATAGCTCTTGTTGCCTTTGCACTGCTGATTGACGGAGCAATGATGGTTTACCCGTCAGAAAGAAGCAAAGAAAGGGCAAAAGATGCACTTCCATGGGTAGTTGTAGGCTCTGCTCTTGCACTTGGGGCAGTTGCAGTGGCAAAATCAATTACAAGTGGATTTTAATAATTTTGAGAGGGGGATTGATATACCCCCTCTATCGTAATATAATTTAGGCGGAAGGAGTTACAGATAACTTAATTGAAGAGTCTGGAGAATAGTTATGATTGTGCCAGAATACATGATAGAAACTAAATATTACATGAAAGAGATAGAAGAAACAGACAGATATACAGCCTATGGAAACTTCCTCGACCGCTTTAGAGGTCTTGATCATAAAAAAGGCGGTAAGCGGATTCAAGAGTATCTCATAAAGGAAAAACCTTTAAATTATAAAAGGTTTCCTATAGATATGGCTGTAATATCCGCTTCTGTTGAAGTTCTTGCAAAAGAACGTAATATCAGTATTCCTGCATGGGTATACGACAGTGACTGTTACCTTAAAAAAGGTTATTATGCAGGTGCTACGACTCCGGAATACAAAAGATTTCTTGAGGATACAGCTATTTCGGAGTTTAAAAAACGCAATCTTTTTCTTGGAGATAATTGTATGAGCAGAGCATAACTTACTCTCTTCAATTAAGTTATTGACAAATTTAATATATTCTCACATAAGGTATAAAGGCGGGAAACCGTCTTTTTTGATGCAACAAATAGCGAAAATGAGGGAGCTTAGTATGAAGGATAAACAAAAAGAAGATATTGGTATTGAGATGACGATTAAAGAACTAAAGGAATTTATCGAAGAAATGCCTGAAGGAACTGTAGTAAGCATAAAAATTGATGAGGGTTTAACGGGAAATGGCTAAATTGAAAAATGATGAACTTAAGGTTGTAAATATTAGACTGGTAGAGTCTCCCCCTCTTTACGATGATAAGCCTATAGCTACTCCCGATGATGCAGTTAAAACCGCTGCAAATGAACTGAAAAATTACGATAGGGAAGTATTTGCCATTTTAAATTTGAAAACAAACGGAAAACCGATAAACTTAAATATTTGTAGTGTAGGAACACTCAACGCATCAATTATAAATCCGAGAGAAGTTTTTAAGTCGGCGATTTTGTCTAATGCAGCTTCTTTTATTGCAATTCATAATCACCCTTCAGGTAATATCAACCCGTCAAGGGAAGATAAAATGGTGACAAAACGGCTTATAGAATGTGGGAGGCTTTTGGACATACAAATGCTGGATCACATTATTGTAGGTGGGGAAACTGGTAAAACTTTCAGTTTTAAACGAGAAGGTTTATTTCATATGTTAGAGATTCAAGGAAAATCTTACGGAGAAATGAAATCAAAAGAATCACCTTCTGATTTTACAGGCAGGAAAGAATTTACGGAAAAAGATATTCTTAAGCTCTTATCACAAGTGAATACTAAGTTGGAAGAAAGAGGGCAATCAGCAAGCATTTTATTATCGGGAGGAGCTTCAATGTCACTTATGTTTAATAGAGATAGACTTACGCAAGATGTAGATGCCGTACTTTTAAGCAGTAATAGAGGGGAGTTTAGGCATATTATAGCTGAAGTCGGAGCAGAAAACGGGTTGGAAGAAGATTGGTTAAACGATGCTGTAAAGGGATTTATAGATTTCAGCTGGCAGAAAGAATTTGTTCCAACGGGGCTTTCTAATCTGACAGTATACTCCGTTCCAGCAGACAAATTGCTTGCTATGAAATTAAATGCAGGAAGAATATTCAGTAAGGACAAGGAAGATGCTATTGAACTTATGAATCATTTAAAACTGCAAAGTGTGGATGAGGCTATAGATATATTGGAAAATTCTTTGCCCGGAAATGTTTTGACGGCAAGAACAAAATTTTTCACAATGGAAACATTTGATGAATACAAACGATTAAAAGAAAGGGAAAATTCTATGGATAGTTTGAAAGAAGTTTTGGGAAAACTTAAGGAAACCTTGGAAGTAGAAAAAACATTTAATATTGAAGTTACGGAAATTTTTCAAAAGGTAGTTCAGGTGCAAGCCACGAGTTTACAAGAAGCGGAAAGAATAGTGACTAAGCTGTATCGTGCCGGTGATATTGTACTAACTCCTGATGATTTTGTTGAAGAGCAAATTGGAGCATATAGTGATAAAAGAGCTGTTGAAAAAGCAGTCACAGTTGATAAATTAAAAGATTTAGGTAAAACGGAACAATCTCAAGCGGCAGAAGGTAAAACCAAAACCAACGAGAATAAACTGTATATTACCTTGCCTCAAGGTTTATGCCGGCAGATGGATAGTAAAATTAAAAGTGGGGAAAAATTCAACACTATGGTTATTCCGAAGGGTACTGTCTTAAACGGTAAAGATATTGGCAATGCACTTATTCACCCGCTTTTTATGAATGAAAGTAAAAGTAACTCAAATACGATGTATGCCACATATTATCAGGATAAGATGAAGGATAGCAAAATCAACCTTCTATATCCTAACGGCACCATTGAAAGAGTGGAACTTAAAGAGCTTAAGGAAGCCATAGACACAAGACAGGCGGAGTGGAAAGCGGAGCTGCAAGAAAAACAGAAGCTGCATGACAAGCAGCAGGAAGTGGAAAAGACTAGAGAAAAAGATGATGAAACAGAACTTTAAAATGAACTGAAAAGTGAGAGGTAAGCAATAAATGGTTGGTATGATTAGATATAATGCAAAAAAGTTTTTTGGATATATCAAAGAATTTATCCGGGACAAAACAAGACCACCGCTCCAAAGTGATAATTTAAATGATACATTAAAATTAAACAGGTTTTTAGCAAACCCCTTCGTTATTATAATAGCCTTGATTGTATTGGACTATATGATATGGACTATTATAAATATCGGGTATAACTTTATAGGAGAACTTCCGGAAATCATTAGGAATTTTGGTAAAACGGTAAAAAGGGGAGAACATAATTATTCCGTTGATTTATATAAATTACTTACTCAAAGGAGAGGCTTTTCGGATACTTTTATGTATCTTTTTTACGGTTTTTTGTTTTTTCTGGACATACGGCTTATTTATGCTTTTAGGGTATCCTTCAGCGAAAAAGCCATGAACAAGGGGCAAGAAGGAACGGAGCGTTGGACAACCCTTGAGGAAATAAAAAAACAGTATAAAAAAGTTGATATGTACCCATCTACAGTCAAAGAAGTGAAAGCTGAAGAAAGCCATTATCTTGAAACTGTCGTTAATGGGGGGAAAATATATGAACCTTATCTTACTGATAATAACGGTAAGAGAATACTTAAGATTATTTGCGATAAAAAAACGGGACAGCCTATAAAAACAGTAATAAGAGAACATACAAATTATTTTAAGGGAAAAGGCGGAGTTCCCATTTCAAGGTGGGGCGATTCTTTATATATAGATTATCAATTAACAAATAACTTGTTTTTTGGTACAACTCGCTCAGGGAAAGGTGAAATGTTTGCATTTCAGGTTATAGATAATTTATCCAGGGCGGAAAACCAAATAGACAGACCCTCTATGATAATATTTGATCCAAAACTTGAAATATATAAATCTTCAGCACAAACACTTAGGGACAGAGGATACATGGTAAGGCTTCTTAATCTTGATAATCCGTTAAAATCGGCAGGATATAATCCACTTACCATCATTACCGAATACTACAAAAGGGGGAAAATAAACGAAGCCCAGCAACTTGCCAAATCATTTTCCTTTAATATATTTAACAGTAACAATGATAACCAAGAACCTATATGGAAAAATACGGCAACAGATCTTTTTACAGCTCTTGTTATGGCGGTTTTATCAGATAATATAGCACTTGATGAAGAGCTTAACTACAACCGAAGGGAAAAGTTTCTTACACTTAAAAAATTATTTGATGATGCAGATGAAAGCGAAAAAGAACCAAGAAGAGAAAAATTCAGGCAGTTATATTTTCAGGTGGAAGAAAATGATGGGGATATACTTTCCGAAATCTTGGACAAAGAAGTCTACGAATCCGAACTATATTGGAAACTTCTTGAGAATGGAATCGGAATCCCGGATTATATAGTTTTAGAAGATAACAGTAAAATATATTTTTCAGACATAGAAAATATATATCCCAACGAAAGAAAAATCAACTGCTTTTCTGTAATAAACTTTTTTCAAAGGCTTGTAAATATTAAAACCGGAAGTGGTAAGAGAGATGGTGCAGAAAAGGTTGAAGTTGCCCTTGATAATTATTTTAATGCCAGAAATCCTTTGGATTATGCAAGAACTCTGTACTCTGAAATTAAAACGGCAGGGGATAGAACTAAAGGTTCGGTATATATCAATATGCAAAGTTCACTTACGATATTTGCCCAAGACAACATTGCAAGGCTTACAGCCGAAAGCGATATTGATATAAAAAGTCTTGGCTTTGACAAGAAAAAACCGACAGTTATATTTATCGGTATTCCTACTGAAGATAAGAGTAACCACTTTATAGCGACAACTTTTGTTACTCAAAGTTTTCAATACCTTTGGAAGCTTGCTAAAGAAGGCAAGCAAATTCTTGACAGAAATTTAGTATACATACTGGACGAGCTTGGAAATATGCCGACACTTGATAATTTTGCAAGTATGGTTACAAACTCCCTTGGTGCCGGAATATCATTTAATATATTTATTCAGTCATATAATCAGCTGAAAGCAAAATACGGAATTGATGAAGATACAATCAAAGATAACTTTGCCAACCAGTTCTATATATTAACCGCAGGGCATGAATCCTCTGAAGCATTTTCCAAAATCTTGGAAGTAAAACCATAATAGAAGTGCAACGTTCCGGAATGCAGTTTTCAAAAAATAAAACTATTACGGAAAATAACAAGGAACGCCCGCTTAAGTATCCGGCGGAGTTAAGGCACTTAAGAGAAGGAGAAACTGCAATAATAAGAGTTGCCAAAAGAACCGACAGGGCAGGAGCTTCCGTTAAAAGTTATCCTATTCTTACGGAGTATCAGGATAATGTGTATTTCACCGGCAAGGTTAAAGCCTTTATAAAGACCATAAATAAAAGATGGATTTTAAAGGAAAAAGGACGAGAAAGAGATACTAAAAACATATTATCTTTCCTTCAGGAATACGATCAGATATTAAGCGATATAAAAAGGCAACAAGGAACAGCCTTTTTATACAGGTATCAGTATATGGCATACGATTTTCCAAATCCTACAGAAATTGAATTTTCAAAGGTGTTCAATGAAAAAGGCAGGGAAGAAATAGACTATCAAAATAGGGTATGTGATATAACAAAGATACTTCACAAACTGGGAATAGCACAGGATTTAATCGAAGAAATGAAACCTATGGATATAAAATTTAAGTATCTTCAGAAAGAAAAATACTATAAATTTGATGCAGTGGCAACTAAGTATTTAGGGCTGGGCTACAAAGATTATCTGAATATATCCTTAGAGGATAAGTCAAAAGAAGTTCTTCAAAAAATAAAGAAATATATTGAAAATCTTGATGACGAAGAAAAATACGAAATGAAAAAGGCGGACTTTATAGGTCAGCTTCAGAAAATAATAATTATGTGAGGGCTTTTTAAGAGCCTTTTTTATATAGGAGATCAAATATGACACTGGAAAATACAAGAAATAGGGAAAGGCTGAAAAGAAGTGTTAAGAATCTAATTATGATTTTAATTTTTATACTTATGCTTATTATGATCTTTTCCATCTATTTTAAAACGGAATTACATGCTTTAGCGGATAACGAAAAAACCACATGGTACAAAAATAATGCAGGGCTTATTAAAAATAACAACTTTGCCACCTCATCTCTTAGGAGTATAGGTTGGGGGCTTTTATCAATATGTGTTGATATAGCAAGCAGTACGGAGAAGGTTTTTGATATTTCCTTCGGCTTGATAGATTTTACACAGTATAAGCCGGTGGAAGCTTTTATAGAAAAATTTAGGATTGTCTTTGTGGCTGTCATGGCTCTTTCTCTTTTATGGCTTGGAGCAATCCTTATTATGAGTCATGAGAAAAGACCTAAGTTTATGACTAATATTTTGATTTTCTTTCTGGTTATAACTTGCAGCACCACTTTCTTTCACCTTATGAATAAAGGTGTGATTTTGTTTAAAGACGGAGTGGCAAAGGGTGGAATGTCAACGGTATATGAAATAGTAGACAGTAATATGCTGGATTTGATTAAAGTTGATAACTCCGGCAAAGGAAATAGCAAAATAATGAATTTGAACTTTAATAAAAATCAGGGAAAAGGATTTTATGGCAATGTTATAAAGGGCAGTTCAAAAAAAGAAAAGCAAAAAAATTTTGACCTCATAGATTACAATGAGGTTTTGAACAATGAAAATGAGGAATACGGTTACAGCAATGATTTTAAGTCGCTTTTGTCATCAAAACTCATAAATGTTAACGGAAAAGATGTAATTGTTGATGTAAGAAACGGCTTTGGCTGGAACTCAGGAGATGATGCAGATATAGGCAATGAATTTTACTATCGTTATAACTTTAATTTTATTGTGGGGTTTATTCAAGTATTCGCATTGATATTGATATATTTAGCACTCTCATACAAAAGTATAAGAGTGGAATTTGAACTTGTGGTTGCAAGACTGCTTGCTTATGTATATTCAGCAGAAATATCAGGCGGAGAGAAAATAAAAAAGATAGTGATTTTTATAAGGGATAGTTACATACTCCTTTGTATAAATGTTGTTTGTTTAAAAATATACGCACTTTTTTCATCGTACCTTGCAACAAGAGAAAGCCTTCCAACTTTAGTATCTGCACTGTTTTCTCTTTTTATTGCTTTTGCTGTAATAGACGGTCCGAATTTAGTAGAAAAACTTCTTGGAATGGATGCAGGTTTAAGATCTTCAACGGCAAGAATTATAGCAGTAGGTGGAGCGTTGAAAGCTACAGCAGGTATGCCGGCAGGTGCATGGAAGAAGGCACAAGGAATTGGACATGGCGATATAAACCAAGGTGGAGTTGCAGGTGGTGTAGTAGGAGCAATGTTCGGGAAAGATGGTACAAGAGATTTTGCAAGTAAAGGCGGAATGGCAGGCTTTAATAGACGAAGTCAAGAAAAAGCGGAAGAAAGAGCTAAAAATAAAGAAACTTCCAATGCTGAGGCACAGGGTAAAACTGAGAAAAATCAAACAGGTACATCGAGCACAAGCAGTACATCAAGTCGTGATAATAATGTACAAAGCAAAAATACTACACAAAATAACGGAGAAAAGCATAAAGCATATGATGACAGCATAAGCAAGAAAGAAAATAATGTAAAGGATAGTGTGAGCAAGAGTTTTGATAATGTAATGGAAAAAAAGACTGAAAAGAAAAGCACTATGGATGATTTAAAGTAAAGGAGATACCATGGCGAATTTAACAACTACAAGTATAGAAAGTAAAACAAAAATTACTCCCTTTTGGGAGGTAAAAGATTTCTTTTTCATCATAATATATTGCATTATATCCTATGTTTTTTCTGCTGAAGTACATGACTGGCTACATATTCCATTTGCAATATTTACGCTTGTAATGGCAACATTTTTAACGGCGAAATCAGGGCTTAATAAGAACAGAAGAAATATAGAAAGTATCTATTTTTTGATAAAAAAGGATATATCCGTATACAGACCATATATTAAAAGGAGAGATAATGAAGATGTTATTTAAGAAAGAAAGAGGTAATAAAAAATCCAGAGAAAATATAGTTAAAACCAATTTAGATATTATGCCCGTCAGAGAATATGATGTGAAGTTAAATGCTTTCATATTACAGGATAGCAGCTATTTGGATCTTCTGGAAATAATCCCAAAAGACAGGGGGAATCTGAAAGATGAGGAACTTCAGTATGAAATCTATATGTTTCAAAAGTTCTTCAGACTATATCTGCCGGATCATAAAATTATATCTTTGAATTTCCCCATCAACACAAAAAAACAAAGAAATAACCTGGAATTTGCTATCGAAAATACATTAGATCCGATTAGAAAAGAATGGCTTGAAAGGGAAATAAGAGAACTTGAAAGTCTGGAAGAAACTGTAACCAGAAGAGAATTTTATTTTATGTATTTTGGATATGATAAAAATTCTTTTGTCAAGAATAAAAGTAATGTTATCAGATGGACAAACAGAGGCAGAAGTAAGCTCTTAAAAGAGATGAACAAGGGAAAGAAAATACAAATAATTACAAAGCTGAATAATATGAACAGCTTAATCATACCAAACTACTTCGAAAAAAGAGAGGACTAAGTACAGAAATGTTAAATATATTTAAAAGAAAAAGTGTTAATAAAGTGGTGGAGCTTGATGAAGAACTTTTTGAATACGTGCAAACTCAAGGCGGAATTACTTTCAAAGAATCTAATACTATATATACAGGAGATGGTTATATAAGAATAATTCATGTACACCAACTGCCTAAAAAACTTAACGGCTTTTGGTTAGACAATATTATTGATATAGATGGTACTATTGCAACTGTCGATATTCACACAAGAGATGTGGCGGAAGTTAAAAAGAATATAAACAGATCTTTAAAAGAAGAAAACTCTAGGATTAACACCGCAACAAGCTATACCGATGCCTACGATGCCAATATGCGAAAAAATGAATTGGAGCAAATGCTGCATGAGTTGTCTTCCATGGGTGAAGTAGTAAAAATGGTTCATTTTAGAATTTTCGTTATGGGGAGAAATTTAATCGAACTTGATGATAAATGTGAAAACATAATGAAAAAACTTGATAGTGACAGCTTTATGAACTCTGTGCTTTTAAACGAAACTAAAAGGGAGTGGCAGAGTCTATATGAAAACTATGAAAAGCAACATGACAAACCTTTTTACATAGAAGCACTACCCCTTACAACAGAACAGCTGTCCAATGGATACCCCTTTAACTACAGCGAGCTTATAGATGATTACGGAACACTTCTCGGTTTTACACCGATTGGTGGGGTAGTTATTTTCAATGAATTCACCAAAACAAAGGCAAGAAAACACTATAATTCCCTTGTTTGCGGTGATATGGGCAGTGGAAAATCTACATATCTTAAGAAGAGATTTAAAGCTCATGCCTGTGAAGGTAACTTTATAAGAACTTTTGATATTACAGGGGAATTTGAAACCCTAACCAAGGAGTTTGGCGGAAAAATCATCAAATGCAATGGTACCGAAGGAATCCTAAACCCCCTTGAAATATTAAAAGCCGGAGAAGACGACAGCGTATCATACACAAGACATATTTCAAAAGTATCTACATTTTTTAAGTGCATAGTTCCAAGTGCTTCAGATGAACTCATATTGATGCTGGAAAACTACCTTAGGGATTTCTATATGAAATACAATTTAGTTCCGGCGGAAGATAGAAACATTACAGGCCTTCCGGCAAAGAGTTATCCTATTTTCAGTGATTTTTTAAGATTTCTATATGAAGAAATGAAAGCTATTGAGGAGCTGAAGTTTGATAGTGAAATTCAGATAGAAAAATATAAGATCAAAATTGCAGGACTTGTTAAAATTACGGAGGCTGTTAAAAATGTAGTACAAAATTACGGTAATATGTTTGACGGACACACTTCAGTAGATAATATTGTGGACGAAAAAATAGTAACTTTTGATATATCGGATATTAAAGATTTAGGTAATGTGTTTGTTGCTCAAATGTTTAATATAGTATCTCTTTGTTGGGATAATGCCATAAATAATGGTTCTATTATGAAAAATCTATGGGAAACAAATGAAATCGGGTTAGATGAAATTACTGATTTTTTAATACTCATAGATGAAAGTCACCGTTGGGTTAATACTTCTATGCCAATGATATTGGATTTACTTTTGAAATATCTGAGAGAAGCAAGAAAGTATTTCGCAGGGATAACTTTTGCCTCTCAGTCAGTAAGAGATTTTATGCCTATGGGAGATGATCTTCATGCAGATAAAATTAAGACATTGTTTGAACTTACTCAGTATAAGTTTATGTTCAGACAAGATGCTTCAGCTCTCGATCTCATAAAAAAAGTGTTCGGTACAGCACTGACATATTCGCAAATTGCAGAAATTCCATATCTTGATATGGGTGATACTATTCTTGCAATATCAGGCGATCGCTCTATCAGATTTGATGTTTGGCTATCCAAGGAATATGAGGAACCGATATTTAAAGGGGGAAAATAATGTTAAAGGGAAAGACAAAATATCTTATTCTTTTCTCTTCTTCAGGCTTTATAGTTTTTTTCATCATTGTAATTGTTATCGTTACCATAAGTATATCCATTATGCTGGGGAGTCATAACAAGAAAGAAAATGAAGAAAATGCGGAAAATACCGTGGAACACTTTACAATAAAAGGGACAAAATTTTATGATCTGTATTCAATGAAATTTATTTTTGATACATGGAGTATAAAGGGTATTAAAGTTCATTTAAGCGGTAAAAGTGGAAATCTTGATACTAAAGTTAATGTACCGAAAGTATCCGGAACTAATGAAGCCATCGTTTACCAGGTGCTGAGAAGGGCAGGTTATGCCCATGGCGGAACCTGTGGTATTATGGGGAATATAAATGCTGAAAGTTCCTTTAACGCTTGCATTTTGGAAGGGCAAAACAGTTGGACAAGCGGTAAAAGTGGAAATGCAAGAGGCTACGGTCTGTGCCAATGGACAAATACTACACCACCGTATACCAAGGGAAGAAGAACCAATGTTATTAACTGGCTTAAATCCCATGGCTATAACCCTACGAAAAATTCCGGAAAACTTGCTGAAGGACAAGCTAAATATATGCTCATCGAAAAAGGTTATGACGGAGTTAGAAATAGAGTAAAAAAAGAAACTAATGTTGCTCGTGCTACAGAAATATGGCTTCGAGGATTTGAAGGCATATTTAACCATGCTACATATAGAGCAAGAGTAGGTTATGCTAATGAATATGACAAAACTTTTAAAAACAAGCATTTTTCAAAAGGAAACAGCACCCAAAAAGTCAGCTTGAATCTAAAATTCGAGGTTGATAAAAATGAGGTATCTTTTATCGGGAAACTTAACGGTACTGAGATAGCAGGTAACTTTACTGTAAAAAACGGAAAAATCAGTGGTAGCGGTGAATACGGTGAAGGGGCAGTGGCAAATTCAAAGGGAGGCTTTTCCGGAGCCGAAAAAAACGCCAATGCTACGCAAAGAAGAATTGTAAGAGTTGCTTTGTCATATCATAATCCTTACAGAAACGGATTTACCCATTTATGTGAGTTATGGGTGGCAACCGTATACAGAAAAGCGGGACTTTCGTACAACGGCTCATGCTGTGCATCTGCATCACGAGATAAAAACGCCCGGCTTAGTGGAAAACTTCCGGTAGGTGCTGTAATATATAGTGGTAGATCGTATCGCTCCAGTGTTACATGCGAATGCGGGAGAAATGCAGGTCATGTAGCAATTTATGTGGGTGGTGGCAATGTTGCAGGCTCACAAGTTCCGTTTATCATGCCACTTTCGCAGTGGACAGGTATTTTTGGATATGGTGGCTGGAGTTTTGCCGGAAACAAAATCAGATGAGAAAAGTTAGATGAAAGGGGAAGATGATGACAGATAAAAAGAACATAAAGAAAGTAATGGGCGTGGTTTTAATTTGTATAGCTTTAATAACAGCAGGGGTATATATTAAAACATATTATTTTGACAGTGCTGATAAAACTACAGAAAAAAATTCCTATGTGGAAGGGAATAAGGAGAAAAAAGATATTTCAAAGCTTCCAAGGAAAGAAGTGGAAAAACACTTACAGTCAAAAGAAACTTTAGCTAAAATTGATACCGACATTAAATACAAAATGCCTAAAGGTATAGAAGAAAGACTTGATGCTAAAAAATTTGATAAAGAGTTTAAAAAGTATCTTAACGATAATTACCTTTTTACCCGAAAGACTGTAGCAACCTGTCAAACCGGTCAGCTTACAATAGACTATAACAAGAATTATATAGCATTTGATCTGGTATTAAATGATAAAAACAGAACTACCGTTACAGTAGCTTTAGACAGTGAAGGGAAATATAGCTTTGCACACTATTAAGATAAAAATCGGTATTTTTTAGCCATATAATATATAGGAAAACAAATAAAACCTTCTTAAAACGGAAAATAGAGCCTTGTTTTTTACAAGGTTTTTTCTTTTATCGTAAATGAGAGGAAAAGGAGATTTTTACATGAAAAGTAAGAAAATAATGAAGTGCTATCTATCCGCAGCAGGAATTAAAGGGGCAATTCAAAAGAAAATAATTTGCAACACATATGAAAGTATAAGATTTGTTGAAACTATAGCTGAAGCTGAATTTTTTTTACTTCCTATCGGAATTGAGGAAATATCGGCAAGACAAAAATCGGAACTTGAGATGGCGGAAAAACTTGGAATGAAGAAAAGAGTTTTTAAAGAAGAAGTATTTTCCGTGATGGAAGATGTTGAGGATCCTCTTAAGTTGGAACAAGAAGAATTTAGAAAACAACGGGAACAGTTAAATAGTACGCAAGAAGAACTTGATGATTATGAACTTAGTATATTCAAATAGAGGTAGGATATGGACAAGTCATTTAAAGAAGAAAACTATAAAAGAAAAAAGAAAAAGATAGACAAAGATAATAATACATTTCTGATAAAATTTATTCTTATATTTGTAATAGGATATCTATTTTTCTTCACTTCAAAAGTGTGGCTTCCAAAGGCATATGAAGGCGTGGAAATTACACCTATTGGAACTACAATAGAGCTGAATAACAGAAATATTACAGTTGATTCATGGGAGTATGCAGCTAAAGATGAAAAAATGGAAATCATAGTCGAGATTGATAATTTCTCCATTGATGGGATTAAAGACTATATCTGGAGTATAAAAGGGAAAGGAGTCAAGTATAAAAGCAGCATAGTTAAAAGTGATGGAAAATTTTATGTATTAGAAGTATATGATGTGAAAAAAGATTGGACTGAAGTATCCCTTAACATTGATATAAAGGAAAAGGATAAGAAAAAGGTAAAAGATGAATTTACGCCTGTTAAAATATATACCAATGATAAGGTAGTTAAAAATGTTGCAGACAGTCATATTCTCAGTTTAAAAGAATACAAAATAAAGGCATATAAAAATAAAATCCTCATAACTAAAGAAAAAATACGAAAAAATGAACAGTTTAAAGATAAATGTGAAAGAGGTATTACTGAAGCATCCGGGAAAATTGCAGAAATAAAAAAAGACCTCCAGGCTCAAACTGAAGATGAGCAAAATGAAAGTAAAACGGCTATTGAAAACCTGGAAAATGAAAAGGAAGGCTTAAAAGATAAAATCATAGAAGGGGAAAAAGAAAATAAGAAATTGGAAGAAAAAATCAAATATATTCAGGGGAAAATAGACAAACTTAATGGAAAAAAAGAGCCTAAAGTTTTAAAGAAGAAAAACAAGAAAAAAACAAAAAGAGCAATATCAAAATAAAGAAAAAAGTGAAGAAAAATAAAGTAAGGAAAAAGGAGAAAAATTAAAATGATTATTTTTGTAGGAGAAGAGCTTAGGGGTGGATTCGTAAGCGAAGTTATAAATAAAAACGGCGATGAAGTTAAATTTGTTAATATATCAACTGGCTTGAAAGACTACGAGCATGAGATAAATCTTTTAGCAAGAAATGGTTGTGATGCTATTATATATGATATTGATAACATATACGATGAACCACAGGATCTTATGGCAGTGATTATGTCTATCAGAGAAACTACCAGAGCTAAAGTAATACTTTATTCACCGACTATAAATCCCAATAATACAATTATTACAGAAGCTGTTACAAGAGGTCTTAAAAATTTTATTGATTCTTCAACTACTATGACAGAGCAGAAGAATCAATTAACACGCTGTCTATCCGATTTATATGAAAGAAAGGAACACCCGAGTATAGTTAAAATCAAGGAAAAGCAGAAAGAAAAGAAATTGAGGGAAAGCTCATACAGGACTATCGGTATTGTAGGAACAATTCACAGAATCGGAACTACAACACAGTGCCTTCAAGTAGTAAGATACTTAAATTCAAAGGGGTTTAGGGCTTGTTATGTTGAGATGAACAGCAACAGGTATAAAAATATCATTAACAACAAAGGGAAAGATGAGCTGTCTTATGTTGAGAAAGTTCCTCTTTTTTATAGTGTAACCGATAAAGATGAGGAATTAGGATTTTATCAGTGTGACGGCATTGATATGTATTATAAGGCTGATAAACTTCCGGAGATTTTAGATAAAGAATATGATTACTATGTATATGATTATGGCACATATACCGATATTGATTTTAACAAGGCATCATATCTAAAGGATAATCTTAATATCTTTGTATGCGGAACAGGCATAACAGAAATTGATATGAATGCTGATGTTATCTCAAATCCTTCGTACATAAAATCAAAACTCGTTTTCAATTTTTTGGCTGAAGAAGAAATCCCGGATTTTCTCAATTCTTTAGGAGATAAGATTTCACATAGGGCATATTTTACAAAATATACAACAGATCCGTTTAAAGTTACAGACGTGTTGCTATATGATAATCTTTTATCAAGTATAATGATGGAAATGAAAAAGCCTGAAGAAAAAAATGAAAAACAAGTAAAAGAAAAAAAGACAAAAGGTTTTAGATTTTTCAGGAGGACGGATAAATGAGAAGTTGGAGCGGCTATGCTGAGGCTTTAAAAGAGCAGGAAGAATTTAGAAAACAACAAGAGCAGTTACACAGTAAGTATGAAGATATTGAAGATTATAAAGTCATTGTCGAAACGACAAATTCATATAAATTTACAATCAATATTATAAAAAATACGCTTAAAATTGCTTCTGAAGTAACCTTAATAATTTTAGCAAGTATCGGCACTATAACATTACTCTATCCAAGCATAAGGGTAGAGTTTTTTAATGTGATTGCCGGGATTTTGGGAGAATTGAAAAATATGATATGAAAGGGACGGCTATGAAGCAGGCAAGAACATTTATGTTAATGAGAAAACAAAAGAGTTCGTAATGTTGGAACGGCTCCAATTGCCGAACCACTTATCAAACTCTTTATACGCTAATGATATAGGAGTTAGAAATAGAGTAAAAAAACTGAAGAAGATATTGAAGATGAGCTTTAATTTTTTTCTTTTATGGGGAGGAAAAAAGCAATGGCTAAAAGTGAAAAACGACAAAGTTTTAGAGAAATGTTTACAGAACGCTTTATAAAAGCACTTGAGGAAGAACCTATGTCTTGGACTCGAGGCTGGAGCTTCACTGAAACAGGTATGCCGGTTAATGTGTCCACTAATACATCGTATACGGGAGTAAATGTGGTTTGGCTTAAGTTTGTAGAAAATGATAACGGATATGGAGATAACAGGTGGGCAACTTTTAAACAGATTCAGGATAAAGGCTGGAAGCTGAATAAGGGTTCCAAAGGAACAAAAGTTGAATACTGGATACCTATTGATAGAAAAGAAAATAAGAGTTTAACATGGGCTGAATATAGCAAAAGAAATGAAGGTGAAGTCTTTAAAAATGAGAAGGGACAACTTATGGACAGGTATATCGTTTTACCAAAAACCTTTACAGTTTTTAATGCTTCACAAATCCAAGAAATTCCGGAACTTGATATTAAAAAAGTATATAATGATATATCCATCAGTGAGGTTGCAAATAAAATTTCAGCCGGCATGGGTGTGGAAGTAACAGAACATGATAACAGTAATAAAGCTTTTTATATACCAAGTGAAGATAAAATACACCTTCCCAACCACAATCAATTTTCTTCAGATTATGATTATAGTGCTACAATTCTTCACGAACTTGCCCATGCAACAGGTCATAAATCAAGGCTTGACAGAAAACAAACAGGAAAATTGGGGAGTCAAAAATACGCTTATGAAGAGCTTGTAGCGGAAATTACAAGCTCTTTCATGGGGGAATATGTAGAAACTCTAATCACAGAAAGCAATATGAATAATCATGTTGCCTATGTGAAATATTGGATCAGTATGATTAGAAAACAGAAAGATTATTTATTTAAAGCTATCAAAGATGCAGAAAAGGCTTCTTCTTTTATGGTTGAAAAAGGAGATCTGGAAGACTACAAAACTATAAAACAAGAGATTGATGATAAAAATCAATATACGCTACTTGGCAGATTAAAATCAGATTGTGATTATTATTTAGGTTGGGGGAATCGAAATGTAGAACATTTGTATTATCATAATGAGAAAAAACATATTGAATCAATGAAAGAAATATATGAAAATCTTACGGTCAAACCGAAATGGCTTACTGAAGATCGAATAGAAGAATATGAACATAGATTTTGTGATGAACAAGCTACAGACAGTAAAGAAATTGATATGAATGCAACTAAAGAAGCAGATGATGATATTGAAGATGAAATGGAGCTTTAATTATGGCTAATATAGGTATAGACAGAAAAATTGTTGTGATGGCGGAAAAAGAAAATGTTGCTAAAGCCATTGCAAAGGGAATAGGACTTAAAAATCAAAAAACAGATAAATCCCATTTTATATATGGAAAATTAGATGATATTGATACTGTAGTTACATTTACAAATGGTCATATTTTGGAACTGCTGGAACCTGAAAATCTTGATAGTAAGTACAAAATATGGAATATCTATGATTTGCCTATATCTTTTGATGACTCAAGACTTAAAGTTAAAAGTAAAAAAGAAGCGTTATATCAGAATTTAAGAAGAGAAGTTGAAAGGGCAAGCATTATAATAAATGCTGGAGATACAGGAAGAGAAGGGGAATTGATTCAAAGATGGGTCATTAAAATGGTCTTTAAGAACAGAAAAGCTCCAGACATATATAGATTATGGACTCAGTCTATGACTGAAAAAGCTATCCAAAAGGCATATGATGATTTAAGGGGAGATGATGAAACACAAGAAGCACTTGATAATCTTTTTAATTCCGGAAGAGCCAGAATTATAATGGATAAGTTTTTTGGAATTAACTACAGCCGGTTGCTTACGCTAAACAGAGGCAATGGCTCCACCATTGTATACGGAAGATGTCAAAGTCCTATTATCAATGCAATAATTCAAAGAGAAAATGAAATTAGAGAATTTGTACCCCAAAAATATTCATATGTTAACATTGGCTTAGGTGAGGATATAGTAGCAAGTTTAGTAGAAGAAAATGACAATAGATTTTCAAGAATTGAATTTCAGGAAGATGAGCAATATTTATTACTAAAAAAAATTAGAACTCTTGGTAATTATGTGATGGTAGAAAGAAAAGAAATTGATCGGAAAGCCAAGTGTGCACCTTTTTTGCACGATATATTATCTCTACAAAAATATATGGCAAAAGTTTATGGATATGAAGCCCATGAAACATTGGATATATGCGAAAAACTTTATAATACCTATCATATATTATCTTATCCAAGAACAGAAAGCAGACACTTAACGGAAGACTTAAAAAGCGAAATTAAATATATCCTCACCTGTATTGATATAGACACATATAAAGGCTATATTGACATCGCAAAAAAGAATGCTCCCGGGGAAAGGTATTTTAATAATAAAAAAGTAATAGATCACCATGCCCTTATACCTACTATTCCTGAAGATATAAACCTAAAGGACATATATAAAAAATTGAGTTTCAGAGAAAAGAAAGTATATGATGAAATTTTAAGAAGTTTTATTGCTATCTTTTTACCGAGTTATGAATATGATATATTCAAGATTTTGTTAAAAGATGAATGGGGGAATTTGTATTTTTTCACTGATAAAGCAGATATTACACTTGGCTACAAAAAACTATGGACTCCCAATGAAAAGTCTGTTTTCAATTATACTGACTTATTCAGTAAAGAAAGAACCTTTAAAATACATCAAAAGAAAATAATAAAAGCAGCTACTAAACCGAAGGTAAGATTTACAACTTCCGGTCTTTTGGATTTTATGAATCTTAATAATATAGGTACCGGGGCAACCAGAGATGAAATCATAAAGGAGTTGGTTTCTGCAAAAGGAATAAACAGACTTTCTTACATTAAAAAAGAAGGTAAACATTTTATACCGACTGAATTTGGAGAATGGGTAAACAATCTGATCCCCGAAGATATAAAATCTATAGACTATTTATCTATACTGGAAGATAATATTAAAGCAGTAGAACAAGGTAAAATGAACTTTGATGAATTTATTACATTTATCAAAGAGGAATATGATCTGCACAGCAAAAAGATAACGCCACTAATTATAGAAAATAAATTTAAAAGCAATTTTCATGATAAAAAAGAAAGTAATTTAAGATGTCCCATATGTGACAGACCGCTAAAAAAACAAAGTTTCGGATATTCTTGTACCGGATACACTAAAGATAAAAAAGGTTGCAATTTCATAATATCTAATAAATATTTTGATAAAAAATTATCCGATACAACTATCAAAAAGTTAATAACCACGGGCAAAAGTAATAAATTGAGCTTTACATCTATGGAGGGAGATAAATATTCTGCATTTCTTAAGATGGAAATTATAGAAGGTAAAGCTAAGTTAACAAAAGTAAAGTAAAGGAGAAAAAATTATGAATGTGGAAAGAGGAGAAAGAGCAAGAGTATTTGGACTTAAGGTAAGTGAGCGTAAAAAAAGAACGGTAGTAGGCAAAATTTCAACTTATGAGGGCAATGATCAAGATGGAAATGGACTTTATTCACAATGGTTTACTAACTTCGTAGGAAAAGCATATGAACAGGCATTAACCCTTGATGAGGGAGATAAAATTATGCTTCTTCAAGCTGTGGTAACAGATAGATACATCAAAGAAAAAAGACGATCCTATACAAATGTAACTGTATTTGAACTTGTAAAAATACCTGAAGAAAAAAAGAAGGAAAAAGCGACAGGAGAAAATGAAGGCAAGGAACATGTCAGTGAAAATAAAAAAGGTAATACTGAAGAACCGATATACTTTATGGACGATGGCACCATTCCTGAAGAAGAAATAATGGAAGCCTTTGACGCAGCAATACAGAATGGAGAAATTCAGCTGGAAGAAGAAAAAGAAGCCGGACAGGAAAAAGATGATGAGTTTATGGAAGCATAATAATATCAGTAAAACTTGACATACTATACGCATAGGCGTATAGTATAGTTGTTAGGAGAGATGATGAGAGATAAAGATTTATTAAAGACATTACAAAAAGATGGATGGGAAATTGTTAGTATCAAAGGCAGTCATCATAAACTTAAAAAGGGCAATAAAAAAATTGTGCTTCCAGTACATGGAAAAGATATACCGAAAGGTACATTACATCAGATAATGAAAAATGTTGGTTTAAAATAAGATTAGAAAGGAGTTTGTTATGTTATTTATGTATCCGGCAAAATTTGAAAAAGAAGACGGCTCATACTGGGTTACATTTCCTGATTTAGATTGTTGTTATTCACAAGGCGATACTCCACAGGAAGCGATGGAAAATGCTTGTGAGGCTTTAGAATTATATTTATCACCTGATGAAGAAGGGAAAACGCCATTGGATTATCCGAAAGCTTCAAATATTGAAGAAATAGAAGAACCACAATATGGATTTTTATCATATGTGTCAGCAGAAGTTGATTTGACCTCTTTTGATAAATCTGTAAAGAAAAATTGTACATTACCAAAATGGCTCAGCGATAGAGCTGAAGCAATGGGAATTAATTTTTCGCAGACATTACAAGAAGCCTTGTTTGCAAAAGTAGGGTAATTTTTTTCTTTTTATAGGATAAGTATGCAAGCTAAAAACACCCGAAAGGGTGTTTTTTATTTTACCATTTTACAAATGGTAAAGAGCATAAGGGAAAACTGATAGCACAAGGTGCTATGTTGGCAGTGCCAACTGTTTTTTTATGCTCGCATGAAAATATAAAAAGCCGTAATATTGCCGTAAAAATCACTAAATTCAAATGGTAAAAGATGGTAATATTTTGATTAAAAATAAAAAATGCCGTACATAACCCGTACATTTTTATATCAAACTTAAATTGGAAGAAAGGGAAAATGATGAATAAAAATAGTAGAAAAGAATTTAGATTATCAAGAGAAACGCTGGAAAAATTCAAGAGAATAAAAGAAGAAAAAAATTTAAAAACAGATACAGACACTTTTATCTATTTAATAAATTCACATGAAGAAAGACAAAAATTTGCAAAAGAAATAGCAAGGGAAATGGAAGTTAAGTGGAAGAAAACCTTTGACAGAATCCGGCTTGCATCACAATCATCAGAAAAATACACTTATACAATTTTAGATATACTCAACACCCTCTTATATGAATTTCCTAATGTGGACACATTGATTCCTGCAGGAATGACAACCTCACATAAGGTTACAAAAGAAAGCATGGAAAATTTGAATGAAATTATAGAAAGAAGAAAACAGCTTAAAGATAACAGAGGGAGGAAAACAGAGCCGGGAATAACTGATGAACATATATATGATGTTAAAAAAGAAAATTTTTATGATATTGGAGAACTGACCGAAGATGGAGAACTTATCGTAGGTTAATAATATATAGGAGAGCAGGAGTATGGTAGGAATTGTTGCCGTAACAAAATTTACTGAAGCTGATTCTATAAAATTCAGCAGTTATATAAATTACATAGACAGAGATAATGCAACCAGGCTTGATAACATAGAGAAATTTAATATGTTTTCCGGGTATATGGAGTATATGGACGATGATGAGAAAAAGGCAGAGGGAAATGATATAAAAGATATATCAAAACAGGAAGATAATACTGAAAATATAAGCTCACTTTTTACTACAGAAAAGGATTCTTTGAATGTGGAAGATAAGACAAAGCTGAAAGAATCCTTTGAAATTGCACAAAGTAACGGTAGCAACATGTGGCAAACCGTCATCTCTTTTGATAATAAGTATTTACAGGAAATAGGTATATATGATTATAAAACAGGTAGCTTGAATGAAAAACAGCTTATACAGGCAGGAAGAAAAGCCGTTAATAATATGCTTAGAAATGAGGATCTGGAGCACGCTATATGGACAGGAGCGATACACTATAATACTGACAATATACATATTCATATAGCAATTACGGAAGTGCAGCCCATGAGAAAAACTAAAGAATATATCATATATGAAAAAAATGAAGACGGAGAGTTTAAGACTATGATAGATAAAAGTGGCAGCAGAGTTAAAATCCCGGTTCTCAATAAAGATGGTAAACCTAAAACTTATACTGGATATGTGGGAAGATTTAAAGATAGCAGCCATAAAATACTCAAAAGTTCAATTATAAAAGAGCTGGATATGAATAAAGAAGGTTATATAGAAATAAATTCATTGTTAAGGGGTATTATTGAACATAAGAAGGAAAATCTGCTTATGGAGAATCAGAAGTTTGCAGACAAAATGAGTGAAATATATAGGCTATTAAAAACATCAACCATAAAATACAAAAAAAAGGAAAAGGAAATACCGCTGCCACGTCGGTATTGGAATTATAATCAAAATTCAATAGCTCATATTAAGCCCAAAATAGACGATTTGAGCAATCTTTTTATAAAAACATATCACAGAGAAGATTATGAAAAACTTCTTGCAGAGCTTAAATCTGAAGCTGAGATACAAAAAGTAACTTATGGGGGCGGCAGTGATTATGTTAACAACAAACTTTACGGTAAAGATGGACTTTATGCCAGATTGGGTAATGCAATTTTGAAAGAAATAAGAGCTTATGATAAGGATAAACAAAACGCTTTTACTATGTACCATTTGGGGAAACAATTGATTTACCGGGAAAATGAAGATACTTCCAAAGCAGTAGAATATTTAGAGGAATCTTCTAAAAAAGGAAATATATTTGCTAAATATCAATTGGGAAGGATATATACTAATCCTGAATTTAAAGAAAATGATATTAACAAAGGAATTGAATTGTTGAAAGATGCGGCTAAAGACCTTCCACAGGCATATAATGATTTAGGACATATATATTTAAGAGGTCATGTGGTAAAAAAAGATCAGGTAAAGGCAAAAGAATCTTTTATAGCTTCAGCAAGAGCTGGAAATGAACATGGCAAGCGAATGATTCTATATATTAAGAATGGGTATACCAATGAGTTTTTTGACTATAAATACGAGATGGAAAGGGCGATAAGAAAGCTGAAGAACAGCTTAAATCAGGAATATAGTCACTACATCAATATGAGAGAAGCTGAAGAATTGCAATATGAAATTGATAACAGAGGAGTTGAATTATAATGGCTGATTTTTATATAAGGAATATGGATATAGAAACTAAAAATAAACTCAAGCAGGAAGCAAGAAAAAAGAAGGTCAGTTTAAATACATTAGTAAAATCCATACTGTATAATCATACTTTATCTCCGGAGATAAAAAATATGGAAAATAAATATACTAATCTTATAAAGGATATTGTTTCTATCTATAAAGAAGAATCCATGCAAACAAAAGAAATCTTGGAAGAGATCAAAAACCTTATACGAAAGCCCTAATAAAATACAGTTTATCAGGATTTTTTTAATTATAATATATGAATAAAAGTCTTTATAAGGAGTTTGAAAAGTGGGAAGGAATTATAGGCATTTAAGCTGGAACGACAGACTTGTGATTGAAAGAATGCTAAGAAAGGGTTATCACAAGACAGATATAGCAAATGCTATAGGTTGTTGCCTAAAAACTGTATATAATGAAATAAACAGGGCGGAATATGAACATACCAATAGTGATTTAACTACTGAAATCAGATATTCACCTGATATAGCACATGAAAAGTATTTGAAGGGACTTAAAAAGAAAGGTGTAAAGGCGAAATTAACAAAGGACAAGCGATTATCCGCTTACATAGAAAAGATGATTATAGAAGATAAATATTCCCCTAGAGCCGTTCTATTGCATATAAAGAACTACAACTTGTCATTTATAGAAAAAATATCTTCTGTAAACACTATCTATGATGGCATAAAAAAAGGATACTTTAAAAATTTAGAATTAGAATACCTACCGAGAAAGGGTAAACGAATTAAACATAAGAAGAAAATTAAAATTCAAAGTAGAGTATCCCAAGGAACTTCGATTGAAAAAAGATCTGAAGAAATTAACAAGAGAGAAACCTTTGGGCATTGGGAAATGGATTGTGTAGTAGGTGCCATTCATAACAAAAAAGCCATGCTGGTATTAACCGAAAGGAAAACTAGATATGAAATTATAGAACAGTTAAAAAAACATACAAATGCTGAAGTAATAAAAGCTCTTAATCGTATGGAAAAAAGATATAAAAAGTATTTCTATAAAATCTTTCAAAGTATAACTGTGGATAATGGGCATGAGTTTAGTGATGCTGAAGGAATGGGAAAAGCATTATGCAGGGTTGGTAATAGAACCAAAATATATTATTGCCACCCTTATTGTCCCCATGAGCGTGGTAGCAACGAGAACCAAAATTTACTCATTAGAAGATTTCTGCCAAAAGGAAGTGATTTTGATAAAGAACTTAATCGAAATAAAGTAAAGGATATAGAATACTGGATCAATACATATCCCAGAGAACTGCTGGAAGGCAGATGTTCGCTTGATTTATTTGATAAAGAAATAAAAGAAATAGAATTTAACTGTAGAATATAAAAAAATATCTTTCAAAATCAGTTAATTCTATATTTGTGAAAATGCGAATACTTTTTATAAATAAGTTGCAACACTTATTTATTTTGTTATGCAGTAATCATTATAGAATAGTAAAGTAGCTACTCAAAAGATTTTTAGTAATAAGTATAAATGCTTATTACTAATACTTTTAGTTACTTCTAAAAAAAATTAACTAATTTTGTAACTAATACTTGACATTCAGTTCTATTTGAATCTTCCAAAGAATTCATTGCCGTTGCTCCCAAAGACCATATTTACAAAGATATGGTTCTCTCCGCTATTGTACAGGTTAATCTCATTTCCGCACAGATTGAATCCATGCGTCTAAAAATGGATGAATTAGCTTCTACTCTGCCTGAATATGAAGTAGTTATGAACATGTTTGGCGTAGGTCATACCTTCGGTCCTCAGCTTATGGCTGAAATCGGAGATATTTCACGCTTTAACCATCGCTCAGCTTTAACTGCCTTTGCAGGTGTTGATCCCGGAGTCAACCAGTCCGGCAAGATGAAAATTGACAGTAACCGTGCTTCCAAGCGTGGTGCTCCAAGACTCAGAAAAACTCTTTTTCAAATCATGCAGACATTGATGCAGAATGCTCCTGCTGATAATCGTGTCTATCTTTTTATGATGAAGAAGAAAGCAGAGGGCAAGCCTTATCATGTCTATATGACTGCCGGTGCAAACAAGTTTCTTCGCATTTACTATGGAACTGTTAAGGCTCATTTAGCTTCTCAATCTCAAACCGAATAGAACATCTCCTCTTCTGTTTTTTAGCCGGCGATTAACGGTGGCTCTTTTATTGTGCTTATTTTTACCAAAAAACATTTTTATTTTCCTTTCAAAAAGTGCTTGACTTTTTATTAGTAGGCTTTCTCGGATTGTCTGTGTGGGGCGATGAGGACGTCCGCCGCCTCGATTGCCTTGATTGCCTTGACGGTGAGCAGTTCGGGGTCGCCGGGGCCGACGCCGATGCCGTAGAATGTTCCGCGCATTATGATCTTCCTTCCGTTTATTGAGATATGATGATAAGGCAGTACGCGTCCCACGCGAA
>ERZ773065.410-NODE-410-length-25015-cov-8.020633_pt1 | contig 25015 bp, 18 predicted proteins | sample MGYA00580623_ERZ773065 | MGnify/ENA primary metagenome ERZ773065 (study PRJEB29015, sample SAMEA2738017) | human oral metagenome | biome: human oral; feature: human-associated habitat; material: dental | place: China | collected 2047 ... | reverse complement strand
TCGCTCGCAAAGGCGCGGGCGTGCAGATCGCACAGGCGCTGCGCGCGGCTGGAGAGCGTGGACAGCTCATTGTCTGCGATATAGAAATCGCCATCAATCATCCGCTGGCGGTTCGTGCGCCCATCAGGGGTGTAGAGGTTCTTCTCCTCGCTGCTCTTCATACTCCGAGCGTAAACGCCGAACACCCCAGGGGAAAGGTCTACGCCAAGCACGATCCCCCCTCAGCTGCGGGGCCGAGAGGCTTCCTCGTCACAGTGCAAGCTTTTCGTGCAGGGTCGACGCGCCTTCGTGAGTGTCAAAACTCTGTGCCCCTTCCCCGTGTCGGCTTCACCTGTCACCCCATCCTCGTCTTCTCTCTTCCTCTCTTGGGGATTCACTGAGTGCTATTTCACGCTGCGCCTTGTGCGTTGACCGGACGCTTCATCTCACGGGTAGCCCTCCATCAAGAAGAGAAAGATAAATGCCCATTGACCTGCGTATTCAGGTTTTCACCCTCAAGAATCTACAGAGCAAAGATCGCCTGAGCCCTCAAAAGTGAAGCGAAGGAAAATAGGTCATTAGTCCCGACTTTTACTTTCTGTGGATATACTCGGATGTGCGGCGGTGAGGAAGCCGACGCATATTCCTAAGAACCGAGGTGCATACATATGGCACGTGTCGTCGTACTCGGCGCCGGCGTCGCCGGACATACCGCCGCGCAACACCTGCGTCGAATGCTCTCCAAGCAGCACGAAGTCGTCGTCATCAGTCCCAACTCCCAATGGAATTGGATCCCTTCGAATATTTGGGTCGGAACGGGCCGAATGGACAAGTCCAAAGTCCTCTTCCCGCTCCGTCCCGTCTACGACAAGAAGGGCATCATCTTCCACCAGGCGAAGGCCTTCGAAATCTACCCTGAGGGGCGCGGCGAAGACGAAACCCCCGTCGTCAAGATCGAATACACCGATCCGAGCAAGGCCGGCACCACCGACTTCATCGCTTACGACTACCTCATCAACGCCACCGGCCCGAAGCTCAACTTCGATGCCACGCCCGGCCTCGGCCCGGACAACGGCGGCAACTCGCTATCCGTTTGCACCGCCGATCACGCGGATGAGACTCAAAAGGAACTGAAGAAGATCATCGAGGCCGCCAAAGCGGGCAAGCCCCAGCGCCTCGTCATCGGCACTGGCCACGGCACCTGCACCTGTCAGGGCGCCGCCTTCGAATACGCCTTCAATGTCGAGTTCGAACTGCGCGAAGCCGGTGTGCGCGACCTGTGCGAAGTTGTCTACATCACCAACGAATACGAACTCGGCGACTTCGGTGTCGGCGGAATGCGTTTCAAGCAGAACGGCTTCATGACGACTTCCCAGCTGTGGACCGAATCCCTCTTCCGTGAACGCGGCGTCAAAGCTATTTCCGGTGCTGCCGTCAAGCGAGTCAACAAGGGCAGCCTCGTCTACGAGACCCTCGACGGAAGCGAGCACGAACTCGACTTCGACTTCGCGATGCTCCTCCCACCTTTCTCAGGCCATCCCTTCACAGCCTTCGCCAAGGACGGATCGGATATTACGAGCACGATCTTCGCCCCCTCCGGCTTCATGAAGGTCGACGCCGACTACTCCGGTAAAGCCTACGAAGACTGGGATGCCGAAGACTGGCCCAAGACCTACCAGAACCCCACCTACGACAATCTCTTCGCAGCGGGCATCTCCTTCGCGCCGCCGCACCAGATCTCCAAGCCCCGTTCAACCCCGAACGGCACCCCGATCGCCCCGGCTCCACCGCGCACGGGTCAGCCCTCCGGCACCATTGGCCGTACGGTTGCCGAAACCATCGTCGACCGCATCAAGGGCAAGAACAAGCCTGCGAAGCACGCGTCGATGACGGAAATGGGCGCCTCATGTGTCGCATCGACCGGCGCGAGCCTCATGAGCGGCTCCGCAGCCGCCATGATCATGTACCCGATCGTGCCCGATGAGAAGAAGTATCCCCTGACAGGACGCCACCCCTATCACACCCGTGGCGAGATCGGCCTCTTCGGTCACTGGATCAAGTTCATGCTCCACTACCTGTTCATCCACAAGGCCAAGGGCCGCATCGGCTGGACCCTGATCCCCGAGTGATCCTGTTTCCCAAAGGAGAAGATCGATGAGTGACAAGCCTTCAGTCGAAGAACTCGATCCCGAGCAGCAGACACGGATTCAGCGCGCGCCCCTACCGACGCCCGCAACGCTGCGTCATCGCCGCAATAAGATCTACCAGCTGGGCAAGTTCATTGTCATGAACCTGCGCATCATGGACATCGTCTTGCGCGAAAAGCTCGCAAAGTAGAGCACGAGTCGAAGAGGGGGAGGCTAAGGCCTCCCCCTCTTCTCTTCACGTAGTCTCTTTGCCAGCTCAGGTACTCCCCTGTGCTCGCACACGCCCCGAAGCGACGAGCACACATGAGAGCGCACATCGCGAGCGATCAGGCGAGAGTCCCCATCGGATCCCAGGCAGGCAGAGCCAGAGGTTCGGAGGTCACAGCGGGCCTGAGTTCTTCCGGCAGCTCGCTGATCTTCACGACGACTTCAAACACGTATTCGCTAAACCACTCGTCGTCCATTGTGAAAAAGCCCTTCTTCCCCACGTCCTCGCCCCAGGAATTCTCGACGCGCCAACGGCGAGGCTGACCGTCCTCGTCGATATCGACTCCGGTGAAGAGCATGGCGTGATTCATCGCGGACTCGCCACTGAGCACGCGCTGCTCTTTCGTCGTCTTCAAGTCGACGCCGAACAGTCCCGAATAATCGTGCAGCTCCTCGACGAGCAGACCAAGATCACGCTCGGACTGCTGGGAGACATCCGCTCCGAACCAGACCGGCTCACCCCGGGCGATCATCCGCGAGGCGATCTCCTTCATCGTCGCCATCTCAGTATTGATGTAACGAATCTGGCGTCCTGCGATGACATTGCCCAAGTGTTCAACGGTGAACGCCTGCCCCTTGGCGTGCTCACGTCGAGGATCATCCACGAGGCACACGTATTCGCTCAGGTCAACGCCGACATAACGATCAAAGAACTCCTTCGGGGTCACGGTCCCGTCACGGTGGAATTCTCCCGCATCATCGCGCCACTGCCAGTCGAAGGAACGCGGAGGCTCCCCCAGGCAGATCACGAGGATGCGCCACACGGCATCGAGGACCGTGGAGATGAAGGCCTCGACCTCTTCTGGCGAGGCGCCGGAGGCGAGGAGCTCGCGCACCTCGAGGGCGCTACAACGCAGCAAAACCTGCAGGCGCGTATTCATCCGAGAAGTGTTCGAAGAGGCCTGCGTCTCAGGCATCGCCTCCTTGGGGACCAGCCCATACTTGAGATAGAGGGACACCGCCATGTCCCATTGGCCGCCGTCACCTAAAACCTCCGATAAGAGGAATTGCACGAGGCGCGAATCCACAGGCTCGGAGGCGCTTGCGACCATATCCCTGAGGAAGTAGTTCGCGCGCTCCAACTTGTCGAAGAACAATACATAGTTCTGGGAGAACTCGAAGTCCTTCACCCCAATGCGCTCGCGCGTCGTATCGCGCAAAAGATTGAGTGAAGAGAACAGCCAGCAGCGTCCCGACTTCTTCTGCGAGGTCGCCTTCCACTGATCGAGGCGATGGGACATCACAGTGGGCGTTCCCACGACTTTCGCACGGTCAAGGCAAGCCGCATCAATCCCGGCATTGGTCACCGCATTGCGTGCGATACGGCTCGCCGCATCACCGGCGCTCGCGAAAAGCGCGTCGAGACGGGGCAAAGTCTAGTTCATCGATCCGAGCCATTGAGTCAGCACAGTCCTTCCGTACACGAGTCCCCTCTTGGGCTTCTCCCCGATGCTACCCGCCGTGCGCGCCAGGCGGTGAGTCGGTCTCGAGCGCCCTAAAATGGGGCGCTGAGAAGTTTTGCCGACGAAGGAGTCCCCATGAGCACGCGCAGCGCATCCGGCCGTGAGATTGTTCTTGAATCCGGCGATTACCGGGCCCGGATCGTCACAGTCGGTGCTGGCTTGGCGGGATTGTCGCTCGCGGGCCACGATCTCGTCATTCCCCACAGTGTTGAGGAGATCCCTGCGGGTCATCTGGGCAAAATGCTCCTCCCCTGGCCCAATCGCATCGCGGATTCCACCTATGAGTGGAATGGGGCGCGTTACGAGGTCGATCGCACTGAGCGTTCAACGGGGGCTGCTCTTCACGGCCTCATGTCCTGGGTGGAGTGGGACATCGTTCACGCGGATCAGGACTCTGCGACCCTCGGGGCTTTCCTTGCGCCCCGTAAGGGCTATCCCTGGGCGCTCGAAACCTGGGTCACCTATGCGCTGAACGCGGATTCGGGTCTGAGCGTCAGTGTGCACACGAAGAACATTGGGACTCAGGCCGCGCCTTACGGGGTCTCCTCCCACCCGTATGTGACTCTCAACGGGGCCCCTAATGATTCTTATGAGCTCTCTATTCCTGCCACGAGCATCCTCGAGGTCGACGACAAGCTCACTCCTGTGGCCAAGCGCCCGGTCGCTGATATGGGACGCGATTTCACCCGGCCGCGTATTCTTGGCGATTTGACCATTGATCATGCCTTCACAGATTTGCCTGAAGGCGAATGGACTGTGACGATCCGCGACCCAGAAAGCGGCATGAGTGTTGCTTTGAGTTCTGATGCGAAGTGGGTGCAGGTCTACACGGCGGAGGTCCTGGATCGCGAGGGCATTGCGGTGGAGCCGATGAGCTGCCCTCCGAACGCCTTCAACTCTCATGAGGATCTCATTGTGCTTGAGCCCGGGCACTCGCATACTTTGACCTTCTCAATCAGGGGTTCTTTGTCCTGATCTTCGTATGCTCCTCCTGGTCCCCATTGCTGGGGCTTCTTGTACTGGGGCTTTTGAACAGCGGGGCTTTCGAGTTGCACTCCTGCACCTGAAAGCAGGCTCCACTCGCGCCTCGACGCGGGTTTTGAAGCTTCGAAACCCGCGCTCAGAGGCGATTGAGGGCCGCGCTCAGCAAGGTCAGGCACACTGCGCCCGCAGTCGATGAGCGTAAAACATTACGACCAAGGCCGATGAGCTCGGCCCCCGCCTGCTCAAAGGCTGAAGTCTCCTCCGGGCAGATCCCGCCCTCGGGTCCCACGATGATCCAGATCTGGCTGCCAGGCTCGCATTCGGTGAGCGGATGAGTCCGCAAATGCTCGCTCAGCGTCTCAACTGCTTCTTCATGACAGATGAGGGCGCGTCCGCCCTGGCAGATGAGCGTCTCAATACCTTGAAGGAGTCCTCGGCTGTCGACCACGTCCTCGACGAGGGGAACCCAGGCGCGACGAGCCTGCTTGGCTGCGGCACGCACCGTGTTCTCCCACTTCGCCCGCCCCTTCTTCGCCTTTGCTCCCGCCCAGCGCACGATCGTACGATCCGATTGCCATGGGATGACACCGTCAATGCCGATCTCCGTGCAGATCTCAATCGCCTGTTCATCGCGTCCGCCCTTGGCCAGGGCTTGAACGAGGACGAGTCGGACGCGGGGGGCCTCTTCGTACTCGAGGGAGAGAAGACGACAATCGAGTCCCTGTTTATCAGCCGAGACGACTTCGCACAGGGCTCGGGTTCCATGTCCGTCGACCAGATCAAGGCCCTCGCCCTCACGGATCCGACGAACTGTCGCCGCGTGTCGTCCCTCCTCAGCTCCGAGGCGCAACACCTCGCCGGGCTGAACCTGCGAAAGCTCGCTGGCAGGATCGCTGAAGTAGAAGACGGGCCTGGTCACTGTCCGGCGAACTTCTCTTTGAGTTTTTCAAACATCGAGTGATCGCGACGCTGGGGTTCAACCCTTCCTTCTTTGCGCAGTGCCGCGAGTTCTTCGAGGAGTTCACGCGAACGCGCATCCAGTTTCTTCGGGATCTCCACTTCAATGTGAACGTGGAGATTACCGCGTCCGGGACGTTGGAGGCGTCCGACGCCGAGCTCTTTGAGAATGATCTCTTCACCGGGCTGAGTGCCCGCGGGGATCGTCACCGTGCGCTCCCCGTCGAATGTTGACAACATGAAGTCGGTACCAAGAGCGGCCGTGGTCATCGGGATTGTGGTCCACATGTGCAAGTCATCCCCGCGGCGCACGAATACCTCATCTGTGAGTTCGCGGATCTCCAGGTAGAGGTCTCCTTGTGGACCGCCACCAGGACCGACCTCGGCCTTATTCGGAACCCTGATCCGCGTGCCCTCGGTGACGCCGGCGGGAATGTCGATCGGATAGCTCCGGCGTGAACGAACTCGTCCCTGACCGGCGCATTCCTGGCATGGGGAAGAGATGATCGTGCCATAGCCCCCGCAGGCCCCGCAGGCAGCGCGTGACTGCATCTGGCCGAACATCGTATTGGAGATCCGCGTGACCGTGCCCGAACCGCCGCAGTTCGAGCAGGTGACCGGTTGAGTGCCCTCGGCGCACATCGAACCATGACAGGTCTCGCATTCGATGTAGGTGGCGAAAGAGACTGTCTTTTGAGTGCCGAAAACCGCTTCCTTCAAGGTGATGTCCACGCCGATGAGCTGATCGGCTCCGCGCCTCCTGCGCGGGGTCGGTCCGGAGGAGGCGCCGGAAAAGCCTGAGAACATCGCATCGAAGAAGTCGGAAAAACCACCCGCGCCTTGGAAGGGGGAGGCGCCACCGCGAAGCGCATCCGCACCTCCTGCATCGTAGAGACGACGCTTCTCCGGGTCGGAGAGGGCCTCATAGGCGATGGACAGCTCCTTGAAGGCCTCCTCAGAGTCCGGTCCCGCATAGTCGGGATGGAGTTGGCGAGCCTTCTTGCGGTACGCCTTTTTAATCTCGTCCTGACTCGCGTCGCGGGCGACACCGAGGATCTCGTAGTAGTCGTTCACCAGGATTCGTTCCTTGCTTGGATCGGGTTGAAGAGGGCGGGGTGTGCCGAATGTGGAGGGGTGGGGCTCATCGGTCGAGGAAACGCGTGAGATAAGCGGCCACGGCCCTTACGGCGGACATCGTGCGAGCGTAGTCCATTCGTGTTGGTCCAACGATGCCGAGGTGAGCGAGTCCATCCCCTGATTGTCCGAAGGAACGATAAGTTCCTGCGACCACGCTCGCCTCAATAAGGGCGTCATGCGGGTTCTCTGTTCCGATCGACACGTGGATGTCATCGTCGGCTCCGAGCTCAGCGAAGAGCCTCATGAGGACGACTTGTTCTTCGAGGGCGTCCAGCAGGGGCGCGATGTCTCGAAAATCAATCGCCCCGCGTGCCAGGTTCGACATTCCGGCGATCGCGATCCTCGATTCACCCGTCGCCTGGAGCAGGTCCACGAGTGCAGTACACACGGCCTCGGCGATCATGCGCTGCGCAGGAGGGCACGCTGATAGTGCCTCGTCGATGCGGGGCAGGATCTCCTCGGCGGAATACCCTTCCCACAGGGCGTTGAGTTGTTCACGCAGGAGGGCGATCGTCTCTGGTGCAACCGGAGCCGGGAACTCAAGCATGCGTTCTTCGACGTGTCCGCTCAGGGTGACGACAATGACGAGCAGGCGCGGACCGAGGTCGACGAGTTCACACCTGCGCAGGCGTTCACGGATGAGTGTTGGATATTCGACGACTGCGACCTGGCGCGTGACCTGTGCGAGGAGACGCACGGTCTTCGCGACGACCTCGTCAATATCACAAGAGTCCGTGAGGAAGGATTCGACCGCATTGCGCTCTGGCCCGCTCATCGGTTTCACGGAGGCCAAAGAGTCGACGAATACGCGGTAGCCCTTATCGGTGGGGACTCTGCCTGCGCTCGTATGCGGCTGGTAGATGAGGCCTGCCTCCTCAAGGAGAGCCATGTCGTTGCGGATCGTCGCAGAAGAGACCCCGATGTCGTGCTGCTGGGCGATGACTTTGGAGCCGACGGGTTCGCGCGTGTGAACGTACTCGGAGACGATCGCACACAGCACGTCGAGCCTGCGATCATCGCTCATGGGATTCCTCCTTCGCGCTCCCGGGCGGGCATTCTCAAGGCCCTGGCACTCATCACTTCCGAGTGCCAATAATACTCCTGCCCCGCAGCTTCGGCCCCAGGGCTCAGGAAAGACCCGGGGCGGTCACGAAGTCGATGAGCTCCTCAACTCTTCCAAGGAGCGCTGGCTCAAGGTCCTTGTAGTTGCGCACCCTCGATAAGATCCGCTTCCAGCCCATGGCGATATCCGCCTGGTTCTCGTGGGGCCAGCCGAGTGCTTCAAGCGTCCCGTGTTTGATATCGATTCCCCGTTCAATCTGCGGCCAGGCCTCCAAGCCGAGACGAGAGGGTTTCACCGCCTGCCAAATATCCACATAGGGGTGGCCGAGGACGAGAACGCCCTCCCGCCAGCGCCGAGTCACAGCCTCGGCGATTCGTGATTCTTTCGATCCGGGGACCAGATGGTCAACGAGGACGCCAGCACGAACCCGATCATTCGGGCCGAAAACTTCAAGGACCTCTTCGAGCTTGTCGACGCCTTCGAGGAGTTGAACGACAACACCCGCTTCTGCGAGGTCATCACCCCACACATGCTGGACGAGTTCGGCGTCATGACGTCCCTCAACCCAGATCCTGGAGGCCCTGGCGACTCTGGCAGCCGACCTGGGAGCCGCGATCGAACCGGAGTTGGTCAGTGCCCGCCCCCTCGCAGTGGTGAGCCCGGAGGCATTCTTCGCCTGTTCCATTGGCGTGGGACGAGGCGGGAGGGCAATGATGGGGCGCCCCTCGAGCCAGAACCCCGCACCCAAGGGGAAAGAACGAGTCCGCCCCCTGCGGTCTTCGAGTTCGACCAGGTGTACTCCCCCGGATTTTTCCACGCGGACGACCGCGCCCACCCATGAGCTCGCCACGTCCTCGAGCACCATTCCCACTTCGAGGTGCACCCGGGTCGAACGTGGGCGGATCGCATTCGGCCCCTCACGGTGGGGGTCATTGCTCAACACATCAGAGCCGTAGGGGTCGAAGAAGTCGGAAGCCACCCAGACACTGTAGCGGCCTTGGCGCCCTCTAGCCCGAAAGCCGAAAGGAAACTCCCGGCTCCCCTGGTGGGGAGCCGGGAGGCGCGAGGATCATGCGGGGAACGGGCCCTCGATCAGTGGGCCTTCGCCTTCGAGCGCATATCCTTGTACAGGTAGGTGGCGGCCGCGACGAAGAGGATCGTGCCGATCCACTGTGCCGGAGTAGCAAAGGATTCGCCGAAGAGCGCAAGCGGCGCGTCCTTACCGGAGAAGCCGACGATGCCCGCGTAGACGACACCCCAGAGGGACTCGCCGACGATGAGGCCCGTCGCGACGAGAGTGCCCATGCGCTTGGCCTTGTCCGGATCTGCCTGGCACTCGGCCCACCGCTCGTGGAGGAGGCCCAGGAGTGCGCCGATCGGGATCACGATGGTGACCGCCATTGGCAGGTACATGCCCATGCCGACGGCGAGACCGGGCAAGGAGAGTTTCTTCGTCGCGCGTTTGAGGACCTCGTCGATGATGATGACAACGACGCCAATGACGGCGCCGGTTCCGAGGAGCCCCCAGTTCAGGTCGCCGCCGAAGACGCCCTTGATGAGGTCGGAGATCAGGGATGCCTGAGGGGCGGCGAGAGCGTTCTGCCCGGCACCGGGAGCGCCCTGGAAGCCGAAGGCCCTCTGCATGAGGTTGAGGACCGGCGGAATGATGATCGCACCGAAGCCGACACCGATGATGAGGGCGAGCTGCTGCTTCCAGGGGGTTGCCCCGACGAGCTGCCCGGTCTTGAGATCCTGCAGGTTGTCATTCGAGATCGTCGCAATGCCGAAGACGAGCGCCGCGGTGAAGAGCGTGTACGCCACGAGGACGGAGAGCTCATCGCCGGTGATCGTGCCGTGAACGGCCTTCACCACGAGGGCCGCAGCGATGGCCACGAGGATGCCGACACCGGAGATCGGAGAGTTCGATGCGCCAATCAGACCGGCCATGTATCCACAGACCGAGGCGACTGCGAGGCCTGTGATGAGAATGAAAAGAATCGACACGAGGACGAGCCCGATCCAATGGTGCACGAGTGGAGTGTTCTTGAGGAACAGCCACAGCAGCACTCCGATCGGAAGCATGGACCCGATCGTCACGCCGATGACGACTTTGCCGGACAGATCCTGCTCACTGAGGGGGAGGACCTCTCCGGAAGCGCGCTTCGAGGAGGAGGCGAGAGAGTCGCGGATCCCGCCGATGATCGGGGCGAGGAGCTTGAGGAGCGTCCACACGGCCGCGACGGCGATCGCTCCGGCGCCGATGAGGCGAACCTCGGAACGGAAGATCGTTGAGACGAGTTCAGACGCACTCGCGGGGTCGCCCACCAGGCCCCAGCTGCGCATCGGGAGGAGCACGCCGTAGGAAATGAGCAGGCCGACGATCATGGCGATGCCGACAGCGATGCCAACGAGGTGGCCGACACCCAGGAGAGCGAAGGACAAGGATGCGGAAGCCATGGTGCCGCCGGCGCCGACTGTGAAGACGGTGCCGATCTCAGTGCCCACGGCCTTGGCAGAGCCAAGGATCGCGAATCCCGAGGAGGTGACTGCGCCCTTGATGATCGCAAGGAGACCCCGACGCGACTCCTCCTCACCCTCAGTGGAGTCGCCGACTCGCAGAACTTCGGCTGCGGCGACGCCCTCGGGGTATGGCAGATCGGAGTGGGTGACGAGGGCCCTGCGCAGGGGGATCGAGTACATGACGCCGAGGACTCCGCCCAAGGCGATCACGGCGACGGACTGCCAGTACGGGAAGCCCTGCCACCAGCCGATCATGACGAGACCGGGGAGGACGAAGATGATCGCGGATAGCGTTCCCGCCGCAGAAGCGATGGTCTGGACGATGTTGTTCTCTTGGACGCTGTGGTCCTTGAAGTAGCGGAGAATCGCCATCGAGATGACGGCCGCCGGGATCGAGGTCGCGAAGGTCAGGCCGGCCTTGAGGCCGAGGTAGACATTCGCGGCTGTGAAGATGATGGTGATCATGCCGCCGATGACGATTCCGCGAATCGTCAACTCCCTGATGGAGACTCCGGTCGACTCTGTTTGTGGACAAGACATTGATGGCTCTCTTCTTGTGAACTATCCCGAAAAAGCCTACACCGGCTGGGAAGAACCCTCTTCAAGGGCCGCTGGGGGCAAGCTACGATGCGGCCTCACGACAAGGCCGACGCAGCTCTGAACGGCGCCTATCGGCGAGACGCCCCGTCGGCGAGACGTCCCCTGTCCGCGATGTCGACAGGGCCGTGAGGTGCCGCCTTTAGAACCCCATGAGTCGACGCGTCACTGCGTCCGCGAGGAGCCTTCCGCGAAGGGTGAGGACGATCCGAGAGTCCAGCACCGCCTTCTTCTCAATCAGTCCTTCGGCGCTCAAATCATCGATGACCTGCGGATTGGGAACATCCGCGATCGCGAGCCCCTCAGCGGTGCGCACGGCGAGCATGACTTTCTCGAGACTGCGCGAATCAGCGTCGAGGATCTCCCCGGCGGCTGCCGGACTCATGCCCGCCGATACTCTGCTCGCATAGGCTCGGGGATGTTTAAGGTTCCACCAGCGGTAGCGGCCCACATGAGAATGGGCTCCAGGACCCAGACCCCACCAGTCACAGTCCCTCCAATAGGCAAGATTGTGCTTCGAGGCGTAACGAAGCTCGCTCGCTACCGTGTCTTCCTCACCGCGCTGGGCTCTGGCGAAGTTGGAGATCTCGTACCAGCGATATCCGGCTTGAGCGAGCAGGTGATCCGCGAGCTCGTATTTCGCGGCCTCCTCATCAGGGTCGGGCTCAGGTATGACGCCGCGTGCGAGCATGCGCCCCATCTTCGTTCCCTCTTCAATGACGAGGGCGTAGGCGCTGATGTGATCGGGAGACAATCCGATCGCCACCTCGACAGAGCGTCTCCAATCCTCAAGACTCTCCCCCGGCGCCCCATAAATGAGGTCGAGGGAAACATCAAGGCCTGTATCCTTCGCCGCCTCGACGACGATCGGCACACGCTCGGGATCATGCGTGCGATCAAGGGTCGCCAAAACGGAGGGCACGGCGGATTGCATGCCGAAAGACACTCGCGTCACCCCGGCGGCGCGAAGTTCTTCAAGACCTTGAGCGTCAATCGAATCCGGGTTCGCCTCAACGGTAACCTCCGCGTCTTCAGCGATTCCGAAAGTGGAACGCAGATGGTCGAGGATCCGGGCGAGCTCACTACTTGCCAATAATGTCGGCGTTCCCCCGCCGAGGAACACCGTTGACGCCGCTCGTGGCGCCCATCCGGCATCGGCGAGGATCCGGGTGGCGAGCCGGGCCTCGGCGAGGATCGAGGGCGCGTAGTCACCGGGGGCGGCGCCCGGGCCAAACCCGGTCGTGTAGGTGTTGAAATCGCAGTAGCCGCAACGCACCGAACAGAAGGGGACGTGGACGTACAGGCTGAGGGGCCGACACGAGTCCCTTTCAGCCAGGGCGGCCTCGAGGCTCCCGTCTTCTGGCCAAGCGCTCCCCTCCGGCGAAGCGGGGCTCACTCATCCTCCGAAGAGGCGCCTTCACGTGGAAGCCTCACGGCGACGAGGTCGTGGGCTCTTCGCCCAGCATCAATTCCCCGGGTCTCGAAGTGCGTTTCGACACGACCCGAGAAGCGTGGCGCGAATCCGCCGCGCAAGGGTTCGGGGTCATTCGGGTCGGGGCGTTCGCCCTCGTAGGGATTCTCGAAGAGCTCACACCCCTCGATCACGTCACGCATCTGCCAGGCGTAATCATCCCAGTCGGTCGCCAAACGCCACAGTCCCCCATCTTCGAGGACGCGCGCAACCTCGGGCGCGAAATCAGCGGAGACGAGACGGCGCTTGTGGTGGCGGGCCTTGCGCCAAGGGTCGGGGAAGAAGGTCCATACCTCCTGGGCGATGGCCTCGTCGAAAACGATCGGCAGGGCCAGCTGGGCATCGGCCTCGACGACTCGAATGTTCTCCACCCCCGCTCCGACGGCCTTCGAGATGAGCTTCGCGATGCCGGGGACCCAGACTTCGAAGGCGAGGTAGTCGCGATCCGGGTGAGTGCGGGCCGCCTCAACGATCTGCTCTCCCGTACCCGAACCGATTTCAATAGTCAGCGGGGATCGGCGGCCGAAGAGCTTCTCGGGGTCGAAGTGCACGGAATCGGCGACAGTCGTATAGCCCAGGCCGCGCTCGACCTCAATGACATAGTGCGAAGCGTGCTCATCCCAGGTGCGTTGAAGATTCGCAGGAAGCTCACGGCTGCGGCGGGTGAAGGACTTCGTTCGCGCGAGGAAGACCTCACCTGCCTTCGCCCCACCGGAACGCAAAGAAGCTCGCTCGGACACGCCCTTCACTTCTTCCCGCTCGGAACATCAGAAGTGAGGGCCGCGATGAAGGCCTCCTGAGGGACATCGACACGCCCGATCGACTTCATGCGCTTCTTGCCCTCCTTCTGCTTCTCCAAGAGCTTGCGCTTACGGGAGATGTCGCCGCCGTAGCACTTGGCGAGCATGTCCTTGCGCAGGGCTTTGATAGTTTCTCTGGCGATCACGCGCGCCCCCACCGCAGCCTGAACGGGGATCTCGAACTGCTGCCTGGGGATGAGTTCCTTCAGGCGCTTCGTCATCTTCTGACCGTAGCCGTAGGCCGCGTCCTTGTGGACGATCGCGCTGAAAGCATCGACGCGCTCACCATTCAAGAGGATGTCGACCTTCACAAGATCAGCGACCTGTTCCCCATTCTCCTGGTAGTCCAAGGAAGCGTATCCGCGGGTCCTCGACTTCAACTGGTCGAAGAAGTCGAACACGATCTCCGCCATCGGAATCGAATAATGGAGCTCGACGCGCTCTTCGGACAGGTAGTCCATGCCCTTCATCGTGCCGCGGCGCTCTTGGCACAGTTCCATGACTGTGCCGGTGAAGTCCGTTGGAGTGAGGATCGTGGCGTCCACGAGGGGCTCACGCACTTCTGAAATCTTGCCCTCTGGGAAAGCCGAGGGGTTCTCGACGCGGATCTCTTCGCCGTCATCTGCTTTCACCGTGTACACGACGTTCGGTGCGGTCGCGATCAGGTCGAGGCCGAACTCGCGTCCGAGGCGCTCGCGGATGATCTCCAGGTGCAGCAGTCCGAGGAAGCCGCAGCGGAAGCCGAAGCCCAGGGCCGCAGAGGATTCCGGCTCGAAAGTGAGGGCCGCATCATTGAGCTGGAGGCGTTCGAGGGCGTCACGCAGGTTCGGGAAGTCGGTACCGTCAACCGGGTAAATGCCGGAGAAGACCATCGGTTTGGGGTCTTGGTAGCCTGCGAGGGGTTCTTGCGCTCCGGCGATGTGGGAGGTGATGGTGTCGCCGACCCTGGATTGGCGCACGTCCTTCACACCGGTGATGAGGTATCCGACCTCGCCTGCGGCAATGCCCTCAGCGGGGGTGGGTTCTGGGGAGATGACGCCGATTTCCAGCAGCTCGTGGCTTGCCATCGTCGACATCATCTTGACTCGCTGGCGTGTGGAGAGACGACCGTCGACGACTCGGACGTAGGTGACGACGCCGCGGTAGGTGTCGTAGACGGAGTCGAAGATCATTGCGCGGGTCGGGGCATCCGGGTTTCCCGTGGGGGCGGGCACGACCTCGACGATGCGGTCGAGAAGTTCGCAGACGCCTTCGCCGGTCTTGCCCGAGACTTTGAGGACTTCGTCCTCCTCACAGCCGATGAGGGCGGCGACCTCGGCCGCGTATTTCTCGGGCTGGGCGCCGGGCAGGTCGATCTTGTTGAGGACCGGGATGATCGCCAGGTCGTTCTCCATTGCGAGATACAGGTTCGCGAGGGTTTGTGCCTCGATGCCTTGAGCTGCGTCGATGAGGAGGACAGCTCCTTCACAGGCCGCAAGGGAACGGGAGACCTCGTATGTGAAATCGACGTGCCCGGGTGTGTCGATCATGTTGAGCGCGTAGGCTTCATCACCGAGCGCCCAAGGCATGCGCACGGCCTGGGATTTGATCGTGATTCCGCGTTCACGCTCAATGTCCATGCGGTCAAGGTATTGGGCGCGCATATCGCGCTGTTCAACGACCCCGGTGAGTTGGAGCATGCGGTCCGCTAGCGTCGATTTGCCGTGATCGATATGCGCGATGATGCAGAAGTTTCGGATGCGGCTCTGCTCGGTGTGAGCAGGTCGAATCGACTCAACTTGAGTGGGCGTAGGGATCGGCACATCAACCTCCATCGAATTAGCCTCTCCATCGTCCCATCATCCCCGCTGCCCGCGCCAACTGCCTTGGGGCGAAGTCGGGCACATCCGGGGCCTTGACGCCCCTCCAGGCCTCGACTCCCCTCCGAGCCCCCGACTCCCATTCGAGTCCCGATTCCTCTCCGGCCTCCGACTCCTGTCTATCTGCGTGCTGCTCCCATCAGGACACTATCCCGTCTTCTTCCCCGCTTCGCCCGGCACCGCGAATGCGCACGCTCTTGCGCACCGCCTCTTCGCCGAGTAGCAAAGCAAAACCCTCCAGATCCAGAGCATCGAACTCCGGGGGTGGATCGGAGATGAAGCGCTCAGCAACTTCTTTCACCATCTCCTCATCCTCGAGGTCGAGGGCTGCCGCTAAAAGGAGGGAGAAGATCTGGACGCTGCGCGGATGGTGGCGCCCCAGAAGGCGCGTACTGAGCTCTCCGAGTTCCTTCCATTCCTCTACCGCCCCTTCCTCGTCCCCAAGGAGGAAACGCAGGCGCGCAATTTCAGTGCGGATCCTCAAGACCCTCGGATCCTCTCCGCCCCATAGGCGCTTCGCCTCTTCGAGCAGGGAATCGAATATCACTTTGGCCTCCCCGTAGTGGCCGGCCAATTCCAGTACTTCGGCGAGGTTGTCGCGAACCGTCATGAGCAGGACGTCATCGGCGGGCAGTATTCTCGCCATGTCGACGATGAGCTCGCGGTAGAGCATGCTCGCACCTTCGAAGTCTCCTGAGGCTTTGAGGGGCATCGCGGAGTTCACCCTCACTGCCCATGCCAGTTCTGAATCCGCTCCGAGCGCGCGGCTCACGTCCTCGAGTAGAGCGGGGAATCGCCGTGCGGCAAGGCGGTCGTAGCCGACCTCGCACATCCAGTAGAGTTCGGAGTTGCGCGCCATCAGCACTGCTTGTGAAGTCTCCCCCAGCGTCCTCGATCCCCATTGAACAGCGCGCGACGCGAATTTCTTGCAGTCCATTGGTCGTTCCAGCTGTGAGCTCCACTCGACGAGGAGGCGATAGAAAGCCATACGAGCGAGGGGCTCCTCGCTTTCCTCAAGCTCGTCGAGAAGAACCCGGCCGAGTTGAAGTGCACCCTCGAGGTCTCCTTTCGAAGCAAGGTCGAGCGCCATTTCAATCCCCGCCTGCTCCGGGCTGATCCGAGGGGCGGAGGTTTCTTCCTGGTCTTGTGTTGTGGCGGCATTCGTGGGCGATCCCGTCTTCATGCTCATGCTCATTCCTCTTCGCCAAGCGCCCAGGGCGCTGTATGTCTGTGCCGTGACTCCACTGTCCGTGGATTCATCTGTCTCGTCGAGGCAGGGAGCTCGAAGCTGTGGATAGGCGAGGCGCCCGGCGCTTCTGTGGATCGGCTACAGCCGCTTTCGCACCTGAGAGCTGTGGCCCTATCACCGGGAACGCGACTCGTCCCCGACGTGAAGACAGGAGAATGTACGAGGCGTGAAGTGAGCGCATTCACGCGCCGCGGGCCTTCAGTGATTAGCGTGCGCGTCTGCGACGCTGGTAATCTTGTTAGTCGGACTCCCAGCCCGGTCGGGCAGGGGGTCTGGTCTGAACCGTTTGCGGATGTCCCCACGTCCTAGTCCCGGTTCTGACACAGCCCTCACCGACCCAGCATTTTCAATCTGTCAAGGAGTTTTCCCACCGTGGCAAACATCAAGTCCCAGATCAAGAGGATCCGCACCAATGAGAAGCGCCGCCTGCGTAACCAGTCTGTGAAGTCCGAGCTCAAGACGCTCGTTCGCAAGACCCGCGAGGCTGTCGAGGCCGGCGATAAGGAAGCAGCGATTGAGTGCCTCAGGGCCGCTTCCCGCAAGCTCGACAAGGCCGTCTCGAAGGGTGTCATCCACAAGAACCAGGCCGCGAAGCGCAAGTCCAAGCTTGCCCGACGCGTCTCCAAGCTCGGCTGAATCCAGCCTCTTGTGCTAGGCGGGCCGCCCCAATCGGGGCGGCCCGCCTGCGTTATCAACACTCTCCAGCCCTTGTCGTGAACGCCGTTTCACTTCCGGCTCTCACCCTTGGGCACCTGTGCCCCACAAGGCCCAGCGTCCTTCAGCGCCCAGCGCCACTCAAGGTCTCGAGTGAAGACGACACAGGGTGATGACGGCCTTTTCAACAGCCCGCTGAGGATCCTTCGACGCGCCCTTCAGCTCCTCATCAGCCAAGGCCAGTGCCTTGATCGCCCCTGCGAGGGAAGGGTCGCTCCACCCGCGCAGCTCGCGCCTCGCACGATCAATCTGCCAGGGGGCCATGCCAAGTCCTTTGCCCGTCCCCGATGCCGATACTTTCGCCATGGCGCGAATCTTCATTGCGATGGCCGCGACAATCGGAATCCCCTCGACACCTGTTGCAAAAGCGTGACGCAGCAAAGTGAGGGCCCTCGCCGCATCGCCTGCGATCACGGCATCTGCGACATCAAAACCACTCGCTTCGATCCGACCGGCGTGATAGCGGCGCACATCTTCCACTGTCACGTTTCCCTCGACATCTGTGAGGAGCTGATTGACCGCCGCCATCATTGAACGTAAATCGGATCCGAGCGCGTCAACGATCGCCTGCATCGCGTCCGCGTTCATCCTGCGATGAGCGCTGCGGACTTCCTCTTTGATGAGCTCGAGCTTGTCGCGGTCATTCTTGATTTCCTCGGCCGAGATAACGGGGAATCCGGCTTTCGCGATCGCTTCGACGACTTTTTTGCCCGCAGCATTGCCGCCCGGGTGGATGGCGATGATCCACACATCGGGCGCTGGAGAGGACAGGTACGCAAGGAGGTCATCAGCTAAGGCGCCCGTCATCTGTTCAAGCTCGGGAATGAGAATGAGGCGCGCTTCGCCGAAGAGCGAGGGGGAAGTGAGGACGTCCAGGTGACCGGCCTGATAGTTCGAGGCCTGTACATCGCTGCGCTCCAGATTCGGGTCCTGTTCGTAGGCTTGAGCGCGCAGCGTGGCCATAGCCCGGTCGATGAGCAGGCCCTCCTTGCCTTTGATGAGGACCACCGGCGCGAGCTCGACTGGGACGGGAGTCTTCTTCCCTCTGGGTGCCGCCATGAAATCCCTTCCCTCGAATGCGACCTCAAGTGTCGCACGTCCCCCAGGCATTACGCGCTCCTACTCGAAACGAGCGCAAGATCAGGACACCGACGCCCAAAACCAGTGCGATCACCACCACCCCGATCAGGTCCTTCGGCTCGCTCCTCGCTCCTGGGAGGGAGGAGAAGACGAGCGCGACCTTCGCGATCCAGGCGGTCGCATAAGAGGCGAGGAGCGCCAGGGTCTGACCGGCCTGGAGCGAAAAGGGAGCGGCGAGCGCGGCGCTCAGGGAAAGGAGGGTCGCCGGCGCAACAGCGGGAGCCGCGGCGATATTCGCAGCGAGGGAATAGACGGGGAGGGCCGGGTCGAGCAGGAGCAGGATCGGAATCGTCATGATCTGACACCAGGCCGACACGCACACGAGCTCGAAGAGGCGATTGAAGAAGCGTCCTACTCGGCTCTTGACTTTCAGGTGCTTCTTGCCCCATCTCCGGCAGGCCGCAGCGGGAACGACCACTGCGAAGGTCGCGCAAACGGACAAGGCGAAGCCGAAGTCTCTGACCGCCCAAGGGTCGAGGAGCACAATGACGAGGATTGTCAGGCTCAGTGCGGCAAGGCCCTGTCCTCCCCGCGACAGGATCTGTCCGAGGATTCCCGCTGTGCTCGTCACGGCAGCTCGCATGACCGCCGGAGTCGGGCCGACCACCATGACGAGGAGGACGAGGACCGTGAGCGCCCCGAGGATTCTTGCGCGTCGGCTCCTGGGCAGGAGGAGTGGGACACTTGAGAGGACGATCGCCATGTGGGAACCCGACACTGCGGTCAAATGACTCAAACTGGACGCACGGAATGCCTCTTCCAGTTCTTCACTCATCGCTCGGTCATTCCCGATCGCCATTCCCGGGACGAGGGCCCGGCCCTGATCGTCAAGCCCTTCAACAGCCCTTTCGAGGTGGAGACGGAATCGCCTCGTGATGCCCACATAACCACCCGGTCTTTCCAGAAGAACCGGAGTCGTACTCATGCTCCCCGCATAGGGCAGGGCGCCGGGGAAAGTGGGATCGATGAGGCCTCTGACTCTCACAATGTCACCGCGGTAGAGCTCGTGTCCGCCCGATATTCGGAGCATGAGGCGCACAGGAGGCGAAGGGAGTTCCTCTTTCCCGACGCTGAGGATCGTGATATTCACCTGTTCTTTCCTCGCCCCGAAAGAGCCGTGTGAACTCTTGGGGTCCGCGTCGACGCGGCCATTCAGGGTGATGAGTGCTCCCCTCGTGGCCGCCTCATTCGCCTCACACGATTGGAAGGAGGCGCGGGCGAGTCCACCGACCGCGAGCGCCGCCAAGCCGGCCGCTGCGAGAGCGAGGAGGGCGCTTCTGATGGAACCTGCAGGTGTGAGCTGGTGGCGTCCTCCTACTCGGGGTGTGGAGCGTAGGGAATGAGTCGAAGCGGCTGCAACGATGAACAAGCCGAGGATGAGGAGACTATGCGTCCATCCCCACGACCTGGACACCGCCCACCAGGTGCACGCCCATGTCGTCAAGGCTGCGGGGAACAGGCGCCAATCCATCATGATCGGGATTGCCTCGTGCTCGGTAGGGCTCATTGGCAGACTCCTTCACGCAGACGCGCCAGCAGGGCCGGTCCGATCCCGGGGACGGCGTCCAAATCTTCGAGCGATTCGAAGGGGCCGGAGGATTCGCGAAAGGAGATGATCCTTTGGGCGAGCTTCGGCCCGATCCCGTCGAGGGTTTCGAAAGCCGCGGCATCGGCGGTTCTAATGTCCACGCATGAAGAGGCGGAGGCGCCCTGGGGGTGGGCGGAGGCCTGCGTTCCTCCGAGTGCGTTCGTCCCCAGATCCCCGATTGTCGGGATGAGGATTTGTTCCCCGTCGTTCACTGGTCGCGCGAGGTTCACGGCGTCGAGGTTCGCCTCGTGCAGGGCTCCTCCGGCGGCGTTGAGGGCGTCAATGACTCGAGAGCCTGCGGGAACATGTACGACGCCAGGGTCGCCAACCGCCCCGGCGACATGAATGATGAGAAGAGGACCGCTACTACTCCCTCCACGTGGAAAGGATGATGCGGAGCCAGAAGCTACCGGGCTTTCCTGCCTTTCCCGATCTGTGTTCTTCTGCGTTCCGCCTCTCCCGTACTCCTCATCCGTGCGGAGGCCACTCTGCTCATCTTCTGGCTCTTGCCGTGAGTCGCTCGCCGATTCGATGGCGTGGGCGTTTCCCGGGATTTGTGCGCGCACGATGCCGAAAACTGCGAGCACAAGGAGGAGAAGGACGAGGGCGAGGGCAGATAAAGGCGAAGGGAGGAGCCTGATGACGCGTTCTGGGCGTTCGCGCGCAGCACACTCCTTCGCGCTGTAGACCGCGCGGGTCAAGCGTTTCAGCCGTAGCCTCCTGAGAAGGTCCATGCCGTGACGCTAGGGGGTGTTTCCTTCAGCTTCACCTGAAGTCATCTGTCGTTGTGGATCGGGGATGTCGACCTCCTGCGCATGTGGATGGAAGTGTCCTGCGCTCTTGGATTCTGTCTGGGGGAGCGCACATGACGCTTCCTCCCCCTACGATGTTCACAACGGTGCGAAGATGCCCGGGGAAAGGGACGCAATGAGCGAGAACATCGACGATCTCAAGGCTCAACTCGCCGAGGCCGAGGCCCGGGCGAGACAAGCGGAAGCCGAGGCGGCGCGTGCGCAGGCGGAGGCGCTGCGCCTCAAACTCGAAGCTATCAGCGCTGCAGGGTCCGATTCGCTTGGTGAGCCCGATCCGGCGGGCGCACAGTCCTCCCCACAAGAACCTTCCCCACAAGAAACGGCGCCACAAGCCCCCTCTCAAGGACACTCATCCGCAAAAGACTCCTCACCACAAGAGGCTTCCTCATCGGATCCTTCTCCCTCGTCCTCGGCTTTCATTGATGAGATCCGCCGGGCCTACGACTTCTCCACCCCCTCGATCACGATCGGCACTCTTCTCGACGGTACGACGCGCGTTGTCGGCACGACCACGAAGATGCCCCTTTCCATGTTCAACCGTCACCTCCTGGTCGCCGGAGCGACTGGGACGGGCAAGACCCGCACTCTTCAACTCCTCAGTGAGGGCCTATCGGCAGCGGGTTCTTCGGTCCTGTTGTGCGATGTGAAGGGCGATTTGAGCGGCCTCGCCGAGAGGGGCGCCTCCTCTGAAAAACTCCTCGCCCGTACCTTGGCGAATGGTCAGGACTGGACCCCTGACTCCTTCCCTATCGATCTGCTCACCCTCGGTGATGCGAGAAACCAATTCACGGGCATTCCGATTCGTACGAGCCTCAGCGATTTCGGCCCCCTCCTCCTGGCGCGAGCACTTGGCCTCAATTCCACGCAGGAACAGGCCCTCCAGCTCATCTTCGCCTGGGCCGACAAAGAGCAACTCGAACTCATCGACCTTCCGGATCTGCGCACAGTCATCTCCTTCCTCACTTCCGAGGAAGGATCCCCCGAGTTTGCGAACATCGGCGGAGTCTCGAAGGCCACCGCGGGTGTCATCCTGAGGGCTCTGACGGTCCTCGAATCTCAAGGGGCCGAACAATTCTTCGGCGCTCCCAGCTTCGACACCCATGATCTCCTCCGTCTTTCCCCCGAGGGGCGAGGCGTGATCTCTCTCCTTGGCGTCGGAGACATCTCCCAGCGTCCCGCATTAGTGTCCGCACTCATCATGTGGCTCCTCGCCGACCTGTACTCCACACTTCCCGAGGTCGGTGACCTCGAGCGTCCGCGCCTCGTCTTCTTCTTCGACGAAGCCCACCTCCTTTTCGCGGATGCGACGAAAGAGTTCATCCGCCAGGTCGTTCAAATCGTGCGCCTCATCCGTTCAAAAGGAGTTGGCGTTGTCTTCGTGACTCAAACCCCGAAGGACATTCCCGCCGATGTCCTCGCTCAAATCTCTTCGCGGATTCAGCACGGGCTTCGCGCACTCACCCCCGATGAGCAAAAGCGCCTCAAAGCGAGTGTTCAGACCTTCCCGAATACCTCCCTTGATCTTGCGGAGATCCTGACGAACCTCGGCACCGGTCAAGCGGTCGTCACGGTTCTCAACGAGCACGGCACACCGACCCCCGTGTCTCCGTCCTCCATGTGGGCGCCCGCGTCCACGATGGGTCCGGTCGCGCCGGGCGTCGCCGAGGGCATTCTCGCCGCGTCGCCGCTGGCTGCGAAGTACGAGGAGGTTCTCGATCCGGAGTCTGCCGAGGAGATCCTCGAGCAGCGCCCCCTCGAGGCGATGCGTGAACGCGAGGCCGCGGTCAAGGCCGAGGAACAGCGCAAGCTCGATGAGGCCGCTGCCGCAGCGGAGCGCAAGGCACAGGAGGCGAAGGCGAAGGCCGGCGCGAAGGAGGCCGAGCGTTTGGCTCGCGAGGCCGAGCGGGCTGCGGTTCGTGCGGATCGCGAGGCGGAACGTGAAGCGGCTCGCCTGGAGCGAGAGGCCGAGCGTCAGCGCGTGGCCGAGGAGAAGGCGGCGGAGAAGGCTGCTGCTCGTCGCACGGGCTTCATCGAGAAGGCTCTCGGTTCGGTGGTCCGCTCCGCAGGTTCGGCGATCGGCCGTGAGATCACCCGTTCGATTTTCGGAACCAGGCGCTGATCCCCTTCCTGTACGAAACTCTCCGGGCCCTCCATGCGGACGCCTCCGCATGGAGGGCCCGGTGTCTTCTCGTCTGCGGATTCCGCATGCCGCGCAACGGTTGCGTAATACGATGACCGCATGGGAAACCCGCTCGACTACACTCGGCTGGCCGGCGCCCTCGTCAAGCTCGTCGTCACCGGCGCTGGCGCCTATGCGGGAGGACCCGCCTTGCCCGTCATCGTCCCGGCTATCGATGCCGTCGTCGAGTGGGCGGGACTCAAGTCGAAGAATTCGGAGCAGAAGAAGCTCGTCAAGGTACTGGCAAAGCGTTTCGAGGAGTGCTTGGAGCGGCCGTCGAAGACGGCAGACCCGCAAGAACTGGCGGGCGCGCTCACGCAAGTCCAAAGGCTCGTGGAGAAGCTCGCCGACGACAACACAGATTTCCTCGAGGCCCTGAGACATCCGGAGGCTTTCGAGAACCGCCTTCTTGCAGACTCTCGATGTGTTCACGCCAGGAAGGACCTGGCCGAGGAAGCCTGCGGGTTCTTCAACGAACTCGTGCGACTCGTCGCCCGCTTCTACGTCGAGATGGTGCGCACGTCACCCGACCTCGTCCCAAACGCACTCGCTGAGATTCTTCGAGACACATCTGAAATCAAGCGCGGGGTCGACGCGAACGGCGAGAAGCTCGACGCGGTGATCGAGCAGAATGAGACGATTCTCGAGCAGATGGCGATTCCCGTATCCGCCCTGCCAACAGTCTTCCCAGAGCGTTTGATCTTTGGCAGCCGCCCACGAGTGTCGGTCGGGGCGATTGATCGTCCCGAGGTGGACACGCTTTGGTCTCTCATCTCCGAAGATGCGGCCGCGGCTACGGTCCTGTCTGGGATGCGAGGCGTCGGGAAGAGTCAGATTGCAACCGCGATTGCACAGCAGTGCATTGATGAAGGTTGGGCTACGATCATTTGGGTCGACGCCGCCTCCCGCCAATCGATTCTCGATGCCTGGGTGACCATCGCCGAGAACGAACTAGGTATCTCGCCGGATGGCAAGGATGCGGAAACCATCGCTCAGGAAGCCCTTCGCCGACTTGAAGCGCTCGCCGAGGCAGGACGACTCCTTGTTCTCGATAATGCCGAGAATGCAGACGATCTCAGGGATCTCATTCCCCGAGGCGGTGGCTTTCGCACAATCATCACCTCGACGAAGGAATTCGCCGGATTCGGACGACTAATCGAGATCAGGTGCTTCACTCCCGATCAAGCGAAGGAGTACTTGCTCAAACAGATTCCCTTCTTCAACGAATCCGATTTAGTGAAGCTCGTCGAAGAGCTGGGCTATCACCCACTGGCCTTAAGCCAGGCGGCCGTGTTCATCAATCGCAGAAAGGGCTCGCTCAGTGTTGAGAACTACTTGGAACTCATGAAGACCAGAGGAATCAACCACGCACTCAAGCGCATCGACGGTTCCTCCTACCCCACCCCTGTCGGGCGGGCTCTACGCCTCGCCTATTCGGACGCTCTCGATTCGCTGGGCAGCGAACCAGATGACTCGTTGATGAAGGTGGAGATCGGGCAGCGACTACTCGGAGCCCTATCCCTCATGCGAGAAGCGGGCGTTCCACGTGAATGGCTTTGCTACCTCGATCACACTGCTGATCTCGTTGATGACGTCATCGATTTCCTTGCCGATGCCCACATCTGCGACCTTTCTGAAGACGGTCACGAGGTTCGCATTCATCGACTCCTCGGCACTGTCATCCGCGAGGACTGGCCCGCCGACTCCGACGAGGGGCGACGTTCTGCTGATTCAGTGGGGCTAGTGCTTTCGCGGGTGACAATCGGGGACCATGAAAGCGAACGCCAGAAAGCGCTCGACCTCGTCGAGCAGGTACGCTCCCTTGGCCAGCAGGAGTACTCGCGTCGCTTGTTCGAACGCGACGGAGTTGTGCTGGCCCTCGCTGAGTCCCTGCATCATGCAACCGCCCTGGGAGTTCCGTTGGTCGCGCTGTCCCTCGCGGATGCTGTCGTTTCGATGGAGCCTTTACTCGGTTCGAGCGCACTGGGCGCTTTCGTGAATGATGGGCTCGCATCTGCCTACGAGTCGGCGGGCGACCTCCGACGTGCCATCCCCCTCTATGAAGAGACCCTCACCCAACGCGAAGAGA
>ERZ773065.402-NODE-402-length-25559-cov-4.730199_pt1 | contig 25559 bp, 20 predicted proteins | sample MGYA00580623_ERZ773065 | MGnify/ENA primary metagenome ERZ773065 (study PRJEB29015, sample SAMEA2738017) | human oral metagenome | biome: human oral; feature: human-associated habitat; material: dental | place: China | collected 2047 ... | reverse complement strand
CGACACCGGCGTCACCGACACCGGCACGTGCTCCCCGCGTATGCGGGGATGATCCCGTTGCTTCTTTGGACGACGTTGCCGTCATGGTGTGCTCCCCGCGTATGCGGGGATGATCCGCCGCCATCCCCTTTCCTTTCTGGGCGATTTTCGTGCTCCCCGCGTATGCGGGGATGATCCCTCGCCTACGACCAGGCGTCTCAGGCGATGGCGGTGCTCCCCGCGTATGCGGGGATGATCCGGCGTCGAAGGCGTCGTCGCTCTTGCCGGGCTTGTGCTCCCCGCGTATGCGGGGATGATCCCGGGGACGGGCTGGAGGGTCCGGTTCCGTGCCGGTGCTCCCCGCGTATGCGGGGATGATCCGCGCTACATGTTCCTGGCGTCGCAGAAGGGGGTGTGCTCCCCGCGTATGCGGGGATGATCCGCCCTCAGACCCGCCGACGTCCACCGGCCACGAGTGCTCCCCGCGTATGCGGGGATGATCCGTCGCCGGCACAGCCCAGGCGGTGCCAGGCGAGGTGCTCCCCGCGTATGCGGGGATGATCCCGCGTGGATCCGCCACAGCGCCGACACGCCGGCGTGCTCCCCGCGTATGCGGGGATGATCCCAAAGAGGACATCGAAGACCTCGCCATCGCCTAGTGCTCCCCGCGTATGCGGGGATGATCCGCGGCGTCGCGGAGGGGATGTGGACGAGGACCGGTGCTCCCCGCGTATGCGGGGATGATCCGGCCAAATAGTATGGCTATACAGCGCCTCCGGGGTGCTCCCCGCGTATGCGGGGATGATCCCTCTATGAAAACGGACCGTACGAGGTGGTGCAGGTGCTCCCCGCGTATGCGGGGATGATCCGGTCGGCTTCGGCGTCGGCGAACGTTTCACGTGGTGCTCCCCGCGTATGCGGGGATGATCCGCCCCCAGTCGGCGGCGGCATTCCTCTTCGCAAGTGCTCCCCGCGTATGCGGGGATGATCCCGACCTTCTCGGCGATGCTTTCGCCTCCGTTGGTGTGCTCCCCGCGTATGCGGGGATGATCCTGGGATTTCATCTCGTACAGAGGTTCGATATACGTGCTCCCCGCGTATGCGGGGATGATCCAAGAAATGAGGCGATGGCCCGTGCGGGCATGAAGTGCTCCCCGCGTATGCGGGGATGATCCGGCGATTGAATGCGCCTGAGACGCCAGCGCTGCGTGCTCCCCGCGTATGCGGGGATGATCCGCTCCCGTACGGCGTCACGCGCTGGCTAGACATGTGCTCCCCGCGTATGCGGGGATGATCCCGCGCCGAGTACCGGACCCCGGCAGCCGTCGAGGTGCTCCCCGCGTATGCGGGGATGATCCCGGAATTAATCCCGGCGACGCCGACGAGGTCGCGTGCTCCCCGCGTATGCGGGGATGATCCTGTAGATCACATATACCACTGCTTTCGTTTCCGGTGCTCCCCGCGTATGCGGGGATGATCCGAGTAGAATGGAAATGAGAGATATGATGTCGAAGTGCTCCCCGCGTATGCGGGGATGATCCGGGAATCGTGTGTCATTCCTCGAGTCCTTACGTGTGCTCCCCGCGTATGCGGGGATGATCCCCAATCCCTTCTCACGCCTGCCACCTCTTATTCGTGCTCCCCGCGTATGCGGGGATGATCCCCCGTCCTGAATCGACGTCGGGTAGGCGAAGACGTGCTCCCCGCGTATGCGGGGATGATCCCGGGGCTCCGGCGATGTCGTGGAACCCGGCGTGGTGCTCCCCGCGTATGCGGGGATGATCCTAAGCCGAACCGTGAGCCTGGTTACCCATGTTGGTGCTCCCCGCGTATGCGGGGATGATCCGCCACAATCCCCGTCTACGACGTCTCCGAGCAGGTGCTCCCCGCGTATGCGGGGATGATCCCAACATGACGTCGATGGGTTACTCCCGTGCGGAGTGCTCCCCGCGTATGCGGGGATGATCCGTGATGGCGGAGTTGGTGCGCGGTCACTCGCACGTGCTCCCCGCGTATGCGGGGATGATCCGGCGTGATCTCCGGGCAGATGGATCCGGCCCGTGTGCTCCCCGCGTATGCGGGGATGATCCGCCCCAGAATGATGATTAGGAAGGCGCCCAGACGTGCTCCCCGCGTATGCGGGGATGATCCCAGCCCGTCCACGACAATCATGTGCACACCCACGTGCTCCCCGCGTATGCGGGGATGATCCCGGGGCCGCGCTGTGCGCCTACCACAACCTGCGGTGCTCCCCGCGTATGCGGGGATGATCCCGGGCCGGTCTGCGAAGTCCTCGAGCCAGTCATGTGCTCCCCGCGTATGCGGGGATGATCCGGCGATCTGCTCGTTGTAGGTGGCGCCGCGTTGGTGCTCCCCGCGTATGCGGGGATGATCCGACCCGACGCTTGGACAGGACGATGCCGGCGCCGTGCTCCCCGCGTATGCGGGGATGATCCGAAACTCGACGGACAGTGGAAAGTCGACAAATGGTGCTCCCCGCGTATGCGGGGATGATCCGAGGCCACCGAGTCGGGCGCCCCCAGGAAGTTGGTGCTCCCCGCGTATGCGGGGATGATCCGGCGTTGGCCTGTTCCTCGACGTCCTCGTCCTGGTGCTCCCCGCGTATGCGGGGATGATCCCGGCGTGGACGTGTGGGGCAAGCAGAAACCCATGTGCTCCCCGCGTATGCGGGGATGATCCCCTGGACGGCGCCGACAAATTCCGCGACGTCTAGTGCTCCCCGCGTATGCGGGGATGATCCCGCCTGTCCACCAGTCCGACACTCACCCGTCTGGTGCTCCCCGCGTATGCGGGGATGATCCCGCGGCGGATACCGCCTGCCCACCCCGGCCCCCGTGCTCCCCGCGTATGCGGGGATGATCCCAAGACCTCCTCGCGGCCCTGCCCCATCAAATCGTGCTCCCCGCGTATGCGGGGATGATCCCGGAACGAAGCCGAAGCCAACAATGGGATGAATGTGCTCCCCGCGTATGCGGGGATGATCCGCACCCTGCCAGACGGCGAGTCGCCTCCCTGTGGTGCTCCCCGCGTATGCGGGGATGATCCCGCGGACATTGTCATTTTTTGGATGCAGGTTGGGTGCTCCCCGCGTATGCGGGGATGATCCTTGCCCGTCACGGACGACGATCGTGACGGCGTAGTGCTCCCCGCGTATGCGGGGATGATCCCACTCGCCGGCAACTACCTGCAGTATGGTAACGGTGCTCCCCGCGTATGCGGGGATGATCCGCCCTCGACCATCGCATCGGTCAGGCGCCACGAGTGCTCCCCGCGTATGCGGGGATGATCCTTCTGTGCCGTAAGCATCTCCGACGGCTCTACGGTGCTCCCCGCGTATGCGGGGATGATCCGCCATCCTGGATCGACGTCGGGTAGGCGAAAACGTGCTCCCCGCGTATGCGGGGATGATCCCGGATTGCGCGTGTTCGCTAGATTGATGTCGATGTGCTCCCCGCGTATGCGGGGATGATCCGGTGGTGTTGCTCTGATGGTGCTCCACGCCAACGTGCTCCCCGCGTATGCGGGGATGATCCGAAGGGGACTATGCCACGACCGGCACGACGTCGGTGCTCCCCGCGTATGCGGGGATGATCCGAGTCGCTCGCCCTGCCTGAGTGGGCGACGGACGTGCTCCCCGCGTATGCGGGGATGATCCGCGGGTATCGTCCATCTCGAAGCAACCGACATAGTGCTCCCCGCGTATGCGGGGATGATCCTGCACGACACCAGGGCCGGGTGGTCGGTTTTACAGTGCTCCCCGCGTATGCGGGGATGATCCCGACGGAGGGACAGTGGGTTGTCACCCAGTGCAGTGCTCCCCGCGTATGCGGGGATGATCCCACATTTCTAAAAGGATTTTCGGACCCATACCGGTGCTCCCCGCGTATGCGGGGATGATCCCGGCCTCGTCACCTGCATCTCCGACGCCAGGCGGTGCTCCCCGCGTATGCGGGGATGATCCGCCGCACGCCCCTTCCCCTTCTGCTTCATCCTCGTGCTCCCCGCGTATGCGGGGATGATCCGAGTGGTGGGCTGAGATGACTACTGGTTGGTTTGTGCTCCCCGCGTATGCGGGGATGATCCTTGATGACGAAAGTCCCATGTCCACTGGCGCTCGTGCTCCCCGCGTATGCGGAGATGATCCGGGGTAGGTGGCGTCCGAGCCGATATGAGCATCGTGCTCCCCGCGTATGCGGGGATGATCCCTTTCATGCCGAGGTCGTCGTAGGCCGATTTGTGCTCCCCGCGTATGCGGGGATGATCCCGGCGAACTCTTGCAGGTCGCCATCAACGGCGCGTGCTCCCCGCGTATGCGGGGATGATCCCCGGCCGCCCGCCCCCGGCGTCGTGCACTGATCGTGCTCCCCGCGTATGCGGGGATGATCCGACGTCTGCCAGGTGGGAGAAGACCTGCTCGGCGTGCTCCCCGCGTATGCGGGGATGATCCGGTCGTCATAGGCAGACTTCACCTGGCGGGTGGGTGCTCCCCGCGTATGCGGGGATGATCCGGGTAGAACGTTTCCGCCAAGGCGTCGAAATCCGTGCTCCCCGCGTATGCGGGGATGATCCCCTCGAACGCTGCGACGGAGCGGAAGATGATAAGTGCTCCCCGCGTATGCGGGGATGATCCGGGGGAGCAATTTCTCTACCTTCGGCGTCACCGGTGCTCCCCGCGTATGCGGGGATGATCCTGCTGAGGCATCAGAGCAACACCGCCTTCGCGAGTGCTCCCCGCGTATGCGGGGATGATCCGCGTGTCGTGAGAATCACCCCCGACTTGACGATGTGCTCCCCGCGTATGCGGGGATGATCCCGTGTTCTTGAACGCGTCGTGCACGAGAGTGCAGTGCTCCCCGCGTATGCGGGGATGATCCCTCGTTCCGTGGTTTACCACGTCCGTCAAGAAGGTGCTCCCCGCGTATGCGGGGATGATCCCACGGCGCGGGAATCCATTTTATCGAACCACATGTGCTCCCCGCGTATGCGGGGATGATCCTAGACTCCATCCGAGGAAACAGCGAAAAACCCGGTGCTCCCCGCGTATGCGGGGATGATCCGGGACATGTCCTCGCTCTTCTCGCGATGTCGGGGTGCTCCCCGCGTATGCGGGGATGATCCGGCAACAGGGATGGGTTTTTCGTCGCTGAAATCGTGCTCCCCGCGTATGCGGGGATGATCCCCCAGTGCTAGCGGGACGATCCGCATGCCCGGGGTGCTCCCCGCGTATGCGGGGATGATCCCCGACGGCGCCAGGGGAGCGTGAGGAGGATCACGTGCTCCCCGCGTATGCGGGGATGATCCCAGATGCCCTTCGAGCCGAAGTGCGAGTAGAGCGTGCTCCCCGCGTATGCGGGGATGATCCCGGGCTCGCCCGCCAGAGGCGGGAACGTCGAAAGTGCTCCCCGCGTATGCGGGGATGATCCCGGCCCGTCCACGACAATCATGTGCACGCCTCCGTGCTCCCCGCGTATGCGGGGATGATCCGGCCGTCTGACCGATGAAACATGGGCGAAGATCGTGCTCCCCGCGTATGCGGGGATGATCCGAAGACGATGTCGCCCGGCTGCAGGGAATCAGCGTGCTCCCCGCGTATGCGGGGATGATCCTACCAGGCGATCAAGATCGCCAACCCCGACATTGTGCTCCCCGCGTATGCGGGGATGATCCGCCGTCTTTAATAGCGCCGAAACCGGATTTGATGTGCTCCCCGCGTATGCGGGGATGATCCCCAACCGATAACCATCCCAATGCTGCCGACGATGTGCTCCCCGCGTATGCGGGGATGATCCCGCACCGGCCTCCCGTCGTCGCTGGCGCCGCTGGTGCTCCCCGCGTATGCGGGGATGATAACATTCCGTCTCCTATAGGGGGTTTGATGGGGTGGTGCTCCCCGCGTATGCGGGGATGATCCCGTGTACTCGCCGAGTTTGATGTTCCCGAGCGTGTGCTCCCCGCGTATGCGGGGATGATGTTTCTGGGTGTATCTGGTGGGCATGGCGAAGTCGTGTGCTCCCCGCGTATGCGGGGATGATCCGGATATAGTAAAAGGTGTGAGTGACCATGACGAGTGCTCCCCGCGTATGCGGGGATGATCCTTTGGTCTGCGCCACCTGGTCGGCGAAGACGTCGTGCTCCCCGCGTATGCGGGGATGATGCAGACGCCGCTGGGTTTCAGCAGGCGGTGGGCCCGTGCTCCCCGCGTATGCGGGGATGATCCGGCGCGGTCCCAGTCGGCGTAGCGCTTGTCCTCGTGCTCCCCGCGTATGCGGGGATCTCCAGCCATAACACGGCGCCATCGCCTCGAACCCTGCGTTCGCCCTCGCTAACGCGGAGGGCGAACGGAATTTGTCGGATTCCCCCGTAAATCCGGCCTTGACAGGAAAATCGTGTATGGATTGTACCCTTGTTTCGTCCTGTTGGTCATGGCCTTGGGACGGCTCCGCGCAATATCGGGACATAAATTATATAGTTGATATTAAACCTATCGGGCGTCTGGCCGTGACGCGGACCGAAGCCGCCCAGTTTCTGGGGATCGATCCGCGAAAGCTGGCCAAGGCGATCGATGCGGGTCAGGTGCCGGCCATCATGATCGGACAGTTCGTGTGGGTGCCCACGTCCTGGCTCCGCGACCAACTGAGATAATAGTCAGCATCGGCAACATCGATGACGCGTCCGCCGGGCACGGCTCCCACGTTCCCGTTTCCCTTGACCAGCACACCCCCGCGCCCGCGCCCGGGCTCGACGCCGGGCTTGACGCCGGGTGCGTCGAGCCGGCCGTGGAAGAACTCAGCCGGCGCGTCGAGTCGGCCCCCACCGCGGGCAAACGCCGAAACCTGGCCGTCCGCCTGGCCTGGGCCACGCTCGTGCCCGGCGCCGCCTACGACCACGGCCTGCCCGCCAGCAGGATCAGCGAGCTACAGGCCTGGGCCGGCCCGACGCGGTCCGCCACGGCCAGACCACCCACGACCAGCGACTCGTCGAACCCTTTCTGCCCGGCCGGGACACCCAGATCTTCACCGTCTACGACATCCACCCCGACTACGCCCCCGACCTGTTCGCCCCGGCCATAGACGGCCTGACACCACCCCCCCCCCGCCTAAGCCGGCCCGGCATGGACGAGGACTACGCCGCCATCGGCCTCCCACCACCCTCCGCCTGAGCCGGCTGGCCCGTCCGCACACTGTCCGGGCGACCACTGTCGTCGTCAAGGAGTCTGTAATGAGCGGTACCGCCTACCTGACCCAGCCACGCACCCCCGACGGCCGATGGGACCGAACCGGCCGGACCGGGCCGGCCGGGGTGCGACTCGACCTGGCCGAGGAGGCCGACGTGGCCTATGTCCTGGACCGGATCCGGGCCGCCGGCGCCCGGCGCATCGCCACCCTGGCCTACGTGGCCGACCGGCGCGACCTGGCCGAGGAGTTTGAGGCCAATACCTTCGAGTTCGTCTACGAACGCGCCACAGCCGCCGACCCCGACCATCCCGCCATCACCGCCGGCGAGGTTTCCCGGATCATCGACGGCTCCTGGGCCCGGCACGTCCACCACATGCGCACCGACAGCCTGCACACCCGCATGAGCCGCGGCAACTCGCACCTCATGCGCGCCTGGGCCGCCTACGCCGCGGCCGCCCGCGACGCCCAGACCCGGCTGGGCCGGCCGCTGAGCGAGGCCGAACACGACCAGCTCGCCCAAGTCCACGCCCGCCGGGCCGGCACTGCCATGGACATCCGCCGCACCGGCGTGGCCGCTTGCCACTCTTACGAGGATCTGACCGACCGTCAGACCCCGTCTTGTCCCGGCGCCGAGGAGCAGTGGGCCGCCCAGGCCGACCGGCGAGCCGACGAGCGCTTCGAGCCGCCCGAGGCGATCCGCGGCCGGCGCGCCCTGACCGAGCACTATTGGCAGGCCCAATTCCCCGGCGCGATCGCCCCTCAGACCATCCCCCGCCGGACCGCCACCGGGCTGCGCCGGACCATGGACGCCTGCCCCGGCGGAGTGCTGGCCGCCGCTCGCCGGTGGGAGGCCGGCCAGGACGACGCGGCCACCGACGCCCTGTTCGCCCCCTTCCGCGGCCGGGACCTGTCCGATCGGGAGAAGACCGAGATCGTCGACCTGCTGCGCGCCCACCCCGCCCTGGCCGAGCAGTTGTGGCGCTCAGCGGTCATGGTCGCCACCACCCGCCGGGCCCCGACCTGCCCGACCACAGCCGCTCCAGCCAGTCCTTGACAACCTCCCGGCAAGCGCCCGCCGGGCGGGCCACGACGCCGGCCCGGGGCTGTCCGCACACTATCCGAGCGAGTCGCAGCCGCGCCCGCCCCCACCCGCGAGAAGGGAGAGCCCCATGCACAACGTCTTCCAAGACCTGCCCTCGATCATCGCCGCCGTCAACGCCGGCGGGATCATCCGCGTCCTCGGCGCCATCGCCATCCTGATCGGCCTGTGGCGCTGGCTAGGCAAAGGCAACCGCAAAACCGGAATGATCCTCGTCCTGCTCGGCGCCTGCGCGGTCATGTACACCGTATCCCTGCCCATTACTGGGCACCATCATCGGAGCAGTCGCCAACCTCCTACTCAAAGGCTTCCACTTCCTCGCCTCACGGATGTAACCCATGACCACCCCCACCCCGACCGTACCGAGCATGACGAGTCCAAATCAATTTCATCGTCATAATTAACGTTTTACATATATTATTCTAACATAGTGAAGTAATAATTATTACAAATATATAAATTATGTCCGGCGACATGGTAGCGTTAATTATATCAGTTAATGACAAAAAGTAAATAAAATGTAATAATTCAATTACAATATTTTATTATTAATATTTTTACTTTCAACAAAAATACAACTATCAAATCATTTTTTGTAACTTTTTCATATATTTTTATCCAGATTATTAATTTGCAATAATGCGAATGCTTCAATCGTCTATTTTGCAATATGTCATTTACTTAGCTATGCATAATAATAATCATTACATTCAATTATTTTATCATTATTCTTCTACATATAACCTTCTGATTAATTCTGACAATTTATGACCAAAAATTTGCAATAACGTGTTAGACATGTCGTTAAGCATGTCGGTCGACATCATTCCGTGGAAATAGACTCTCGAATTTCAACTAGTCTACTACCCGATGACAGGTAGGGACGGTAAATTTGTTGCCGTCATCTTGACTGACGAAAATGGGTGCGGCAGCACATGAGTCGGATGACAAGATTGACAAATTTGCTCAATTATCAGATAATGCACACCCTACTCGCTGTGCTCAGCTTTGATTTGCTCCCGGTGACAGGAGAGGAACTCACCTTAACGTTTCTCACTCAACAGCGGACACGCCGCCCAGTTCTTCCTGAGGTCACGAGTATGTCCTTAATAGAAAATTCCATCATTGAATTTTAATAAAAAATAGAAAATGATTAGTCATTTATTGTAATGTAACATCACATAATTTATGTTATTATTCATAATATAGCGAGTCAATGCGACTTTCGAAAATTTCGCTGTGTAAGAATGTCGAGATTGCACCTAATTTATATGCCGTGGTCTGTGACGGATCGGTCAGCCGACGCTATCCGCCTGGGCCGATTTCGCTCGGGGAAAGGGTCGCCCCGCTGGCATAGCATCCGAGATATCCTTGGAATTTATGAGCACACGAACCGCATTGATATTCGAGGGTGGCGGAATGCGTGGCACATATACGGCCGCACTGGTCGCCGAAATGATTGACGCTGGTATCGACTTCCCATGGGTCGGCGGGATCTCCGCCGGGGCGACCCACACATGCAACTTCGTCTCCCGCGACGCGTGGAGGGCACGTGCAGCTTTCGTCGAACTCGCCAAGGATCCGAATCTAGGCGGCCCGATCAGCTTTGTTCGCGGCAGGGGCTACTTCAACTCCGAGTACATTTACCAGCACACCTCTGGTCCCGGCGAACTCCTTCCCTTCGACTGGGACACTTTCAACGCAAGCGCCACGCAGTTCAAAATCGGCTCGTTCAACTGCGAAACGGGACAAACCGTCTACTGGGGCCGAGAGGACATCTCCACGCAGGAAGAACTCGTCACGTACTGTCAAGCTTCCTCCTCAATGCCGATCATCATGCCGCCAGTGGGGCTGAACGGCGTGGCCTACCTGGACGGAGCCATCGGAGACACAGGGGGTTTTGCGATTGACGCCGCGGAAGCCGACGGATATGAACGTTTCGTTGTCGTTATGACGCGTAAGCGTGGATATAGGAAATCCCCGTCGAAAATCCCACCGGCGATTTATAAGGGAATCTTTCGAAAGCATCCTGCCGTAGCCGAGGCTCTTCTCAATCGACCGAAAAAGTACAATGACTCTCTTGATCGTTTGGAGAGCCTCGAAGCCGAAGGACGGGCTTATCTCTACTATCCTGACGAGATGCCCATCTCGAACGGAGAACGAAAAGCCGTTAGCGTTCAAGCAGCATACGAGGAGGGCCTTCAACAAGCTAAACGAGATCTTCCTAAAATTATGGATTTCATTTATACTTAAATAATATAAATATATTGGATTAGAATTCCGGGATTTGCAATGAAATACAAAGAAGTTAATGGTAATTAATGACAAATAATTAACGATTTTCGATGGTTCCGTTGCCATCTATCGGAATGACTGGACCCAAGTACTTTGGTTTCGGCTTAATAACGACTTGAACGAAATCCTTAGTTCTCGCAATCCACTCGCGAACATCACGCTTGAATTGCTGTGAGTAGTTATTCCCTCCCGAAGCAATGCCCCAGACATCCAGACCAAGCTCACGACCTATATAAATAGAACGCGCTAAATGGTATCTTTGCGTCACAACGACTATTGAATGTGCTTTAAAGATGGCACTTGCACGATACATTGATTCATAAGTTGAAAATCCCGCGTGGTCTTCGAAAATATCCTCTTTAGGAACTTCATGCTTTTCCAACCATTTCCGCATGACATGTGTCTCGTTATAGTGAACACTAGAATTGTCTCCGGATACAAGGATTTTCGGCGCAACTTTCTGCTTGTACAATTCCAGACTCTTTTCCAGCCGCTTTCGGAGCATATGCGAAGGCGTTCCATCCGAGCGTACCAACGCTCCAAGAACAAGTATGCAGTCAAGTTTCTCAGCACGAATGCCGCCGACATCCGAAACGACACGATCATTGGTCGTCACAGTGACATATATGTTAATCCCACCCACAGCGAATAAGCCCGAAGTGACGATAACTCCCAAGGTAATCACGATTCGCTTCTTCCAACCCCATTTTCTATGCTCACGTAATAGAAACTTCATAGGAGAATCATATCCTCTCCACGAAAGAAAGAGACAGGCACTACTCGCCTAGCATCTCTCGGGCCTTGTTCACAAGTGGAATGATCGCAGCACGTGAGGTGTGGTCATATCCGTGCGCAATGTTGTCCGCCACTTGGACTACCCACTCTCCGCGATGTCGGTATCTCTGAATCCGCTTGGAGAAGATTTTGAGCAAGGTTTTTTCCGGAAAGCTGAGTCCTTCATAGCGAACACCGCCTTGGAAATAGAAGAAGGGATAGCATCCACTGGCGAGTTCTTTCTTCGTAAAAGTTCCAGCGGGGACTCTCCAGTCACGTTGAGGGTGGACCGGCGTACCGCCATTGGCCCAGACGACGACTTTCCCCATGAGGTTCTCCCGCTTGATTTTTCTGCGGAATTCATGGAATCCTCGAATCCTGCTCATGCGCACGCCAGCGCCGTAGACAACCAGATCGGCTCCTGACAGGTCGATTCCCTTGGCTTGCGACCACGGATACAGACGCGCTCCCAGATCTTCGGCAATCCACTCTCCGTATGTCTGCGCGAACCCGGTGACGGTATTGTAGACGACCACGACATCGGCCATTGCGCTCTCCCTCCGCATGCCTTTGTTCCAACGGTCCAACTGTAGGCGGGCGCCGGCGTCCGTTCCACCGACATGTCGCAATGTCGAAATCGGAAAACTGTTGTGAACACTGACATTTGAAGGCACATAGCGAATTTGATGACGAAACTGTCGTAAAATTTTGGAAGTTCGCACGCCGACGGTTTCGGGTGCCCGGGACACCTGGGCACCCGAAACCGCCTAGTAGGCCAGAAGTTTACCTGTACTTCCTTCGGGTGTCGATCGAGAGCTGGTCAGCGAGCCGCTTCGCCGTCAACGTAGTCGGAGTCCACCGACGCGTTCCAGGCGAACATCCTGCGGATCTCCTGCCCTGTCTTCTCGACGGGGTGGTCTTGACCCTCGGCCCGAAGGGCCAGGAATTCAGGCGCACCGGCATCCTGATCGTCGATGAAGCGTTTAGCGAAGGAACCGTTCTGTATATCGCCCAGCACTTCCTTCATATGGTCTTTGACATCTGGGGTGATCACTCGGGGGCCGGAAATGTAGTCGCCGTATTCAGCTGTGTCAGAACATGACCATCGCTGTTTGGTCAGGCCGCCCTCATTGATGAGATCGACTATGAGCTTGAGCTCATGGCAGACCTCGAAGTAAGCCATTTCAGGCTGGTATCCGGCTTCGACGAGCGTTTCGAAACCGTACTGTATGAGCTGCGAAATCCCTCCGCACAGAACAGTCTGTTCGCCGAACAGGTCCGTTTCCGTTTCCTCCCGGAACGTTGTCTTGATTGCGCCCGCTCGGGTGCCGCCGATTGCCTTGGCGTAAGACAAAGCCAACTCCCATGCATGCCCTGAGGCATCCTGCTCGACGCACACGAGGACGGGAACGCCTCGTCCTTCTTCGTACTGACGTCGAACCGTGTGCCCGGGGCCCTTGGGGGCCACCATGCAGACGTCATGACCGGAATCCGGTGCGATATAACCAAAATGGACATTGAATCCGTGGGCGAAGAACACAGCGGCATCGGACTTGAGATTCGGCTCGATGTCATTGGCCCAGATCGATCGCTGAGACTGATCAGGGGCGAGGACCATGACGACATCCGCTTCGCGAACCGCGTCGCCTACTTTCGCCACCTCAAAACCTTGCTCTTTAGCCTTGTCAATAGATTTTGAGCCTTCACGCAATCCAATAATTACATTTACTCCTGAATCGCGTAAATTCATTGCATGGGCATGACCTTGTGAACCATACCCAACTATGGCTACTCTCTTAGATTGAATGACGGAAAGGTCTGCATCGTCATCATAGAAGATTTTTGCCACGTTTTTCTCCTTAATTTTTCGGTTATGGAGTTTAGGCGCACCAGCCGTTTCCGGACGGTGCCGCGCGTCCCGGACCAGTCAGCCGCCCAGCGCTTTCGCTAATCAATTATGCGCGCAGAAGCGACAATTCGGCAGAGACACGTTCGGAGAGCGAACGCGAACCGCGTCCGATCGCCACCGCTCCGGATTGGACGATTTCACGAATTCCATACGGTTCGAGGGCCGACAGGAATGCCCGGACCTTGGATTCCGAACCGGTTGCCTCGATCGTCACAGTGTCGGGAACGACGTCCACGACATGCGCCCTGAAGAGATCGACGACCTGGAGGACATTGGCGCGAGTGGAATCACTGGCCGACACCTTGACTAGGAGCAACTGCCGTTCAACCGTCGACTCAGGTTCGAGCTCGACGATTTTAAGCACATTGACGAGCTTGTTCAATTGCTTGGTAACCTGTTCGAGCGGGCGTTCGGCGGCATCGACCACGACGGTGATGCGCGAAAGCTGGGGGTCTTCGGTCTCCCCAACAGCGAGCGAGTGTATGTTGAAGGCGCGTCGAGCGAATAGAGCGGCAACACGCGTAAGAACGCCCGGCTTATTTTCGACCAGAACGGAGAGCGTGTGACGTGTGTTCATCTTTTTCCTTCCTTTCAGGCCGCGAACGGATCGGTCGTGGGACGAACGGAACGAGCGTAAACGATGTCGTCATTTGACACCCCGGCGGGAACCATAGGCCATACTTCGGAGTCCGGAGAGGTGACGAACTCCAACAGCACCGGACGGTCGTTGATCTCCATTGCTTTTTCAAAGGCGGCGTCGATGTCGTCGCCCTCTTCGACGCGCCATGCTTCGCAGCCGTAAGCCTGGGCTAGCTTGACGAAGTCAGGTATGCGGCGCGTTCCATGACCTGTATTGAGATCCGTATGCGAATAGCGTTCGCCATAGAAAAGCGACTGCCATTGGCGGACCATGCCCAGCGAGGAATTGTTGATGATGCAGATCTTGATATCGATCCCCTCGAGGCAGCAAGTGGCCAGTTCCTGGTTAGTCATTTGGAAGGAGCCGTCCCCGTCGATCACCCAGACTGTTTTGTCGGGTTGTCCGACTTTGGCTCCCATGGCAGCCGGGACTCCGAATCCCATAGTCCCCGCGCCTCCCGAGCTCAGCCACTGTCGTGGGTGTTCGAAGTTCAGGAACTGATTCGCCCACATCTGATGCTGGCCGACGCCGGTAACGTAGATGGTGTTGTCAGACCCGACGGTTTTCGCCAGACGGGAAATGACATGCTGCGGCTCGAGCAGGCCGTCGTCGACCTCCTCCCACCCAGCTGGGTACCTCTCTCGCAAACCGGCCAGCGTCTTCCACCACTCCTCCAGATCGGGCACACCGTATTGACGGTGGGCTTCGCGCAATTCGGCGACGAGATCCGACGTGGCATCTTTGAGATCCCCGACGATCGGGACGTCCACCAGGCGGTTTTTCGAGATCTCCGCCGGGTCGATGTCAATGTGAATGACTTTGGCATTGGGAGCGAAATCGGAGACCTTTCCCGTCACGCGATCGTCGAAACGCGCCCCCAAAGCCACGATGAGGTCGGACTTCTGGAGGGCGGCCACAGCGGGAACCGTTCCGTGCATACCGGGCATCCCGAGGTTGTTCGGATGTGAGTCGGGCACCACGCCACGCGCCGTCAGAGTCGTGACAATCGGCGCGTTGGACAAATCGACGAGTTCGACGAGGTCACGGGACACTCCCGCGCGCATCGCCCCGCCTCCCGCATACAGCACCGGACGCGACGACGTCGCGATGAGTCGTGCGGCTTCCCGGATTTGCCGTGCGTTCGGTTTAGTCACAGGACGGTACCCGGGCAGATCAAGTACGGGCGGCCACACGAAGTCCGCCTCCTCGACCTGGGCGGATTTCGTGACGTCGACCAAAACCGGCCCGGGACGACCCGTCGAAGCCAAGTAAAACGCCTCGGCGATGCGAGAAGGAATCTCCTCTGCACTCGTGACGAGGAAGGAGTGTTTCGTCACCGGCATCGTTATGCCCACGATGTCCGCTTCCTGAAAGGCGTCCGTGCCGATGGCGGCAGCGCCGACCTGGCCGGTGATCGCTACTATCGGGACTGAATCCATGTGCGCGTCCAGGAGCGAGGTGACGAGGTTCGTCGCACCCGGACCCGACGTCACGATGCAAACGCCGACCCGGCCGGTGGCCAGCGCGTATCCTTCGGCGGCATGTCCCGCCCCCTGCTCGTGGCGCACCAGGATATGCCGGAGCTTAGCGTGGAAGATCGGATCATACGTCGGGAGGATCGCACCTCCCGGCATGCCGAAGACGACCTCGACGCCGAGCTCCTCGAGCGCGCGTATGATCGACCGCGCCCCCGTTGACTTCTCGCGAATCACTCGCGGGGTGGCGGCCTGTTCATCTGCGCCTGTCGACGAGTCGGTCGGCGTTTGCCGTTTTGCCATCTCTTCCTCCTTCGTTGTGGCGGCACACCGGGCATCGCAGGCCAGGGGCCGTGCTTCGGCAGGCATGAAAAAACCCCTCGAACGAGGGGCGCGCGGCACGTCGCCAACGGCTTGTGCAGCGCGTCAGTTACGTACCAGAAGAGTTCTCACAGGTTGACCATAGCCGCAGAACCGGCCAGATGCCAAGCCAGTCGGAGTTTGTCTCACTATTTGAATCACGATCTCGCAATGCGAGCCACTTGATTGTCGAAACGGACTTTCCCGGCACTCTCCCTCCCGCTCCCGCCTTCCGCCAGTCCTCGGACACGCACCGGAGAAGGCCGGCGGCGCATATCGCCCCACCGGGAGGTCGATCGACCCGGTCGCGATTCGAGGACACCTGTACACCTCGGACTTTCGGCCCCCTCGACAAATCAGTGAATTGCTTATCACTGTGGTTTGAGTCGCTGCCGCCCGAGCCTCCCGGCCGTCCCAGTCCCGCACGCCCTAAGGTGGAACGGTGAAGCAAACTGACGACCACCACGTTGCCGCCCTCGATCGCCTTGCCGACCAGTTGCGCGTCGTGATGAGACTCGGCGAGATGCTGTTGTCCGCCGGCGCTTCGGCTTTCCGAGTCAAAGACGGCATGGACCGGATTGCACATGCAGTGGGCATCGACAAGATCTCCATCCAAGTCACCTACACTGAAATCACCGCCACCGCCTTCGCCGGCGGGACGTTCCGGACGGAACTCGTTGAGCAGCGGGTCATGGGAATCAACGCCGAACGCATAGACGACCTCAATGACTTCGTCCACAACCTTCCCGGGAAGATGTTGGTCGAAGACGCCGACGACATGCTTGACGCTTTCGCGAACAAAGACCCTCTGTACTCCATGCCCGTATCCGCCCTCGCTTCGGGCGTAGCATGCGCAGGCTTCGCATTCCTCAACCAGGGTGGCTGGGTCGAGTGCCTGGTCGTCTTCTTCGCTGCTCTGGCAGGCCAGGCGACCCGCAAGACGCTGTTGCGCCGCCACATGAATCACTTCGCCGTGTGGATGGCGTGCGGATTCGTCGCCACAAGCCTCTACATGGGAATCGTGTCGGTCTTCCAAATAGCCGATATCGTCGACGCCTCCCACCAGTCCGGAGTCGTCTCCTCGGTGCTTTTCCTCGTCCCCGGCTTCCCTCTCGTCACCTCGATACTCGATCTCATCCGACAGGACTATATCGCTGGAATCGCGCGGGGCGTGTACGTCGTCATGCTTCTGATCTCGACGGCGGCCTCCGTATGGGCGGTGACGGGACTTCTCAACTGGAACGTCAACCCGTCCGCTGACGGGTACCACCTGAACACCTGGCTCCTACTACTCGGGCGCATTCTCGCGAGCTTCGTCGCAGCCTACGGCTTCGCCATGCTCTTCAACGCTCCCCAGCGCGCAAGCTTCATCGCAGCCGTCATCGGCACGGTCATCAACGTTCTCCGACTCACCGCCCAGGACGCCGGGCTCGGACGGATGTCGGCCATCGGACTGGCGGCGTTCCTAGCGGGGCTTCTCGCCGCTCTGGGCGCCAAGTGGACGAAGTATTCGAGGGTGACGCTTTCCGTTCCGGCCGTTGTCGTGATGATCCCCGGCGTCCCGCTCTACCGCGCACTGTCAGCGCTCAATGACGGGCTCCAAGTCAACGCCGCGATCCCGGAAATCGTGACGCTGTGCCTGGCTATCACCGCCATCGGCGTCGGGTTGGCGCTGTCACGTATGGTCACCGACCGCAATTGGCTCATGAGTTAGGACGGAGGCCGCTTGGCCAGCGGGATCCTTAGAAGGAGCCCAAAACGTGGGCAAGGAGGATCTTAACGATCATTGCAACGGGGTATACGAGTGCGTACCCGAGCGCGACACGTGGGTCGGCATTTGTGCGGCCGTTTGCGAAAGCGAGGACCGCAGGCTGCGTCTGAGCGCCGCCCAGAAGGCCGGACAGCTTTGTCCCGCCCATTTTGAAGATCTTACGCATAGTCGCATACAGCCCGATGGCGACAACGAGCGTGACCAATGCGCCCAGTATGAGAATCTTCCACCAGTCGCCAGAGGAGAAAGCGTTGAGAATCTGGGCGCCGGCCTTCGTGCCAGCTCGAGCGAGGAACATGAGCAAGCCCAATTCTGCAAGAACCGAATCGGCGGTGTTCGGAAGCACCGTCACCAGCGAACCGATTCGTCCGATCTTGCCCATGATGAGGCCGACGATCAGGATCCCTGCGGCGTACCCCAAAGCGAAGTGGGCGCCGCCGGGAAGTGGGATGTCGATCTCACCGAGGAAGTATCCGAGGGCAAGGCCTATGCCGAGAGACACGGGGTTGATATCGGTCATTCCCTTGGCGGAGTCGCCGAGCCATTTTGAGATTTCCCGTAGTTTCATCGTCGGTCCGACGACGCGGAGACGGTCTCCCATCTCCACCACGAGGTCGGGGATCGCGAGCATGTCGGCGTCGGCGCGCCTGACACGCGAAATTTTCGCGTTCCACCGCTCATCTAGAATCTCGTCCAGTTCGGCGATCGTCTTACCCACGAGAGCCGGAGTCGACAGAGTGATGCGCCGAAAATCCAAAAAACGGCGGTCTGAGCGAAGCGAATGACTTGACCGGTGGCCGAGATGGTGAAGAGCGTCATTGACATTCTCCAACGTGCCTACAACCGTAGCGAGGTCGTCCTTCTCCAGTACGTCGTCCTCGTGAGGTATCCAAATCGGCCCGGTTTCGCCTCGCCGCAAACGCGAAATCTCGATGGGGCCGCCGAGTTCGGCGGAAACTTGAGCTATCGTCGGGCAGTCGTCTCTTTCGACTCGCACATTGAAATGAGTGACGGGGGTAGGCTCATCTGGATCGTCATCAGCTTTCCGCAGAGCGAAATAGGCCGCTCCTATCATTCCAACCACACCGAAAAGATATGCCACCGCGTACCCAACCGTTGCCAGTGGCTCATTGCCAGAGGCCTCACCCGCAGCCGCCAAAGCGGGTGTATTCGTTATGCCTCCCGAGAAGGTCCCCGCAATAAGGGCTCCATCCATGTGAAATACATATCGTCCTAAGACATAAGCAACACCCGCCGCAACAATGAAAACTGATATCATCATGGCAATAGGTCCACTAGCTTGTTTAAGTGAACGAAAAAAGCTCTTTCCCGCACTATTACCAATAGCAAAAGCGAAAATCGCCAGACCAACAGTTCCAAGTTCTTCATCAATAGTGACGCGTATTCCAAGATGCGCACCCAATGCGGATACTCCAATAGCGAGGAAAAGAACAGCAGCTGCCTCCAATCCTATTCCTCCTATTTTTATACGCCCCAAAAGCATTCCCAAACCCATAAGGAGAAACATGAACATTACTGGATATTCATCCAAATATTCCATGACGGTGGTCATTAGAATCCTCCTTCGTGTACGGCCACCGATACATAATCGACCAAAGAGAAACTGCCACTGTAAGTATGACGCAGGTGACATGTATGAGTCTGGGGCTGGAGTCCCATGCTCTCTCTTTGGGTCACTCCCTGACGATACGCACGGCACCCTTGTCCGCTGAAGCGGCCATGGATGCATAGGCCTGTAACGCCTTAGAGACTTCACGGACCCGTGACACCGGTCTCCAGGGGAGCGGACCTCTCTCCTTCCGACGGCGGTCGAGCTCCGCATCGTCTATGGCCAGGCTGATGGTGCGGGATGGAATGTCGATGACGATCCTGTCCCTCTCCCGTACAAGGCCTATGGCTCCGCCGGAGGCAGCCTCCGGCGATATGTGCCCGATCGACAGGCCCGATGTGCCACCTGAAAAACGTCCGTCGGTGATGAGCCCGCACGCTTTGCCCAGCCCTAGACCTTTGAGAAAGGTCGTCGGATAGAGCATCTCCTGCATTCCCGGGCCTCCCCGCGGCCCTTCGTATTGGATGACGACGATATCGCCGGGAACGACCTGTTTGGAGAGGATCAGTTCGATAGCAGCCTCTTGAGATTCGACGACGCGGGCAGGGCCTTCGAAATGAAACAACGACTCATCTACACCCGCGGTTTTGACCACTGCGCCGTCTTCAGCCAGATTTCCAAAAAGGATCGCAAGACCGCCGTCTGCAGTGTATGCGTGTCCGACGTCGCGGATGCATCCATCGATCGAATCTTTGTCAGGGCCATCCCAGCGTGAATCCTGCGAAAAGGGACGCGTCGTCCGCACCCGGCCGGGAGCCGCGAGAAAACGATCCCTTGCAACCTCACTGGCACTGGGGTTCCGGATATCCCACTCCTCAAGCCACGATTTCAAGTCCGAAGAGTGCACGGAATGGACGGTGTCCTGCAGCAGTTTCGCGCGGTACAGCTCGCCGAGAAGCGCTGGAATCCCACCGGCTCTGTGAAAGTCCTCGATATGGAATCGATCTGAGTTCGGAGCGAGTTTCGCCAGGCAGGGCACGTGTCGAGACAACTCGTCGATATCTCGCATGGTGAAGTCGATTTGCCCCTCCTGTGCGGCAGCCAAAGTGTGCAAAATCGTATTAGTCGAGCCTCCCATGGCAATATCCATGGACATTGCGTTCAGAAAGGCATCTCTAGTCGCTATTGAGCGGGGAAGAACCGATTCATCATCGGCCGAGTAGTAACGGCGGGCAAGATCGACGATGCGGTGTCCGGCTTCGACGAAGAGGTCCCTGCGACGTGTGGCTGTTGCCAGCGTCGATCCATTGCCGGGAAGCGAAAGGCCGAGCGCCTCGGTTAAGCAATTCATCGAATTGGCGGTGAACATCCCCGAGCAAGATCCGCATGTCGGGCAAGCGTTCGATTCTACGAGCCCCAATTGATCGTCGGAGACGTCATCGTTAGCTGATAGGGCGATGGCGTCAATCAAGTCGGTGCGATGCTCGATGACGCCGTCAACAGCATTGCCCGACTCCATGGGACCGCCTGAGACGAAGATAGTCGGTATATTGAGGCGAAGCGCCGCCATGAGCATTCCAGGAGTGATTTTATCGCAATTGGAAATGCACACAAGCGCATCAGCCGTGTGTGCATTAACCATGTATTCCACGCTATCTGCAATTATCTCTCTCGAAGGGAGAGAATAGAGCATTCCCGAATGCCCCATGGCTATGCCGTCATCTACAGCAATAGTATTGAATTCCCGACCGATTCCGCCGTATTCCGCTATCGCATCGCACACCAAAGCACCCATATCCTTTAAATGAACATGGCCTGGGACGAAACCCGTGTAAGAGTTGGCCACCGCGATAATGGGTTTGCCGAAATCCTGCGAAGTCATTCCGGTGGCGCGCCACAGCGCACGCGCGCCGGCCATGTTCCTTCCGGTTGTCGATGTCGCGGATCGTAGTCGTGGCATAGAACCTCCCAGGGTGCAAGCATACGCCGCACCCCGGCCGGCCTCTACTTAGGTTTTCATTATGTGAACAGCGCTTGACCCACGTGATCCTCACCGTGTTCGATCCTCGGCGGAATTCGGTTAGGCTTCCCCAACTTTACTATTGTGATCGAGTTTGGGGAACCCCGAGTCGGGAAACTAGACGTTCCGGTGGAAGAAGTCGGCGAGCATCCCATCCGATTCTTCGATTCCGACGGGACTTCCAGAAGCGACCAGCATTCCGCGATCCATGAGGAGCACACGATCTGCCGCTCTCGCACTCTCAAGGCGGTGAGTTATCTCAATGACGGTGACTCCGGGAATCTTCTTAGCCAGATTGCGACGTATTGAATCCTCGAGTCTGCGATTGAGGTTGGCCGCGAACTCGTCGAGCACGAGCACCCGCGGCCGCATGAGTAGAGCGCGCGCTAGACACAGGCGCTGGGCTTGCCCTCCCGACAGTCTCGAACCAGACTGCCCCACCGAAGTATCCAAGGATTTCGGCATGCTGCGGACCTCATCCGCCAGGCAGACTGTTTCCAGAACCTCCCAGATCTCCTCTTCCCCGGCTTCGGGGACACCGAGATTCACATTCTCCCGAATGCTGGCATTGAGGAGTTGGCATCTTTGAGAGACGAGGACTACCGCGTGGCGAAGGGAATCGACGGTATACCGTTGAATCGGCATGTCGTCGACTAGGATCTGGCCCGCAGTCGGATTGTCGTATCGGAGAAGCATGGAGACGGCCGTGCTCTTCCCCGATCCGGAAGGCCCGACAATCGCGATGTGCTCTCCGGCGGCAACCGTGAAACTGACGCCTTTCAAGGAGAAGGCTCCCGTCGGATAGGCGTAGGAGACCCCGGCGAACTCAATAGAAGGCGGACACGACGGCGCATAGACCTCCTGTCCGTCTTCGACGATCTCCGGACTCGTACTGATATTCCACAGACGCCGTGCAGCCGCCAGGGAATGATCGAGATAGCCCGCAGCGTCCTCAATGCCTCGCGGCCCTTCGAAAAGGCGAAGAGTCCCAGCTGCGAGTGCCGCAGTCAACGGAATGGACAGACTCGCCTGCCTAGCGCCGTACACTGCGCCGATAACAGCTGCCAGGCTCAATACGGTGTTGCTCGCTCGCCGTATCGCGTTGCCCGCCCTGGCCACACACGCGGATTCGGCGATTCTCGACCCGATACGGTCCATCTCGGCCAGACGCTCATCCACACGTCCGTATCCGACCACCTCCTCCGTTCCGAATATGGAATCCGTGACATGATGAGTGAGTTCGCGCCGCAATCGAAGTGTGCGGCGAGTAGCGAGCATCGAGCGTCGCAATCCGATGAAGGGGACGATGAATAGACCCAACATCACGCATATGGCGGGGATGATGACAACTGACCATCCCACGAGCACGCCCGCTCCTAGGAGGAAAGCCGGAGGTACGACGATGGCCGAGACGAGTGGTGCGAAAGTATGGGCGTAAACGACTTCGATGCGATCTACGTCGCGTGTCAAACTGGCCAATACGTCGCCCGACCTGCTTTGATTGACGATCGCCGGGGCTTTCGGCCACAGCTGCGCGAAAGCCTTCGTTCTGAGGAGCTCGAGGGCTTTGAAAGCAACGTAATGGCCGGTTAGCTGTTCCCCGTAGTAGCAGATCGCCTTGAGGACCGCGATGAGGATCAACCAGACGAGAAGGTTGCCTGCGTCTCCCCCACCGAGGGTGATCAATGCCACCCCGCCAGCTGCGAGCCCGAAGAGCAAGATATCGAGGCTGAGGCTGAGAATCCTGAAGAATGTCGAGACATAGAGGAAGCCGTGGACGGGATGCGTGGCAGAGGTCAGCCACTTGGAAAGCTCTCGCAAAGACGGTTCACTCACGGCCGGTCTCCTCTCTCCAGGACACCGTCCGATAAACGCCAGATTTCATCGACAACCCGCAAAATCGCACGGCCATGTGTGACCACGAGAAGCGTCCACTCGCTCCCCAAGGATTCGATGGCCTCGATGATCCGGGCTTCGGATTCGATATCGACCTGTGACGTGGGTTCGTCCAGAAGCAGGATCTTTCGGCCGGAGAGAAAAGCGCGGGCGAGGGAGATCCGTTGTGCCTGCCCTCCCGATATGAGGCCGCCCTGCTCGCCGATGTCGGCGTGGAGTCCGATGGCGGCGAATTCGTCGGCGACATATGCACGACGGAGCGCTTGCCACATTTCGTCGTCGGTGGCCTCGGGCTTCGCGACACGAAGGTTGTCTGCGATGCTCCCAGTGAAAAGCCATGTGCGCTGAGAGACCTTCGCCGTCAGGCTCCTCGTCTGGACCGGTGAAAGGCCTTCGATAGACCGCCCCGCGATCCTCACGCTCCCCGTCTGGACTGGCAGAGTCCCGTTGATGACTTCCAGAAGAGTGGTCTTCCCGGCACCAGACCGACCAATTATGGCAGCTTTGGTTCCTTGGCGGACAGTCAGTCCGACATTCGTAAAAACGGCTCCCCGCCCATAGTCGAAACTCAGACTGTCGACGACAATGGAACCTTCGCGGCTTCCAGACGGCAGCCCCCCATGCGATGCGATAGATCCCCGAGACGCCAGATAGGCTGCAATCGCCTTCTGTGAAGCCAGTCCGCCCATGCCGACGTAGAAGAATCCAGCCACCTGGGTGAGAGGTTCTATGAGGAGCACCGTTAGGAACATCGTTGTCAGAGCGTCCGGCAGATCGATGGCTCCTGCGCGGAACCGAGCGATCGTCAACGCAGCGGTGCAGCAGATGAGAACGAGTGAGAAAAGCCCGTCCACGACGACGATGACCAATTGGTTTCCTGCGAGGAGCCGCATAACCGCACCGCGATTGCGTTCTCCCTGTTCGCGTAACTGGGCCTCAATTCGCGCTCCGGCGCCGAAAAGGCGAATCGTTTCCAGATTTCGTATCGCATCCAGATAGCGATCGGCCAGCGCGGCGCGTTCGCGACGTGAATGCGCCGAAGTTTTACGGAAAAACTTCATGAAAAGGAAAAGGAATATCGGTATTAGGAAACATAACAATATTATTGTTATTCCCAGTAAAAGATCAATAGAAATTGAAACGTAGAAAAGCACGATAAAAGGTATAATTATCGCTGCCATTGCTGAACCAAAGTATGCTTGCCTGTATTCCGCAACTCGTTCCACGTTATCGGTATGAAGTGCGACTAGATTGCCGGATGAGAATTCCGAAGATTCATCATCCCGAGAAGAACTCGAAGCGAAAACCGCTTGGAGCAATCGGCGTCGCATAGTGCGCTCTTCCCTTCTCGCCGCCATTCCGCCATACCATATCTCAAAGAAACTCGCACACCCTGCGAACAGCATGGCAAGTAGAGAAAACATCCACCCACTGCCACCAGCTATATAGTGAACGACCGACACAAGTATAGCTCCGGTGGACAGACTCACTGCCACACGCATAAAAGCCACAACACGAGTGTCAATGCGCCCACGAGGGGAAATCACTGATGATTTAGGCATGCTATGTTCCATTTTTCTGTGAAAATTCTAGAGAAAACCATCCACGAAATGGAGACTAAAAGCGCATTTCGACATTGCATCTTCACATTTCGATATATCGAAATAAATCTCCATCAATCTCATCCTTTATCTGAGACAATGAGTGAAACCGAAAAAGGAACTCCTCTCTGTTGACGCCCCGGTGCAATGGCACCCGTGTGCTCAAAACGGAGTTCCCACGCTGACAGAACCAGCAGGCGAAGGCTCTCCGTCGTCAAGTCTACTTGCTTGTGGGCGATCGGGCGGACTTGCAGGGCCTCGGCCGAAGGCGGCAGACCCAAAACGCAATCTTAGGAATTCCGGGAAAGTGAAAGACGCCCGCAATGCGGCGTTGCGCGCGAGCTAGAGCTGCGTAGTATGGAAGGGTCCTTGTGCGCACTTCGTACCGGTTTGCACAATCAGCCGAAGCAAGAGGAGGGTATATGGCCTTATCGGGTTGTTGTTTTATGTGGTTGGGCCGCACGGAATCGGGGGGAGCCCCCCTTTTTTCGCCGTGCGGCCTGATACGTTGGGTCATATCGGTTTGTGTGGTGGGCGGGAGCGTGTCTGCGTGTTCCCGCCCGGGGTGTGGGTGACGGCGGTGTCCTACTCTCCCACACCCTGGCGGGTGCAGTACCATCGGCGCTGGCGGGCTTAGCTACCGGGTTCGGAATGGGACCGGGCGTTTCCCCGCCGCTATGACCACCGTCAAGCCTGTCGGATACCCTGCCTGTCGCTGCCGCGGGCGGGGCGTGGGAGCCGGGAATCGTATAGTCGACGCGAGACCACCCCGTCAGGGGCGTGATGGTGTAGGCGGTCGGTCCATTAGTACCGGTCAGCTCCACCCCTTACGAGGCGTCCACGTCCGGCCTATCAACCCCGTCGTCTGCGGGGGACCTCACCCAGCACACAGGCTGGATGGAGAACTTATCTTGAAGCAGGCTTCCCGCTTAGATGCTTTCAGCGGTTATCCCTCCCGAACGTAGCCAACCAGC
>ERZ773065.391-NODE-391-length-26278-cov-2.894673_pt1 | contig 26278 bp, 24 predicted proteins | sample MGYA00580623_ERZ773065 | MGnify/ENA primary metagenome ERZ773065 (study PRJEB29015, sample SAMEA2738017) | human oral metagenome | biome: human oral; feature: human-associated habitat; material: dental | place: China | collected 2047 ... | reverse complement strand
CAATTCCTTATCCAGATTGTCAATCGCCTCCAGCACGCTACGCCAGAGCAACTCACTCATTTACATCTCTTTGTTGCGCAGGGTACTCAGTATTATCGCTATAATCCTACCGCTAATGGTAACGATGGTACCACTTACGATCAAAACAACTGGGAGCAAGTTTATAATTATCCCCTCACCGAAGCCCAAATTACCAAAATTTCTCACGCTCTCGAAACTGCTGCCAAAGAACTTGACCTCTGGGAAGCTGATCAACTTGCGCCTGGCGACGAAATTATCGAAAACCGTCTTTCTCAGGTCACCTTTTCTGCTCTTGGGCAAAAAGCTGGTACTGAGGCGAAATATGCTTGGGACCCAGATCATGTCAAACGCGACAAAATCGCCGCCCGCGCCAAAGAAATTGCTCCCGAATTTGAATATGAGGTGGCTGGCACCACTTCCATTAACGCTGTGACTCCCGGCATGAATAAATCTTTTGGTATGACTCACATGCTCGAAGAACTCCAAGCCGAAAAATCCGATATTCTCTACTTTGGCGATATGACTCAACCTGGCGGCAACGATTATCCAGTTGTCGAGATGGGCTTTGACGTTATTACAGTTCGTTCACACGAAGACACCTCCTTTGCCTTGCAAGGCATCCTCGGTGTTATGTAATTGACATATTAGTTCATAATCTTCAAAATTTCTTGCCATCTCCCACCACAAACCTTTAGCGGTGTGCACGGTTAAAGGTTTATGTTATTATAAAGATATGAAAACTTACATCGTGGGCAACTGGAAGATGCACTTCACCGTAGGTGAATCATCTCTCTACTTTAATAAACTTCAACGCAATCTTAAACCAACGCGCAATCTGGAGGTGGTTATCGCGCCTTCGACCATTGCCCTGCAGCCGCTTTCTTTGCAAGTTGATCGCAAAAAACTCCAGCTTGCCGCGCAAAATTTTCACGCTCGCGATTTTGGTGCTTTTACTGGCGAGACTTCTATTAGTCAGTTGCGCGGTATTACTAAATATGCTATTGTCGGTCATTCTGAGCGCCGTCATATTTTTGGCGAGAGCAACCGCGAAATTCGGCGAAAAATTGCCGCCGCTCTCCGCCATAATATTATTCCGATTCTTTGTATCGGTGAAACTGCTGATGAGCGCACCTACGGTGAAACTCTTGATGTAATTCGTGATCAGCTACTTGGTGGCCTCGCCGATGCCCCAGTAGAAGAGCTCAAAAACCTCATCGTCGCTTACGAACCAGTTTGGGCGATTAGTAGTACTGGCAATGCTAAACTCGCTACTCCAGATGAAGTGGCTGATGCTATTAAAATGATTCGCCAGCAACTTAAAGCGATGTTTGGCGCTGCTCCTACAGCCGAGATCCCGATTCTCTACGGTGGTAGCGTTAATCCGTCCAACGCTGGCGCTTATCTCATGGTGCCAGACTGTAATGGTCTCTTGGTCGGTAGCTCTAGTTTGATTTCTGATCAGTTCATTGATATAATCGAAACAGCTAAAAAGGTGCAATCATGAGTCAAACTTCTACTAAACCCCAGCCACGGTCAGCGCGTTATATGGATTTTATTCCCTCAGCTGCGCAGCGCCCGGCTTCCCGCCCCGCTCCCCAGCTATCTGCATCCCGCCCCGCTCCCCAGCCGTCTACGTCCCGTCGCCCGGCTGCCCAGGTCACTCAAAAAACCGTCCGTCGCACCCAACCTGTTACTCCTAAGACGCCAAAAGTAGTAGAAGAATATCTTGAAACCACCACGATTATTTATCCCAACACTCCGCCTAAACCCCAGCCCGCTCAGCCCGTTGTCCAGTCTCAGCCCGCAACCACTCAGACCACTCAGACTACTCAGACCACTCCGCTAGAACCCACCGAAACCATTCAGGAAAAGGTCGAGTTCGGCATTATTGAGGACGCCTCTCCTCGCCAGAACCCTCTCGCGTCGGACGGAAAGAGCCCTCTCGATGCTCCAGACGGCAACCGCTACACGCTCGGCGGTAAATCGCCCTTCCTCGTCACTGCTGACCAAGTCGACAAGCGCCCTCTCTCCAATCATCTACCTGAGGGAACTGCCTCTGGCGTCAAAAGCACCAAAAACATCTATTCTCGTCGCGAAATTTTAAAAGTCGACAAGCGCCCGGCTCCAATCATCACAGATGCCAAGACCAAAGATCGCTCCGGTCTCGGTCTCGCGATCGCTATTGTTGTTACGCTCGCCCTCGGCGCTCTTGTTGGTACCCTAGCTTATCTAGCTTTCTTTCAGTAGGAGCAAATTTGCGTCACTCGGTCCTCGTTAAGCCTGGCTCCAGCCAAGAAAAAATTGTCTCTACCACTGACAATTTTTTGACAATTTATACTCATGCCACCCCACACGATGGCTCCGCCAATCAAAGAATAGTCGCGCTGCTCTCCAAGCATTTTCATGTCGCCAAATCTTGCGTTACAATCACCCACGGTCACAAATCTCGCCTCAAAACCATCGAAATTTTATTGTAAATCACCAAAAAACCACCAAATCTGGTGGCCAATTTCTTTTTTGTTCCGAAATAGTTTCGAGCGACCGTTTCCAATTTTATTCCGAAATGGTGCGAGTGCAGAGAATCGAACTCTGATCTCAAGTTTGGAAAACTTGCATACTAACCGCTGTACTACACTCGCAAATTACTTCTGGGGTGGGAAACCGGACTTGAACCGGCGACCTTCTGGACCACAATCAGATGCTCTAACCAACTGAGCTATTCCCACCAAAGTACACCCCTTAGTCAGGTAATCTGACCAAGTATCACTAATTATACCACATCTGTTTTTAGCTGCAACTACACACCTCTTTTTCGATTTTCAAGCTTCTGCACTGTCGCTGCATAGCCATATTTGCTTTGCGTCTGCTGAGTTGGCCTTGGCTGCCCTGTATCACCCCCAAACCTCCTATCTCCATAACCGCTATAACCTCTATCTGGCGCTTCTTTTTCCCCTGTTTTCCTCTGTTCCCAGCTCCCTCCATGCCGCCTGATTTGCTGCACTCTATTTTGGTTTTGGTTTAATTGAGCTCGGCTATAACCTCCAATATATTTCCTTTTTGCCTCCAAAGCTTTTCTTGCCTCAAAACTCGCCAAAGCCGCCGCTCCCATCCCGTCGCCACTTTGCGCCACCCCATATCCAGAACTGTGGAACATGCCATCGCGCTGTCCTTTTTGCAAAAAATCATTGATTGAATGAGGTTGCTCATTTGAGCGCATATCGGCTTCTTTCATACCTTATATTTTAGCATAAAAATTTTCTCACCTCCAACTTCCCAACGAAATTACATAATAATATTGACAAATATAAAAAGATATGATAGAATTAAAGAACCTTGGACATTAACAGAATAGTAATTTGATTTGATTTGATTTACCCCGCAGGGGGGAGTAGGAGGTAAACAACATGAAATTTAAAGAATATTTTTTTGGCGATTTAACAGAAGATAACAGCAAGATAGACTCAAAAACCGGCGACGGCGATCAAGCGAACCAGTTACCGGGAGAACTAGGAGATAAAACTCCGGCTAATAGTCAATCAATGACTAATAAACAGATATCTTTAAAAGAAGCCGCAATGGCATTTGCCATCAGCGACTCTTTTAAAAAAGAGTTAACAGATATAGCGTTTGGCAAGAAGGCTATATCTAGTCAGGCTCAGGCTTTTATCAAGCTGCTTCTGCAGAATCCAAAGTTATCAAGCCTTCAGTCAAAGAAGGCAACTCTCAAAAAAGTAATTTTTGATGTAGATTTCAAAAAGCACTTCTTCACAGAAGAAGATGCGATCGCAGACGGCTTGACATCTTATGTCAGCAAAGTCTACTATGTAGACGAGAATAATCGTCTGATAAAAGAAGCTTCCCCTGAGGAGGCGAAGAAGTTCTACGACAAAATTAACAAAAGCAAGGCCAGCAAAGCTAGCAAAGCTAATAAGGCCACTAAAAGCAATAAGTGATTCATTCACATTAAAATTATAGCGCAAAACATCTCTAATTAGAGATGTTGACTAAACCCTCCAAGGTACCGCCCTGCTACAATTTTGCAGCAGGGCATTTTATTTGCAAACATAAGCATTTTCATGCTATTACTATTGACATTTTAGATATTCTATGATAAAATAGAAACAGTCTGTGAGATTGGGAGCTCATCAAGACGACCATTAAAAACCGAATCGTCCCAGATGCAAATCTGGGCAAGCATATGCAGATATACAGTATATAGACGTTTAGGGGGGCGTGCATCCCCTCTATTCACACCAAGGGGGTGTTAGTATGAATAAAAAAATGAGCAAATACCAGAAACGCAGGCTAACAGCTGTGATTATTATAATCATCATCATAGCCTTGCTCTTTGGTAGCATTTACGCCATTAAGCGTTTTACTGAAAATAGTTTTAAAAAGAGCCTTCCTGTCACATCACTAGACGAGAAGACAGCTAAAGAAATGAACCAATTGCTAACTGTCAACATAGACGATTATACGTCTAAATATAGCCACGTCAGCATGAAGTTTCTCAAAAATTCCATGCCGGACATGGCGTATCAGAGAATGAAAAAAGCAGGTTTTTCTGATGCTGTATCTTTTCCGTTCAAGTCAAAATATGCCAATGAAGCATATAAGGAGCTCCAAGAAGAAATTCTTCGGAATCCAGTCGTATGCGACATGGCCATCAGAGGTCTAAAAGACCTCGAATTAACCAGTGGTAATACCATTGGTGATTTAAATCCCTGGATGCAAAAATTTGTATCCAAAATGGATGATGCTATGAGCAAAAAGGCTCATCCCAGAGGGAATGAAATTTGGCTTGAGAGATTTAAAGACGGTGGCGATATTCTTGTAACTAAAGAATATCGCAGGACCGCCGCTATGGTGGTTGTCCTACTTGACAGATTCAAGAATAACGGAATCGTCAAAAAGGCAACAAAAATTAATTATCGTCTACCACTCATCGCAGAAGGTTCTATTACTAGAACCAAACTAGCTAATTATCAGGAAGACAAAAAAGCATTAAACCTCAGTTTTGTACGTAAAGACGGCAAAACTGAGTTGACGATTGGATTCAATGTCCACGACAAGCGGTTTGAGCTTTTCGGCTCAGTCGTGACTGAATCCAAGACAAAAGGAAAAGTTGGAGGTAGAGGAATAATACCAGGAGTTAAACCAAATCCTGGGCCAAATCCAGGACCTAGCCCAAAAAAGAAGAAAAACCCTGCAAAAGACCCCGTCAACCAAGGCAACGCCAAGGTAGGCGGAGGTGACAATAGAAAAGGGGACGGGTCTGGCAAATATCAGCCAAAAAATCCAGACAAAGATAAGTCTGGGGGGCACCAGAAACCTGAAAAGGTTAAGCCAAAGACGCCACCACCACCGCCAGGCAGAAAACCAGGCAAGACGGATCATAATCCGCCAAGCAGAAAGACTCAACAGAAAGACACAAAGTGGAAGAAGCCAGACGGCAGTTCTTCCAATGGCGGCAAGAACAACAACTCGCTAGGCGAGCCAGATTAGAAAAATATGCTTGCGATAAAAGTATTTACTTTTATCTCCCCCAGCGCCTGCACAGCGCTGGGGAAAATCCAAAACTTGCGTTTGAGACGATTCGGCTTTGTTGGTTAAAAGAAGAAAATTAACAACTCGGCTAGCAAAACGAAATTTTTAATGAAACTTTAACAAGAAAGGAACATTATGAATAAAGTTCTTAAAACTGTTTCTGCCTTAGCTATCGCTGCCACCGCAGCAGGCGCGGCAATTGTTGTCCCAGCCTTAGTTTCCGCTTGGGGCGATAATGGTGGTGGTCGTCCGACCTACACCATTAAGCAAATCAACGAAGGTGCAATCGACAATAAAATTGTCTTTAACTCCATTGTTGACAGTAACGACAATTTAACTCCAAAACAACAAGAATCAGGTGTCGTTTTACCTTTATCCGATGAGCGTAACTTCGTAGGCGCCCGTCTTGACAATGGTAATCACGGCAAAAAGAACGTTTGGAACGGCAACGAAATCGTTGCCGAAGAGGGCAAAACTTACCTTGTCCGTCTTTACGTTCACAACAACAACCCTAAAGGCACTGCCAAAACTGCAGAAAACGTCACCACTAGGCTCAGTCTTCCTACTGTAGCCAGCAAAAACGCCCGTGTGGACGGTTTCATCAGCTCTTCTAACGCCACCCCATCTCTTTACTGGGATTCGGTCACTTTTAAGAGCAATCGTAATTTTTACCTAGATTACGTCAAAGGCTCTGCCTTGTTTGAAAACAATGCCATCGGTAAGAATAACGGTGTTCAACTACCTGATAGTTTAATTAAAGGTGGTACCAAAATCGGTTATGACAAGCTAGATGGTAGAATTCCAGGCTGTTATGGCTATGCTGGTTATGTCACTATTCGCGTTAAACCAGTGTTTGAAAACACCTCAATTGAGAAAAAAGTCCGTCTCAAAGGCACTAAACCTTGGCACAAAACCATCGACGCTAAAGTCGGTGATGAAGTTGAATTCCAAATTCACTACAAAAACAACAACAGCTCTGCCGTCGACAATGTCACGGTTAGCGACTCTTTGCCAAACAACATGAAATATGTTGCTGGTTCCACTAAGTTATTCAACACTACCGCTCCAAACGGTATGTCGACCCAAGATGAAGGTTTGACCAAAGGTGGTGTTGGTATTGGTGGCTACGCCGTAAACGGTGATGGTTACGTGCGTTTTACGGCTAAAATCGTCGATAAAGACTTAATCTGTGGTAGCAACCGTTTGATTAACTGGGCTAAAGCCTCTGCAAACGGCTTCGCTGTCCTAGATTACGCTGACGTTTTTGTCAATAAAACCTGTAAGGAAGATCCAAAAACTCCCACTCCAGACACTCCAAACAATCCAAATAATCCAGACACGCCTAATGAACCAACTCCAGGCACTCCAAGCGAGTTGCCAGAAACTGGTCCAACTGAGATTGTCTCTGGTATCGTTGGCGCTGGTAGTTTAATCACTACTGCCGGCTACTACGTCGCTAGCCGCAAACAACTTCGCTAAACGACCGCTCCGAAGTATAGTTACTTCCAAAGCGGAAGTTCTGCAAGACAAAAAATCCCCGCACCTGGGGATTTTTTGTTATCAAGAACGAAACATCGCAAAACTATTGACATTTTTAACATTTTGGTGTATAATAAAGAAGTAAGTTAGATTCCAGCAACTAGCTGGAATAGTCCTTTTTGAGTAAGGGGGTTAATATGTATATGTTTTCTAATAAAAAGATCGTCATTGCAGCAATAGCTGCAACAATAGCTATCATACTGATAGCTGCGTTCGTAGGTTATTCCATAGCGTCAAAAAGTCAAAAAACAACAGTTAAGAAAATTCCCGCTAAGTCTAAAACCGAATCCGCAGAGTCTCAAATAGAAGACGTTCTAAGTTACTACACAAAGGACGAAACCTTCAAGTTATTTGATTACTTGAAGGATCGCGGAATGCATCCCAAGAGGAAGTATTCCGAAGAAGGCCAAAAAGGGTATGAGAGTGTTGGAGTAATCTCCATACGCTGTTATATCAACGGCTGGGATATTAGATTTGAAGAAGATGGCGAAATCACTGCGTTTGTAGATAAGAGTAATCCAGACGATAAAGATGATCGAGCATCGACCTTCTACAACACTGCAGAGGGGAATAAGATCGGAACCAATGAGAAAACAACATACATTCTCGTTGGTAGGGAAATGATTAAAGATCTGCCGCGCATCATTGATGCGTTTAAGAAACAAAAAGCTGAGTTTGGAAAAAATCCATTTCCAAACGGAGTGCCGATAGGGCACGAGCCTAAAGATCGTTAATAATCATATCCCAAAAAGGCACCGCAAGGTGCCTTTTTAACGTTGTGTGGTAAAACGATTATGCTATAATACAAACATGGGTCGTATTTTTTGTTTACGTCAAGTCGTTAAGTTAAGAATTGCCTTATTTCTTTTCGCTTCAATTTTACTTTCTCTAATTATTGTTTCTACTTCTCATTCCAGAGTTTTCGCCAGTGACGCAACTGACGAAAAAGCTTACGCTTGGGGACTGTATTACTGTTTAAAAACCAAAGGCACAGCCACTATTGGCAGGGAATATACAGTCAACAGCAATACCTTATTTCATGGCGATGGCGAAGAAACACATTTACCTTATTACGACGGGCATAACCAGATTCGTAAATATAGCTGTCCCATTGTAGTTAGCCATTTTGGTATCAATCCCAGCAATTTAGCTTCGTTAGAAAAGGTAGGGTATAAATTTTCTGGTAATGGTCGTTCCAGACCATTTTCAATTAAGTCCAAAGATGATACTTTCAAAAAAATAACCGGCAAGCCACTCAGTCACTATAACGCTACAAATATTGAGCGCTTTACAATGTATTCGGAGGGGTTAAAAGCGCACCGACTTAACATAGGCGAGTGCGATTCTTCGCCAGGCAAAAATAAAGTCGCCTCCATCAAAGACGGCTCCTTGGTTTACTGCAAATACACAAAGAAAAAAGCTTCAATTGGCGCCAGTCGCAGGCCAAACGGTAATAGTGATTCTACAACTGGAGGTGAATTTTGGGTTTTTCATCCTGACAAAAATCAAATAGCTCACGTTAAAGGCCTAGATAAATTAATTGAATATCTCAACAAGGTAGCTAAAAGACTTAAACCTGACGAAATTAAGCAAATCGGGAATACGCTTCCCGGCATAACTCCAAGCAGCAATGGTGATAGCGACGACGACAATCCTTCTGAAATGGATGATTGCTACAAAAACTCAGGTGCGTTTGGTTGGGTGTTTTGCCCGGCAATTGTTGGCTTGCACAGCGTTGCCGAAACACTTTATGGGTATATTGAGTCTTGGCTTGGAGTTCGCCCTTCAATTGTGGCTCAGCTTAGTCAGTCCAAAGCTAGCGCTCTCTTTAATCTTTGGTCTAAATTTCGCGATTTTGCCAATGCAGTGTTCGTGGTGATGTTTTTGCTCATCATATTATCCCAAGTCACCGGCTTTGGTCTCAGTAATTATAATGTGAAAAAAATGTTGCCAAAACTGGTAGTGACAGCAATATTAATTAATTTCTCCTTTATTATCTGCGCGCTAGCAGTCGACGCTTCAAACCTACTCGGCTCCAGCCTTAAGCAAATGCTCACCAGTGTCGGTGAAACCGTAGGCGGAGGTGGCGTTTGTGCTCTGGGTCAAGACTGTTCTTCGGGTGTTCTATTCAAGAAAATCCTCTCGACAGTAGTTGGGCTTGTTGGCATCAGAGCTGGTGCTAAAATAGTCTCAATCTCCAGTTTCACTGGCTGGTCTCTTATGTCACCAGTTCTCCTCTTCTTAGTATCGGTTGCCTTGGCAGTATTTTTTGCCTTTGTTATTCTTGGCGTCAGGCAGGCGCTGATCCTGCTTCTTATCGCCACCTCTCCGCTGGCCTTTGCCTGTTATATGCTACCTAATACCGAAAAAATCTTTTCGGTTTGGAAAAATGCTTTTTCCAAAATCTTATTAGTTTATCCAATTTGTGGGGCATTGATTGGTGGCGGATTTTTGACATCACGTATTTTGCTAATCAAAACCAATGATAGCGGAAGTGGCGAATTGTTTATCTTTACCATTGTGTCAGGACTTCTTACGGTTGTGCCGTATTTCTTAATTCCTAGCTTAGTCACAAAAACTTTCGATGCCATTGGAAATATGTTTGGCATGGGTGCGCTTGGTGGTAGAATGACAGGCTTCAGTAATCGTGCGCGCCATGCTGCCGCTAATAGAATTGAATCTTCTAGACCTTTTCAAAGTCGCACCATGCAGTCTAACAAGATAAGAGAAAATAAAATAAACAAAAGAATTGCAGACAAACTGAAAGCCAAGCAACAGCGCGACGGTAAATTATCAGCCTTAGATAGTCTCAGGCTTAGTGCCGCTGTTAATGCCATTAACACTGCTGATGAAGCCGATATCAAGGGTTTTCGCGACAACATTGCGTCTGGTAGTATGCGTATTTATGATGATAAAGGCAAAAACTTGATAGAAGACGCCAGTGACTACGGGCAAATAGCCGGAGCCATGAGACACTTGGCCAATAAAGGGGACAATCGCACTGACGACGAAACCAAACAAATGCTGGCTTTATTTGATATTTTATCAAGCACCAAAAATGGTCGCAACGAAGCGTCTAATTTCTTAAACGAAGCCTATAGTAATGGTGACGAGCTTGATGCTACTACTCGACGCGAACTTTCTCAGAACCTCTTGACTAAACATAGCGATGCTTATAGCGATACAATTGCAGCAAGGGAATGGGCTAAAATCGGGCAAAGTGAACTTTCAAACGGGCAACTTAGGGCAAGTGGAAAATCTGCCAGCTATAAAGATGCGATCGGTAAAGCTTCCTCTCTTGATAAATTGTCTGCCGAACATATCAATAAGATGGATAGGCGTGAATTAGATAGAATAATCGAAGCTCGTAGAAGTGGAGAAATGAGCGCAAAGAACGCAAAGGCGGTAGATAGCTGGATTGCAAGGGCAAAGGCAGATGAAAACTTTGTTGCCAACGCTAATGCCGAAAAATTTATGGCTGGTAAAAAATCCAGCGAAAGTCTTTAAAGTCCTCAACAATAGTCATTTAATGACAAAAATGCTAAACTCAATAATATGAAAATTCAAGAAAATACACCAATCAAGTCGCTTACCACAATGCGACTCGGTGGTCCAGCTCGTTATTATATTGAGGTCGAGAACCCTTCTGAGGTCGCTAAGGCTTATGCTTTTGCCGCCGAAAAATCTTTGCCCGTTTGGGCCATGGGCGGTGGCGCCAATACACTAGCTAACGACACCGGATTTAACGGAGTGATTATTGCTAATCGTATTAAGGGTATCGAATTCCTTGACTCTACCACGATTAAGTCTTACGGTGGGGAAATTTGGGATGATTTGGTTGAATTTTCTACTTCAAAACAACTAAGCGGCATTGAAGCCATGGCGGCTATTCCAGGCCGAGTTTGTGCTGCTCCGGTTCAGAATATCGGCGCCTATGGTCAAGATTTGGCTCAGGTTTTGTCAAGCGTTGAAGTTTTCGATACCAAAACTCAAAAAATCATTGAACTACCCGTCGATCAGCTTAAACTCAGTTATCGTCGCTCAATTTTTAATTCCGGCAATACGGTAGGTCGTTATTTTATTATTTCAATTACGCTTAAATTAGCCAAAACTTCGCTCCAACCACCTTTTTACACTTCTCTTCAGAATTACATCGAAGCTAACCACGAAACTGATTTTTCTCCAGCCAACATTAAGCGCATGGTCACGACCGTGCGTGCTAGTAAACTTCCTGATCCTGAAAAACTTGCCAGTGCCGGTAGTTTTTTTAAAAATATTTATCTCTCCGACGCCGAAGCAGCTGAAGCTAAACAACGCGGCATTCAAGTTTGGAGTGAAAATGGTCAAAATATCGTTAATTCTGGCTGGCTGATTGAACAATGCGGCTTAAAATCTAAGATTTTTCACGGTATGCGCGTCAGCGATAAAGCTGCTTTAATTCTAATCAACGAAAGCGCCAAAAATTACGCCGATTTAGCTGCTGCTCGCGCCGAAATCAAAGCTATAGTCAAAGCAAAATTTGGCTTTTCTTTAGAGCAAGAACCGGTTGAAATCACAAATCAAACCATAAGCGAGGTTTGATCTATGTCTCGCACTAAAACCAAAGAATTAAACGGCCGCGAGGTTGCGGATTTTATCAAAAATAGCCAAGCTGCTTCGGTTGCTAAATTAGGTTTTACTCCTCGTTTGCTTATTTTGCGAGATAACGATAACCCTGTCATAAATAAATACGTAAATCTTAAAATTCGCTACGGTGCCGATATCGGAGTTGAGGTTGTCGACCAAATTTTACCAAATCTTGACCAGCTAAAATCCGCCCTTAAACTCCACAATCAGGATCCAAGCACGCATGGTATCATTTTGCAACTTCCGCTTAAAAATACCGACGTCGACGTGTCCGAAATCGTTTCGCTAATTACATCCGACAAAGACGTCGACGGACTGTCCGAAACCGCTAAATTTGATAGTGCTACCGCCACTGCCGTTCACTTGCTTTTGAATAGTTACGATATTTCGCTTCAGCAAAAAAAGCTGGCGATTGTTGGTTATGGCCGCTTAGTCGGTAAACCTCTGGCTAAAATTTGGCAAAATTCTGGCTTAAATCCAACTATTTTTCGCCGTCACGACGATCTTTCTAAGTTAATCAATTTTGACATCATTGTTTCAGCCACCGGTTCTCCACGCTTAATTACTTCCGACATGCTTAAATCTGGCGCTACGGTTGTTGATTCTGGTACCGCCAGCGAAAATGGCATTTTGCTAGGCGATGTTGACGATTCGGTCCGCGATCGCAGCGATTTATCCGCTATTACTCCTAAAATTGGCGGCGTTGGACCACTTACGATTGCGGTTTTGTTTAGTCATTTAATTACAGCTGCCACTAAGCAAAAATCACAAAATCACGATTAAGCGTATTTTATTTTTTCTTAAAACTTGGTATAATATACAGAAGTTTGGGTCAGTAGCTCAGTTGGTTAGAGCACCTGCCTCTTAAGCAGGGTGTCGAGGGTTCGAGCCCCTCCTGACCCACCAAACATTAAATAGAGAGCTTATCCTCTCTTATTTATTTTACTATCAATCATTTTTATGTTAATATAAGTAATCTTATGTCAAAACAAAACAAAACAAATACCACCTTTCGCACACTGCACTATTTTTGGCGAGAATTAGTTAAATACAAATGGTATGCACTCGGCACTGTTGTTTTGACTCCTGCCGTGGTTTTCACTGGAAACGTACTTGGTCCACTAGTTTTTGCCGATATAATTGGACAAATCTCCAAAGGCCTCCCTAATAATCAAGTCATTCCGGTTCTATTGCCCAAAGCTTTGACTTATTTCGCCATTCGTATGACAGGAATTTTGATTTTAGATAAGCTTCGGATTTACTTGTGTTGGCGTTTGGAATTACTGGCCACTTATAATCTTTCTGGCGTTGCTTTTAACAACCTAAATGCCCAGTCTATGGAATTTCACAACAAGCATTTTTCTGGCTCGCTAGTTTCTCAAGCTAATAAATTCGTCCAATCTTTTGAACGTTTTGTGGATTTAATTGTTTGGGAAATTCTTAATTTTCTAAGCTATACCACTTTTGTCACAATTATACTTTGGCAGATTGCTCCAGCTGTAGCTATTGCCATATTGATCTTGGTGATTATTTATACACTGATTTCCGGCTTGTCTTTTCGCAAAATATCCGACTTGAACGAAAATGAAGCCAAATCTCAAATCCGCCAAACCGGCCAATTGTCCGATTCTATATCAAACATTTTAGCGGTTAAGTCATATGCGCGCGAATTGCAAGAACGTCATCATTACAAAAAATTTAGGCAAGAATCTTTTGAAGCTGGACACAAGCTAATGACTGCTACAATTATTCGAGATTTTATGTTTAGCACCATTAATCTTTCGATCGTAGCTTTTGTCCTAAGTGTTCTTGTTTTTGGTCCGAGTTGGTTTGGTATTTCAGTTTCTGCCTTAGTCGTAATCATCAGTTACACCCAACAACTTTTGCCTAGTTTATGGGGAATTAGCCGAATTTTTCGCGAATTTAACCGTATTTTTGGCAACGCGCACGAAATGACGATTATTCTTGATACCGCCGATACTGTAGTTGATACACCTAACGCCAAAAAAATAAAAGTTAAAAAGGGAACTGTCTCGTTTGATCAAGCCAGTTTTAAGCATTCAGACGCTAAACATGCTATTTTTAAAGATTTTATTTTGGATATAAATGCTGGTGAAAGCGTCGGTATTGTTGGCACTTCTGGCTCCGGCAAAACAACTTTAACTAAGCTATTGCTCAGATTTGCCGACGTTGATTCTGGTAGTATCTTGATCGACGGCAAAGACATAAAAAATATTACACAATCTAGTTTGCGCGAAAATATTGCCTACGTTCCCCAAGAAGCCTCCTTATTCCATCGTAGCATTGCTGAAAATATTGCTTACGCTAAACCGAATGCCTCGCGTGCCGAAATCGAGCGAGCTGCTAAGTTAGCTAATGCTCATAATTTTATTAAAGACTTGCCCGAAGGTTACGAAACTATGGTTGGCGAACGTGGTTCAAGATTATCTGGCGGACAACGCCAGCGCATCGCCATCGCCCGTGCTATCTTAAAAGACGCTCCAATTCTTGTTTTGGACGAAGCCACTTCGGCCCTAGACTCCGAATCTGAAACCCTAATTCAGGACGCTCTCACTAAGCTAATGAAAAATCGCACCAGTATTGTGATTGCTCACCGCTTATCAACAGTCGCTAATCTAGATCGTATCGTGGTGCTTCGCAACGGTAAAATTGTTGAGCAGGGTTCACACGAGGAACTGCTAAAGCAAAAAGACGGCGCTTACCAGAAACTTTGGTCTAAACAATCCGGAGCTTTTGCCAAAAACAAATAATCGCCTGTGGCGATTATGTATGGTACACCCGGAGGGATTCGAACCCCCGACCCTCTGTTCCGAAGACAGATGCTCTAATCCACTGAGCTACGGGTGCAAGTGAGGAGAAAAAGAAAAAACTAGTTTTTTCTTTTTCGACGAACGCAGCAACCGAAGGCCGCAGGCCTACGGGTGCACGTGTTTTCGACGAACGCAGCAACCGAAGGCCGCAGGCCTACGGGTGCAAGGGTTATTATAACATATTTTCATCAAAAAAGACCGAGTTATCGGTCTTTTTAGCTTTTAAGCTTCGGCTTTTTTGGCTCCTTTAGCTGGTTCTGCCTTAGTTTCTTCAGTTTCGGCCTTTTCTTCGGCTGGTACCGGAACGCTTACGTCATTCACGGCTGCGCGGTCAAAATCGCGACTCGCCAAACGAGCAGATTTACCAGAGCGCTCACGTAGGTAAGAAAGATAATTGCGGCGAACCTTAGCGCGCTTCACCACTTCAATTTTTTCAACTAGTGGACTGTGAATCAAGAAAGATTTCTCAACTCCAACTCCAGAAGCAATCTTACGCACCGTGATGCGAGCAGTGTGAGAATTTTTGCGATCAGTGCGAATCACTACGCCTTCAAACACCTGCAAACGGAATTTGCTGCCTTCTTTAATTTTTTGCGTTACTTTAACGGTGTCGCCAGAACGCACATCAACCACAGCTGGTTTTTTCTGGGCATCACCAATTTTTTTCAAGATAGAAAAACTCATAAATTACCTTTTTTATTACAAATTTCTATTATTTTAACACAAGTTGCAGAAAAATAAAAGCCTAAACCAGTAAAATCATCAATTTTAACAGATTAAATAACTCGCGCCACCTCATCCAAGGTCGTATCACCTCGTAGCGCCGCCAGCACCCCTTTTTGTTCTAAGGTCAACATACCGCCTTTTTTCGCCGCCGCCTCAATTGCGTCAGTATTCACCTCTTCCACATCGCCCCTGATGAATTTTTGCACTTCTTCATCTACGGACAACTGCTCCATAATCGCCATCCTACCCTTATAACCAAAAGGATCGGATTCGCCCGCTGGCACCGGCTTCCATAATTTAAAATTATCCAAATCGATTCCGTTCAGTTTTTCGGCTGGCACTCCTTCTAGCACCCGTTTAACATAATTACGCGTTGCCTGATCTGGCTCATAGGCTTGTTTCGAGTCAGACAACTTACGCACCAGTCGTTGCGCAATCACCAAACGAATCGAACTAGAGAAAATCGGATTCGTACCAATCAAATCAATCATGCGCGAAAATGCCGCCGCCGTGGTATTAGCATGAAAAGAACTTAAGACTAAATGACCCGTAATCGAAGCTTGAATCGCTGTGCGCGCAGTGTCACTATCGCGAATTTCTCCCACCATCACCACGTCTGGGTCTAGACGTAGCACCGAGCGCAAACCCTCCGCAAACGACCCACCGCTGGTTGTGTCGATTGGAATTTGCGAGGTGCCAGTAATGCCATATTCCACCGGATCTTCCAAAGTGATAATTTTACGGTCAGTCGTATTTAGGGCATTGATTAAAGAATATAAAGTTGTGGATTTACCAGAGCCAGTCGGACCCACCATCAACACTAATCCGCGCGGATGCGATACCACCTGCTCCAGCTCGTCTCTCTCTTCCTGTGTTAGACCCAAAAGATCCAAGTTCAAAAGCGATTCATCAAAATTAAACAAACGCAGCACGGCATCTTGACCATACATGGTCGGAATTGTTTCCACACGAATATTCAGTAAATGGCTAGAACCATCTTTATAAATGTCTTTTTGCATATGACCAGACTGCGGACTACGGGCCGCCATCGACACACTCGCTCGACTCGACAACTCACCCATAAATACACGGTAACGGTCGCGATTAATATTCGCTACTGGGTGCAAAATTCCGTCCACACGCATTCGAATCCGAATTGCATCGCGCAAATTTTCAATATGAATATCCGAAGCACCTAAGCTGTCAGCTTGATCTAGCAAAAAATCAAAAACCTTATCAGTTGGAACACTATTTAAGGTCTGCGAAACGCTCACGATTGTCTCGGAATCACCCTCGCCACCAATCTTAATATCATCATAATGCGTTTCGGCTGGCGGATCGTGTCTCAACATAAAAACTTGATAAGCAGAATTTGAAATCAGATAAAAATCTGCCTTTTCGCCACTATCGGCATAAGTTTTCTGCAAATTTTCGATCACTCGGCGCGGCGTTTGGCTTGTCACCATAAATTGAAAGTGTTCATTTCCGCTACCTTTTTGCAAAGGTATGATAAAATCATTGTGCATCTGCTCTTTTTTCAATACATTTATAGCCAGCGGGATCTCCTGTTCAAAAGTGCGCGTATCAAGGTAAGGCAAATTCAAAATTCGCGCCCGACTAGCCGTAGCTTGCTCTTCGCTATTTCTGCGTCTGCGCTGAATCTCTTGCTCATTCATACTCTCATTATAACATAAGCACTATTTCATTTTTTAGTCCAAATAGTTTTTATTTTTACGCTGATATGTTATGTTAACGCCATGACAGTTTTAGGTATTGATGAAGTTGGTCGTGGTCCTTGGGCTGGTCCTTTAGTAATTGGGGCTTGCATTTTACCTCAGCCCTACCCAGATTGGTGTCATCAGCTCACTGATTCCAAAAAGTTATCAGCCAAAAAACGACAAGAGTTAAGTCAGCTAATTCTAGCAGAGTCTATTACTTCCACTGGTTGGGTTTCTAGTCAAGAAATCGACAAAATCGGCTTAAGTTCCGCCCTAAACTTAGCCACTCAGCGCGCCATCAGGCAAATTCCGGCTCAAGCCTTTGACGAAGTTATTATTGACGGTATAGGTAATTTTTTGGCCAATACCGAGTTTGCAAAAATCACCACCACTCTCAAAAAAGCCGACCTCCTCATCAAAGAGGTTTCTGCCGCCTCTATCATTGCCAAAGTCGCACGTGATAAATACATGATAAAATTAGCCAAAAAATACCCAAACTATGGCTTTGAAAAACACGTTGGCTATGGCACCGCAGCCCACAAAAAAGCTCTAGAACTCTACGGTCCTTGCCCAGAGCATCGCTTTTCTTTTCGTCCCATCAAAACATTTTGCCCTGAGCCAAAGCCGAGCAATTCCTTGTCTCCCACCGACTTAGGTTCTCGAGCCGAAAACGTGGTTAAAAGATTTTTAGAATCTACTGGACATCAAATCATCGCCCAAAATTACAAAACTAAATTTTATGAAATTGACATTATCAGTCGTAAAGGAGATCAGATTTTCTTCACCGAAGTTAAATATCGTAAAAACTCCATGCATGGCACGCCCCTAGAATTTATCACCCCTGCCAAGCAGCGGCAAATGAGATTTGCAGCTCAAGCATTTTTACAATTTGCTACACAAAGCCAAACTCCCAAAACATTCACCAAGCTTCAGTCAACTTTGGCCGCAGCCAGTGTATCGGGCGCAAACTTTCAATTTGACACCTGGTTTGTTTTAGATTAATTTTTATTTACCGTAAACTCCGCCAGGAAGCAACAACTGTAATATTCCCCAAAGCACCGAATATGCAAATAATCCAATCACGATTTCCACCAAACGTTTTTTAGATTCTGCAACTGCGCTTGGGTTATCTCTTGAGGTCATATATTGATAGCCAGAAATAACCACCCCAACCGTTGCGGCAATTCCGACTCCATAAGTCAATATATTTATCACAATAGCTAAAATTTTAAAAACCGCCTCACCTTCCTTGTTGTCCTTTGCGCTTTCTTTGCACGAAATTATACTAGTCTTAACGCCAAAACATTCCTTAGTTTTTAACTCCGTTGCCTTGTTTTTCTTCTTATTTTTCTTCTTCTTATTTTTGCTTGTTTTACTTTTTTTCGGCTTTTTAGTTTTAGTGTCTGCGTATGATACGTCATAAATTTGTGTATTCACAATCACGCTTACGCCAGTAATAATCAAAAACGCAGTCATCAGACTCGCGAAAAACTTATTTTTTAGACTATTTCTTTTTTTCATAATGTATACGCTAAATATACAACAAAAAGCCTGTTTTGGCTAGACATAAAACAGATTCCCCAGCCTTCGCTAGGGAATTAATTTAATGGCAGAAAATTATTTTTTCGTTAGTTTTACCTTTCTGTTACTTGCTAAAATTGGATATTTTTAGATATTGAACCGAAATTCCGCCACATCCCCCTCCTGCATCACATAATCTTTGCCCTCGGTCCGCATCAGGCCAGCTTCTTTTACGGCCTTTTCTGAACCCAGTCGCGCCAAATCGTCAAATTTACAAACTTGCGCTGCAATAAAACCGCGCTCAAAATCAGTGTGAATCACGCCCGCCGCTTGTGGTGCAGTATTACCTTGGCGAATTGTCCAAGCCCGAACTTCTTTTTTGCCCGCCGTCAAAAACGACTGCAGCCCCAAAGTTTTGTAAGCGGCTTTAATCAGTTCGCCCAAAGCATCTTCTTCCACTCCGTAGCTGGCTAAAAATTCCATTTTGTCCGCCGCAGTCATGCCAGCCATTTCTTCTTCTAATTTTGCATTCACAAAAACGGCTAAATTCGGCGCCACTAATTCTTTCAACCTGCCCTTTAGCTCCTCGTTGGTCAAATCTTCTTCCGAAACATTGAACATGTAAATTACCGGTTTTTCGGTTAAATAGGGAATTAGTTCGTCGTTTGCATCTTTTTTACGTTTCGCCGCCACTTTTTCGCGCGTTTCCAAATCTGCCAGCTCCAATTCCGTCCGAATAATTTCAATATCACGCTTTGCGCTTTTTTCAATTTCATTTTTCTGCACCGTCGTGCCGTCGGCTCGCACAATATCATCGTTCACAAAAGCCCGCACTACGTGGCAAATCACTTGACATTCTCTAATATGCGCCAAGAATTTATTGCCTAGCCCCTCACCTTTCGAAGCCCCCGCCACCAATCCAGCAATATCTACAAACTCCACCGTCGCCGGTACAATTTTATCAGTCTCGTACATTTTACCAAGCACATTTAGGCGCTCGTCTGGTACTGGCACAATTCCCACATTCGGCTCAATCGTTGCAAACGGATAATTTGCCGCCAAGGCCCCAGCGTTAGTTAGTGCATTAAATAGCGTCGATTTGCCTACGTTCGGTAAGCCCACAATCCCAATCTTTAGATTCAAAACCAGCCTTTCCTTATTTCTTATCTGTTATTATACTATATTTTATCGTATTATAGTAAATAATGAAAAAATATAAAGTTATCACCCTCTGTGGTTCAACCAAATTTAAAACTGAATTTTTAAAAGCTCAAAAAGACTTAACCTTAAAGGGCAATATTGTAATTTCAGTAGGCCTATTTGGTCATTCTGGCGACTCAGAAGTTTGGGAAAAAATGGACGAGGGTACTCTCACCAAAACCAAAGAAATGCTTGACGATATGCACAAAAGAAAAATCGATATGTCTGATGAAATTTTTGTCATCAACGTTGGTGGCTATATTGGCGAAAGCACCCAGTCAGAAATTCAATACGCCAAACAAACTGGCAAAAAAATCAACTACCTCGAACCAGTTAAAGTTTCGTAAGCCCTAGAATCTAGTACAGATTTTTTATAACTCCTCACGCTTGTTGCCAGCCCAAAACCCTGCTACTATTTTGCTATGGTTAAAATCCCCGCCAAACTGCGTCGTTTTCTAGTCACAATTTTAGCGCTGGCTCTCACTGCGGTTTGGTTAATCATAAACCCAAAAAGCTATGAGCGGATTTTTATCCCAGATCAACCCAGCCAAGAGCAATCCACCCAAGAAGCGCCCTTAAACTCCACTACTCCTAGCTCTAAAACCGCTCTCGCCACCCTTGATCAGCTCCCCATCAAAGGTCGCGCTCCCAAAACTAGTTACAGCCGCAGTCATTTTTACAAAAGCTGGCCCGATGTCGATGGTTGTAGTCTGCGCCACCGTATTTTAAAGCGTGAATTTGGCGACAGTGCCAAATTAGACGAAAAATGCCATGTCATTGCGGGCGAATTTGTCGAACCCTACACTGGAAAATTTATGAAATTTAGTAGTAAAACCCAAATCGCTCGGGCTATCCAAATCGATCACGTGGTTGCTCTGTCCGACACTTGGCAAAAAGGCGCCCAAAATCTCACCCCAGAGCGCCGTTTTCAGCTTGCCACCGATCCTCTCAATTTAATCGCCGCCGACGGTCCCGCCAATATGCAAAAAGGCGACGGTGACGCCGCCACTTGGCTACCAAAGAACAAAAAATTTCGCTGCCAATACGTGGCACGACAAATTTCTGTCAAATTTAAGTATCAACTTTGGGTTACTCGAGCCGAGCACGATGCCATGGTTAGAATCTTGCAAATTTGCCCCAAGGAACCAGCGCTCGGAATTTAAGCTCTGCGCTTCGCTACATATTGCGCATTTTCATCCTGATCGAAATCGTCAACCGATATTTCACCAACTAAGTTTTCAATCAGCATTCTCAAGGTAATTAGCCCTACCACCGCAGCCGTCCCATCAACTACCAGAGCAAAGCTACTATCGGTTCGCAAAAACATCGAAAAAGCCTCGCCCAAACCGTAATCAGCCCCCACATAATGAATTTTTGGCTCCAAATATTTAGATGCCCTTTCGGTATCTTTAATTTCCAAGCGATTTAGCGAATCCGTCTGCAATATCCCCACAATTCCACCATCTTTTCCCAGTACCGGAAAATGCGACAGGCCCGATTTATACAACTTATCCAGCATCAGCGGACCCAAAAAATCATTTTCATGCACAAAAGTAATATCTTTACGTGGCATCATCACGCTACGCACGGTTTTTTCGTCAAAACTCATCGCCATCGCAATCAAATTCCTTTTTCGACCAGACAAAACTTTTTTCGGTACTTTCCCAAGCAACCAAGCTAAATCCTCTTCGGTTTCAGGCAGGTAAATTTGCGGTGTTTTTTCCTCTGGCGCTTCGCGATATTTTGCTAGTTTCTTCTCCAGCCATCTTAAAACTTTTATCACCAATTGTTTCGCATTTTTTTCTATTCCCATCACATCTCCAATCTTATTTCCACCACAATTTTATGCTACAATACTATTATACAGTAAAAGGAGTTTTATGAAAAAAACATGGGTTATCGTAGCAGTAATTTTTCTCGCTTTTAGTGGTCTTTTTGTTTGGGCTTTGAAGGAAAAATCCGACCGCACCGCTGATTTTAATCAGTTTGACACTAATTCCGTCATTGGCGCCAACCAATACAACGGAAATATCGCCGACCACATTAAAGGAAACCCCAAAGCGCCAGTTTTAATTTTCGAATATGCTGACTACCAGTGTCCAGGCTGCTCCACTACCAATCCTCGTATCAATAAGCTGCTTAAGGAATACGGCGATAAATTAGGCTTAGTCTATCGCCACTTTTTACTTAGCTATCACCAAAACGGCACTGCTGCCGCTGCTTCGACTGAGGCTGCTAGCCTGCAAGGATATTGGCGCGAATACGCTGATTTACTCTTCCGTAATCAATCGACCTGGGAAAATTCGTCCCCATCTGATCGCACACAAATTTTTGCCTCTCTCTTCGAAAGTGCCTCAAAAGGAAAGGGTAATATCGACAAATTCAAGTCCGATCTCTCTTCCGAAAGAGTTAAGCAAAAGGTTGAATTTGATATGGGGCTAGCCAAAAAAGCCAAAATCAATGCCACTCCGACTTTTATTATTAACGGTGAAAAAGTAGATTTTTCTAAAGCCGGCACTGAAGAGGACTTTCTCAATTTGATGCGTCAAAAAATCAACGCAGCGCTCAAAAAATAAGTTTTCTTCACCCCTGTTACATTAAGCTTATGCTTGCAGTAAACGCCACTCTTTGCTAGAATATTTACCACTGTCCTAATTTCCATTGGTCGTCACAGGACAGAAACATTAAGGAGCTAATTAATATCTATGCGTGTATTCAAGCGTCAAGTACGTAAGAAGTCACAAATTCCTCCTGCCCCCTGGCAAGAGTTTATCGAAATTTAATTTTCGAATAAAAAATCCGCTCTTCTCGGCGGATTTTTTATTGCAGTGATACGATTAACAGGTAAATTATGCTATAATAAACACTACTATGCGAACACTATCTATTGATTTAAATTCTAAATTAGGTCAAACTGTCTCTGTTTCTGGCTGGGTTAATTCGCGCCGTGATCATGGTGGATTGATTTTTATTGATCTGCGCGACCATACAGGAATCATTCAACTTGTTATCACACCAAATACTGTCGAAGCTTTCCGTCTCGCCGAAACTCTCCGTGATGAATTTGTAATTAGCGCCACGGGCACCTTACGTGAGCGTGCCCCAGAGCTTACCAATCCCAACATCGCTACGGGCGGTATCGAGTTAGTAGTTGAAGAAATTACAATTTTAAACCGTTCGGAACCTTCTCCTGTCAATACCCATGATGACGGCCCAGAGACCAGCGAGGAACTGCGCCTCAAATATCGTTTTTTGGATTTGCGTCGCCCTTCTATGCAAAAAACCCTTAAGCGTCGCGCCGAGTATTATCGTGTTTTGCGTGATTTTATGGATTCTCGTGATTTCACCGAAATCACCACGCCTATTTTAGCCAATTCTTCTCCTGAAGGTGCGCGCGATTTTTTGGTTCCATCGCGACTAAAAACCGGCCTATTTTATGCCTTACCGCAGGCCCCTCAACAGTTCAAGCAGCTTTTAATGGTGGGTGGTGTTCCGCGCTATTATCAAATTGCGCCCTGTTTTCGCGATGAAGACCCCAGAGCCGATCGACTTTACGGTGATTTTTATCAGCTTGACCTAGAAATGTCTTTTGTCGACAACGGCGAAGTTGTGCGCCAAATCGTTGAGCCACTCATCAAGCAGCTCGTCACGGATTTTGCCGGCAAGCAGCTTTATTCCGCCAAAATTCCACGCATTTCGTACCAAGCAGCTATCGAGAAATACGGTACCGACAAACCAGATTTGCGTTATGGTATGGAACTAGTTGAACTGACCGACGTTTTCAAAGACACCAACTTTAAAGTTTTTCAGTCACCTTGCGTTAAGGCAATTTGCGTTAAAAATGCTGCCGCTTTGTCTCGTTCTCAAATCGATAGCTTTACCAACCAAGCCAAAAAACTTGGCGCTGGCGGCCTTGCCTACATTACTTATGAAGATGGCAATATCAAAAGTCCAATTGCCAAATTTTTAACTGACGTCGAGCTTCAGGCTATTCAAGAACGCACTGGAGCCACCGATGGTGACGCTGTGTTTTTTGGTGCCGATACTCGCGAAATCGTAAATAAGGTCTTAGGTCATCTGCGCATTGCTTTTGCGGATTACTTTAACCTTAAAAACGACAATACCGTTGCGTTATGCTGGATTGTTGATTTTCCGTTTTATGAATGGAATGATGGCGAAAACAAGCTTGATTTTGGCCACAATCCATTTTCTATGCCAAAAGGTGGACTAAAAAGCCTAACTGAAGCCAAAACCGACACCGAAAAACTTGCCATTGTTGCTGATCAATATGATATGGTTATGAATGGTTGTGAAATTTGTTCTGGCGCCGTGCGCAATCATAATCCCGACATTATGTACAAAGCTTTTGAAATTTTAGGTTATGATCATAATTATGTCGAAGCTCGCTTTGGCGCCATGCTTAGCGCTTTTAAATTTGGCGCCCCGCCTCACGCCGGTTGTGCTTTCGGCATAGAGCGTATTTTTATGGTCTTAAATGACAGCAAAAACATTCGCGATATCGTTGCCTTTCCCAAAAATGGTTCCGGTATCGATCTTATGATGGGGTCGCCTTCTGCCGTTGATTCCGATCAAGTCTCCGATCTTCATCTTTCTGTAGTCGACGAGGAAGAATAATGCCAGAACTGCCAGAAGTTGAAACCATTAAACGTGGACTCGACTCTTTTATCCTGCATCAAACTATCAAATCTGTTGAAGTTTTTTCTGATAAATCATTTATTGGCCCAACTCAACCCATCATTGGTCAAAAAATCATCAAATTACGACGTCGCGGCAAAGCCTTGCTGATTGATCTAGAAAATCAAGTTTCTCTCCTGATTCATCTTCGCATGACTGGTCAGCTTATTTTTCGACGCACTGGCACGGAGGACGGTAAAGAATTGATCAAAATGATTGAAACTGGCAAGTTTCGCAGCCAATCCGCCAGTCAAAACACTTTTGCCGGCGGCCACCCAACTAGTAGTTTTTATGCTAAACTTCCCAATCGCCAAACTCGCGTTTTATTAAAATTATCAAACGGCACGCTCTTTTTTAACGATCAACGCAAATTTGGTTTTATTAAGATTTTGTCGACCGAGGAAGTTGAGCAAGATTCCTTCATCAAAAAGCTCGCCAAAGAACCTTGGCAAATGACTGAACAAGAATTTTTTAAAACTCTAAAACGCCACGCTGGCGCAAATATTAAATCGGTTATTTTGGATCAACACGTTATTGCCGGACTTGGTAATATTTATGCCGACGAAGCTCTCTTTTTTGCTGCCATTGATCCTCGTTCTATCGCCGGAGAGCTTAATCACGCACAAGCCTCTAAATTGCTCGAAGGAGCGCGCGAGGTTATGCAGGCTTCGATCGATTCTGGCGGCTCCACTATGGCTACTTACGTTCGCGCTGATGGCACAAAAGGGGATTATCTTGAAAAATTCGCTAAGGTTTTTCGTCGTGAAGGTCAAACCTGTCTGCGCTGTGGCCACGAAATTGCCAAGATCCGCGTGGCTGGACGCGGCACACATTTCTGCCCAAATTGTCAAAAATTAATTACCAAAGCTAAGGACAAGGCTAATGCTTAAGCTTTTTTATGGCACCGATCGCGTTAAAATCCAAAATACCATTCAGCACGAATTTAATTCCAACGATTATGAAGTTATCGATGGTCCTGAATTATCATTTGCCGATCTATCCGATTTATTTTTTGGTTCTACTCTATTTGGCGACCGACGTAAAATCCTGATCAAAGATCTCACTGAAAATAAAACTTTGATCAATGATTTCAAAACTAAACCTAAATTCAATAATCAAATACCAGATTTTCTTAACACTAATCATCAGATTATCATTTGGGAAGCAAAAATTGATAAGCGTTCCAGCCTTTACAAAACCCTCATTAAAAATCCAAATTTCTCCACCCAAGAACTTAATCTGCCCGAACTTGACCGCGGTCAAGCTTTTGCTATTTTCGACACTGCCTTAAAAGATGGTGTAGCTGCCATTAAAATGCTCCAAGCTTTAGAGCAAACAGAAGATCCTCAGCGTATCGTTGGCGCTTGGAGTTGGAAGGCAGTTGATAACTTCAAGCGTCGCAGTGGCGCCAAAGAAAAGAGAGTCCTAAAAGCACTCTCTCATCTCGATCTTCAGTTAAAAACTACTTCTTTGTCGCCTTGGCTTTTGCTGCAGTCTTTTTTGCTGGAGCTTTCGCGGCTGTAGTTTTCTTAGCCTTAGTTTCGGTTTTTTTCTCAGTTTTTGCTGCAGTCTTTTTTGCTGGAGTTTTCTTTGTGGCGGCTTTCTTTTCAAAAGTTACCTTATTTTCTTTCGCAATTTTCACAAGCGCAGCCTTGCGTCTTGAGGCAGTATTCTTCTTAATTAAACCTTTTTTCGCAGCCTTGTCGTATTCTGACTGAGCCTTAGATAAATTTTCTGCAGTTGGGTTGTTTTTGAAATTTTTCAAAGCCAACTTCATAATTTTCTTAATCTTCTGGTTGTTTAGAGTGCGTTTGGTCGCCTGGCGAGCGGCCTTTTTGGCGGATTTAATAATCG
>ERZ773065.388-NODE-388-length-26400-cov-6.768988_pt1 | contig 26400 bp, 27 predicted proteins | sample MGYA00580623_ERZ773065 | MGnify/ENA primary metagenome ERZ773065 (study PRJEB29015, sample SAMEA2738017) | human oral metagenome | biome: human oral; feature: human-associated habitat; material: dental | place: China | collected 2047 ... | reverse complement strand
ATGAAGAAAAAGCTGCAAGAAGTGCTGAAATTCAAAAATCTTTAAAATATGCTATTCAAACTCCTTATGATATAGTTGTTTTATCTGGAAAAGCAATTTCTTTACTAGGAGAAATCTTAGCAAATGGAAACCAAAATGCAATAACTGATATTGGTGTAGGAACTATGTTATTAATGGTAGGACTTGAAGGTGGAATCTTAAACGTTAAAGTTAACCTATCTTCAATAAAAGATGCTGAATATGTAGAAAAAATAACAAAAGAAATCTACGATATAAAAGCTACTGCTGAAAAAGAAAAAGAAAGAATAATGGGAATAGTTAACGCTGCATTATAATTAAATTTTTTAAGGATTGTTATATATAAAATTTATATGTAATAATCCTTTTTTTATGATAGAATATAAAATATATCTACATTAATTAAATAAAAGGGGAGAATGTTATGAGAGATGATTTAGATGATATTGAGGAAAATTTATCAAACCAAAATGATGATGAGCCATCAACAAGCAGTTTTTTAAAAATTGGATCAATTAAAAGTTTGGATAGTAGTAATATAAAAATTGATTTTGACTCTTCTAAAGAACCAGAAAAAGATATTCCATTAAAAATTGAAAAACCTAAAGAATTTAATCCTAAAAAACATACTGATATTCCTCGTCCAAAGGAAGAAAAAAGCAAATCAAATTCAATATTAGCAATAATAATATTTATTCTTATATTTATAATTTTAATTTTAGTATATTTTATTTATATAAATTTTTCTAATGAAAATAACAATTCTGTTACTAACAATACAGTAACTCAAGAAGTTATAAAAGAAAAACCTATAAATAAAGAAGCTATAAAACCTGTTGTAAAAAATGAAACTAAAGAACAATATAGCTCTGAATATGAAAATAAATTTGGAAGAGTTGTAAATGATAAATATATAGGTGGTAGTTTAATACAATTTATTAAAAATGCTAATAGTGAAGGAGAATATGAATATTTAAAAAATCAATTTTATCAACTCTTAGATACTATGTATGTTACAGAAGATAAAATAACTTATTATTACTTAACTGATATAATTTCAAACTTAGCCAATAAAGCTGATACTAATATAATGGTGCAAGAAGATTTTACTGTAAAAGGCAAAAAATTATATTATACTGTTTCTTTTCCAAAAGATTACACAGCAAATACACCTAGCTGGGTAAAATTTGAAATCTTTGAAAGAGAATTCAAAGATGGACTAGCTCTTCGTACTGCCCATGTAAGTTGTGCTATTAATGGTGTAGAATATAAAGATTGGGATGCTGTTTATGCTATTTTTGAATAAAATTTAGAAAATTTATGAGGTTATTGATATTTTTATTTTTGATAACCTCTTTTTATATTTATTTTAATAAATTATTTCTTTTTTATATAATATTATTATTGCAGTAGATGATAAAATATTATATAATTTATACAAATGATTTATGAAAATAATTTATAAGGGGTGAATGATGGATAACATAAAACAGAGAATCAGACAAATTGAAATTTTAGGACTTACTCTTTTTATGATAATTTTAGTTTGTTTTTTAACATATATAATTAATGAAAGCGAGAATATATTCTTAGGTTTATTTAGAATTATTACTTCTCCAGCTATCTTAGTAACTGATTTTATTAAAGTTGGTGGTATAGGAGCAGCCTTTTTAAATGCACTTTTAATTTTATCTTTTAACTATTTTCTAGTTAGGTTATTTAAAGTAAGGATAACAGGAACTGTTATAGCAATGTTTTTTACAGTCTTTGGCTTTTCATTTTTTGGTAAAAACATTTTAAATATTTTACCTTTTTATCTGGGTGGTATTCTCTACAGTGTATATACATCAACTGATTTCTCAGAACATATTATCCCTATTGCATTCTCAAGTGCCTTAGCTCCTTTTATTAGTAGTGTGGCTTTCTATGGGGAAGTCTCTTACGAAACATCATATATCAATGCCATTCTAATTGGAGTTTTAATTGGCTTTATTGTTGTACCTTTAGCCAAAAGTCTTTATGATTTCCATGAAGGTTATGATTTATATAATTTAGGTTTTACAGCTGGAATATTAGGTTCAGTTATAATAGCTGTTTTAAAATTATACCATTTTGAAATTAACCCACAATTTCTTGTATCAGTTGAGTATGATATGGCATTAAAAATTATATGTTCATCTGTGTTTGTTGCCTTTATAATTGTAGGTTTCTATATAAATAACAATTCTTTTTCAGGATATTTTAAACTAATAAAAGATGATGGATATAAATCTGATTTTACTCAAAAATATGGCTATGGTCTAACTTATATAAATATGGGTATGATGGGTCTTATCAGTATAGCCTTTGTTATTATAACTGGTCAAACTTTTAATGGGCCTATATTAGCTGGACTTTTCACTGTAGTAGGCTTCTCTGCAAATGGAAAAACTATCTTTAATACTATACCTGTCTTTATAGGGGTACTTCTTGCAAGTTTTGGAAGCAAAGGAAGTACTTTTACAGTTGCTATATCAGGATTATTTGGAACAGCTCTTGCTCCTATATCAGGTGTATTTGGACCTGTTGCAGGTATAATAGCTGGTTGGTTACACTTAGCAGTTGTACAAAATGTAGGTCTGGTTCATGGTGGGCTTAATCTTTATAACAATGGTTTCTCTGCAGGTATTGTTGCTGGATTTTTACTTCCTGTATTCAATATGATTACTGATAATAACAATCAAAGAAAAATGAATATTCAAAAGAAACATATGAATTTCTTAAAAGCTGTACAAAAAAATATAAAAAAGAAAATAAAAGAAGAAGAGGGTGAAAATAAATGAAATTATTAGATATTCCTAATTTAAAATTTTTAAAAGTTGGAGTAGACAGTGATCCATTAAATAATAACAGCTTAGAATACTTAGAAAAACAAAATGCAATTTCTGCTTTAATAGTAAATCATGCTGGAGACAAGGTCTTATTTGTAAATCAATATAGAGCTGGTGTTCATAACTACATATATGAAGTTCCTGCTGGGCTTATTGATGAAGGTGAGGAACCCATTCATGCTCTTGAAAGAGAAGTTAGAGAAGAAACAGGTTATAGAAGAGAAGACTATGATATTATCTATGATAGTAATACAGGATTTTTAGTTTCACCAGGTTATACAACTGAAAAAATTTATGTTTATATCATAAAATTAAAGTCAGATGATATTATTCCTTTAGAGCTTGATTTGGATGAAACTGAAAATCTATACACGAGATGGATAGACATGAGAGATGCAGGGAAGCTTACTCTTGATATGAAAACAATTTTTTCTCTTCATATCTATGCTAATATAATAAGATAAGGAGCTTATAGCCCCTTTTTGCTTTCAATATCTAAAATCCAAAATTTCCTATAATAGTTAATATTGCAAAAATTATAAATGATATTATAAAAAATGTTTTAAACTTATCTTCCTCTTCTTTTCGTGCAATATCTGAATGTTTTTTATATTGTTCTCTTATAAATTTATCTTCTAACTCTTCTTTTGTATATGGAACATAACTATAATTTTTTAAAAGAGCTACTGAGTATTCATCATTTTCTGGTGGATAGTATCCATTTTCCAAAAGACTATTAGTACAATGTCTATTATAGTAGTATGCTAGCCAAACTTCAATTCCTTGAACAATTACAAAAAGTAATATTGGAATCAATGAACTATATGAAGGTCTATAAAAACCAAATATTTCTGCACTTCTTTGAGCTCTAAACTCTGCTTTAACTGTTAGAACAATAATACCTATTTTTACAAGAAAAAATAAAAAGAATAATCCAAAATCTTTTTTTCTTCCCCTAAATAATGGAACCCAAAAACCCCAAAATAATAAGGTCCAACTAAATCCCATAAATCCACTTTCTTTTTTTCCATCTTTTTCTAAGTTTATTCTCACTGACATAGGCAATCCTTTCAATTAATTTTTATAAATAGCAATAAAGAAATATTTGAATAATAGCAGCTACTACAAACATTAAAGCTTTCTTTTTCTCAGTTTTTTTAACTTCATCTAAAATTTCTTTAGCTCTCTCATCACTTATTAACTCACTATCTGTGTATTCAAAATAATTATATTTCTTTAATAAAGTATTAGAATACTCGTCATCTTTTAATGGTTTCCAACCATCAGCTAACATTTTTTGAGTATAATATTTATTATAGAAAAAAGCTATAACCCAAGATATTATTAATGAGAAAAATGAAATTAAAGCTCCATATTTATATTGCACAAAATTTCTTTGTACATATATGTTATAAAAATTTGATATAAAAGCATTTAAAAAATAAATTCCTCCCATAAATAAGAAACTTTTTAAATCTTGTCTTGCTGCTGGTACAAAACTATTAAAGAAAGCAGTTGTATAGCTATAACCTACAAAAGCATCTTTCATATAACCATCTTTTTCTAATCTTATTGTTGTTGCCATATATCCTCCTTTTTCAATATAAAATTAAAAATTTTGAAGAAACCTTGTGTGTATTCTTCTATTAATGAATTATCATTTTTATGTAATAAATCACTCAAATAACTTTGGTGAACTCTTATTATAGTTTCCATTACAGAGCCTGCTACTTCTTCTTTTATACTACCTTCTTTAATCATTTTAGTTATAATGGGTAAATCTCTATCGTATATGTTTCCTTGAATCAGCATAGCCTTTGTTAAGTCTATATGTCCTTCAATTTCATCAGGAAAGATTTCATAGTATTTTTTTATAATATTCTCAAGTTTATAACTATATTTTCCAAAAAATAGAGTATGGAATATTTCAGGTTGTTCAAAAGAATGTTTTGTAAAAATCTTATACACTGTTTCATAAACTTCTATTGCTTTCATATCTGCTGTTATCTCATTTTTTAAATCACTTAAATAATCTTTTAAATAATTTATAGAAGCATACAGTACTAAGACTTCTAAATTTTCAAAGTAATTATAGATTGTAGCACTATTATATCCAGCTTTTTCTGCAATCTTTTTAATAGATAATTTTTCTAAACCTTCATTCAAGATTAATTCTTGAGTTGCTTCTATAAGATACATCATAGCCCTTTTTTTCTTTATATTCATTTCTTCCACTATAGTACCTTCTCAAAAAGACTTGTTATTATTTATAATATGATTATAAAATAACTATAATTTAAAGTCAATGCTTTCTATCCAATAAAGTTTATTTTTAACTAATTTATTCAAAAAATGTATAATCTTATATGATGAAATATCGTAAAAAAAGGGGTTGTTGCAAATTAATAAAAAGTAAAAAATAGTTCGTTACTGAGTAAATTTCTTATTTTTTTACTTTAGGATTGAAATTTTAATTTTGCAACAGCCTCTTCTTTTTATATCCAAGCCATATTTTTTAGTATCAATACCCAACAGAAAATAGTAAGTATAGAAAACATACTTGTTGTTGCAACAATTTCTCCTGCCAAGTCTGCATCAGCCTTCATTTCTTTTGCCATAGTATAAGAAGCTACAGCTGTAGGACAAGCACTCATTGAAAGTAAGGCAACTAATTCTATTCCTTGAAAACCTATTAATTTTCCAACTCCTATTGTTATCAATGGGTTTACTATAAGTCTTAAGAAATTTACTGAAATTAAGTACTTCATATTCTTTAGCATATTACCAAATTGTAGTTCAGCTCCTAAGACTATAAAGGCAAGAGGAGTTGAGATTTTAGAAATATCTGATAATGTCTTATATATTGGTTTTGGAATATTTATTTTTAAAAGAATAAATACTATTCCTAATAAAGTTGCAATGATTAAAGGATTTTTAAATACTTGTTTTACTAGCTTTAATTTACTTATTTCTCTGCCTGAATAATACTCTAATATTATAACTGCTAAGACATTGAAAGTTGGAATAACAACTATAGTTAAAAGTGAAACAGTTGCTAAGCCTTCTTTACCATAAATACTATCAACTATAGCTAAACCAAATAAAACGAAATTCCCTCTATACACTCCTTGAATCAAAACAGATAATTTTTTCTTTTCTTTTACCTTTGGCATATAGATTAACCAAGCTAAAAAGACTATAACAAAAATAATTATAAAAGCATAGCCTAGCAGTTTTAAATTATCAATAGAAAGCTTAGATAAATCTCCAATGTTATAGACATTTAGAAATAATAAAGTACTCATAAATACTCTAAATACTAATTTATTCATAGTATTTAGACTATTTTCATCTACCATTTTTACCTTTTTTAATAAAAATCCCAATGCCATAGTTAAAAATATTGGTAAGACTACATTAAGTGCTAATAAAAAATTTTCCATAACTTCATCTCCATTTTATGATTATCCCCTTATAATATCATATATTCAAAAGTATTGTAAAGTTATATATTATTTTTTAATATATTTTTCTCCATAAGCTATCCAACCTTCTGTTGCTATAAGTAAGCACCATCTTCTATTTTCATCAAAAAAATAATGATGTTCTGGTACATTTTCAAAAAGAAATTCTAAAACCTTAAAAAAATCTTTTCCTGAAAATATTAATTCACTATTTGTTATTCCATCTCCAATATAATGAATTTCATTACTTGCTAATATGTTTTCTTTTATATCTTTAAATTCAAAAAATTTTATCATATCTAAGAAATTATTTTTCTTAAAATCATAACTTATATAATTATTTTCTTTTGATAAATCTATTTTTGTACCTAAAAAGCTAAAATTATTATTTAAATACTCTACTCCATAATCACTATCTGGAAAATAATAGATATTTTCTGTTTTACTCACAAATTCTTTTATTTCATCTTCAATTTCTTCACTAAATATCATTTAAATATTACTCCTGCTTCCTTATACCAAAGTAACAGATCCATTTCATCCATAGGAATCTTAACAAATTCACAATATTTTCTCATTTTTTCTTCTATTTCTAAATATAGTTTAGGACTTAAAGTTTTTGGAAGCTCATCTATAACCTCTAATTTAACTAAATTTTTTAAAATATGTCTATCAAGTATAGCAACATCTGCTCCAAAACCTACATTTCTCAAAAAGTGCCCCGCCTCTTTATATGACATTCCTTTAATATTCTTTACTATCCAATCTCTTTTTTCATATACAGTTGGAAGAGAATTGAAGAAATCTTTAGTTATTATTTTACCTTTTTTTGTCATTTGTTCTCTTAATTCTACAAGATATTTAGCCTTATTATTTTTAAATCTTACTATATTTAAATATTCTACAAGATCTTCTGCAGTTCCTTTAAAAATTAAGTCATCTTTCTTCAGATTTGTTATAGCTTGCCAAGCATTCAATGCTTTAGATTGAGGTGTTAGTATACAAAAAGATAACTCTAAATGTATATCTTTGTTAGAACCTTTTTCCCAAGTATTCTTAAATTCTTCTAATCTTTTTTTTATATCAATTTTTATTTCCCTATAAATTTTTTCAATTTCTTTAAAATATTCGTTTTTTTTCATATCATTTTTTCCTTTTCTAAAATATTCTTTAAATCTAATTTAACATATTTATTTTTGATAATCAAGAAAATATTTTTTGATTGTATAATGATAAGTCTATTAAAAAATAATAATATTTATTGACTTATTTTAGATATAGAGATATAATTTTTAGAATTAAAAAACTTTATAGCTTGTGCTTGAAAAGAGGTAGCAAAATGGAAAAATGGCAAGAAAAATATAAAGCGAAAATTTGTAGTCCTGATGAGGCTATCCAAAAAATAAAATCTGCGAAAAGGATTAGCTTTGGACATATATGTTCAGAATCATCTGTTTTAACAGAAGCATTAATTAGAAATAAAAAGCTATTTAAAAAATTAGAAATTGATCACTTGTTATCAATTGGTAAATGTGAATATGCTAAAAAAGAAAATTCAGAATATTTTCATCATAATGCTCTATTTATAGGTCCAAAAACAAGAGAAGCTGCTAATAGTTCTTATGGAGATTATACTCCTATTTTCTTCTATGAAACAGCTAAAATATTTGGAAAAGATGGAGATTTATCTCCAGATGCTATGTTACTTCAAGTTTCAACTCCTGATGAACATGGTTATTGTAGTTATGGACTTTCATGCGATTACACTAAATCCGCTACTGAAAGTGCAAAGATTGTTGTTGCTCAAATAAATAAATTTGTTCCTAGAACTTTAGGAAATTGTTTTATCCATATAGATGATATTGACTATATAATTCTAGAAGATACACCTATTCCTGAAATTCCAGCTCCAGTGGTAGGAGAATTAGAAGAAAAAATAGGTGCTAATTGTGCAAGCTTAATAAATGATGGTGATACTTTACAATTAGGAATAGGAGCTATCCCTTTTGCTGTTTTAAATTTTCTTAAAGAGAAAAAAGATTTGGGTATACATTCAGAAATGGTTTCAGATGGTATAGTAGATTTAATTCAAGCAGGGGTTATAACTAATAAAAAGAAAAATTTTAATCCTAATAAAGTTATAGCTACATTCTTACTTGGTACAAAAAAACTATATGATTATGCTAATAACAACCCTGCTATAGAGTTACATCCAGTAGACTATGTAAATAACCCTATCATCATAGCTCAAAATAATAATATGATTTCTATTAATTCAGCAATACAAGTTGATTTAATGGGACAGGTTAATGCTGAATATATTAACTCTAAACAATTTAGTGGACCTGGAGGACAAGTCGATTTTGTTAGAGGAGCAACTATGTCTAGTGGAGGTAAGTCAATTATTGCTTTACCTTCCTCAACAGCCGATGAAAAAATCTCAAGAATAGTTTTTACTTTTGAAGAAGGAGTTCCTATTACAACTACTAGAAATGATGTTGATTATATAATTACAGAATATGGTATTGCTCATTTAAAGGGAAAAACTTTAAGAGAAAGAGCAAAACTTCTAATTGAAATAGCTCATCCAAAATTCAGAGAAGAATTAAGAAAGAAAGCTATAGAAAAATTTGAAATATTATAATAATAAAGGCTAGAGCGGGATTATTGCTCTAGCCACTTTTAATTAAGTTATCAATGGGAGTAAATAACTTAACTTATATTATTATTTATTATTTTTTTGACAATTATCAATGGGAGAAGATAATTATCTAATTGTTTACATTTTTATTATTGGGATTATTGAGCTGGAAGTATTCTTACTTCAACTCTTCTGTTTGCTTGTCTTCCTTCTGGAGTTGCATTAGAAGCTATAGGATTTGAACTTCCAAATCCATTAGCAACTATTCTGTTAGAAGAAACACCTTGTGCTATAAAGTATTGAGCTACAGCATTTGCTCTTCTTTGAGATAATTCTTGGTTATGAGCATCTCCACCTGTACTATCAGTGTATCCATTTACTTGTATTCTTGTTTCAGGATATCTTACTAAAGTTTGAGCTACTCCATTTAATGCAGAATAGAAACCAGATGATATATTTGCACTATCACTTGCAAAAGTTACTCCTCCTGGTAGGTTAACAACTAGAGCATTTCCATCATTTCTAACTTCAGCTTGAGTTCCTTTAAGTGCAGCTTTTAACTCTCTTGCTTGATTGTCTTTGTAAGCTCCCCAACCCATTCCAAGTAGTGATCCTACAGCTGCTCCTATAAGAGTTCCTTTTGTATCTTTTCCTATTATTTGTCCAGCTAAAGCCCCAACTGCTGCTCCTCCAGCTGCTCCTCCAGTAGTGTAGCCTCCGTTACCAGCTTCAAAACCAGTACATCCAACTAGAGATAAAGCTAGCATACAACTTGCTATTATTTTTCTGTTTTTCATTTTTCCTCCTTATCAAAGCTAAATTCTCGTTATTATACTAACACAAAATTATGAATTTTATATGAATTTAGCTTTATAATCCTTAATTACTTCTTGTACTAACAAGTGCATTATATCATGAAAAAAATAAATTACAACCTGTGAAAACCTTTTTTTTAATTTATATGGAAATATCTCATTTATTCTAGAAATTACTTCTTTAGATTTCAAATAATTTATTATTTCTGTATTTTTAGTAAGCATTGTAAAATCTAATGCTACCCATTTTTGAATATCATTTTGAGCATTAATTTCTGCTTCATAATCTTCTATCAAAAGTTTTATTATTTCAAGATTTTCAATTATACATGTTTTCATTAATGTATTCATTCCATTATTTGAACTATATCTATAATTAATATTTTTCACTTATTTCTTTAAATTTTCCTATTTTTTCATCTTTTCCCTCTTTTTTAATAAATTTACTTAAAATATTAACCAAATCTTTTTCAGTTGTTTCTTCTGAAGATAAGTTTACAAAACAAATATTTAATTCAAAATTATCAGTTTTAAATTTTATTTTATCTTCTGAAGAAAAACTATTTTTTCTTATATTTGTAGCTGGATAGATTAAGTAGGCTTTCTCACAAGTATAGCTATTTTTATATCTATCATTATATATCTTTACATATGAAAGCATTTGATAAATATCATCTGTAGATATTTTAAACTTATTATCTAATTTATCTAAAATTTTCCATTTTGTATCTAAAATAAATATTTCTTTAGAGTTCTTATTTTTTATAACAATATCAGGTTTCACATTAAACATATTATTAAGTTTAGTATCATTCAAAGTTACAGTAGAAAAAGCTGAGCAAGAATCGTCTTGTACTTTGACAATAAGTTGATTATAAAACTTTTCTTTTACTATGTTTATTAACTTGTTTGCTATGTAATTTTCAAAAATTGTTTCCATTGGAAAGAGCATAGTTGCTACTTCACCATTAGTTGCTGAAAAAATTGAAGATGACTGATTATTCAAAAATATCTTAGACCATTGAATAGAATTTTTATAATAATCATTTGTTCTGTCAAAAGTAATATATTTTAAATTTTCAATAGAATTAGGAAGAATGATAATATTTTCAAAATGATGTGATATTTTATTTAATTTTTCTTTATTTTTGAGATTAATAGATATCTTCTTTAACTTTTGAATAGTTAATTTTATAATACTGTTTTCTAAAGAATTAATCGAGAATTCATCAAATTTCATAAAAAATTTTTCTTTATGTGAAAAGTTATATTTTATATGATTATTTATATCTAATTTTCCTTTAAAAACACTAATGTTTTCATTTCTACCTATATATCTATATAATAAACCTTTTTCTATAATTTCTTCAACTTCCTTGATAAAAAGATTGATAAATATTTCTAAAATTGATGTGTTAGCTATTGCTATTTTTGAATCATTGAAAAATTTCTCTTTGAAATAACTGATATTTTGTAATATTTCTAAAAATCTATTTTTTTCTGCAACAATATCATTTTCTACCAAAGGTATTTTAGGCAATATTTCTATTTGGATATCATTAAGAGGTATAGTTCCTACAAAATTCTGAGGAACTATACTATCTTTAGTAATTTTAAAAAACTCATATCTATCTTCTAAATCATTATCATCAATATATTTCTTTAATTTTGAATATATTTTTTTGTTTTTAATCTTTTGAAATTCTCTGAATGTAAATATTCTTTCTTCCATGAATAATCACTATTCCTCATCTTCAACAGATAAATAGATTTTTTTATAATTATCCGGAGCTTTTAATGCTTCTTCATTAAGTTTATAAATAGATTTTCTTTGATTATTTAAAGAAATATTTTTTGAAGTTATAAAACCATTATTATCAAAAATAGATTTTATCTTTTCAAAATCATCATAGAAATATTCTTGTAATAGGGGAATAATATAATTTTTAAAAACATTTACTAAATCTTCAAAAGCATTTATGTTCAAAAAATATGAATGTCCTATTGTATGTTCTCTATCAAGTAAAAACTCTATTCTTTCATTTATAGTTGATAAAAGTAAAGCTATTTTTATATCAGCTACATCTTTCAAAATATCATATTGAGGCATTATTTCAATGAAATTAAATCTTCTACGAAGTGCTATATCTAACAAAGCAATTGATCTGTCAGCTGTATTCATTGTCCCAATAATATATAGATTTTTAGGTATAGTAAATTTTTCTTTTGAATAAGGTAAAATCACTTCCATTTCTTCTTTTTCCCCTTCTCTTTTAGAAGGTTCAATTAAAGAAATTAATTCACCAAATATTTTTGAAATATTTCCTCTATTTATTTCATCAATAATTAAAACATAATTATTTTCTTTATCATTCCTAGCTCTATTACACATATCTTTAAATATTCCAGAGTGAAGAATATATTTTAATTCTTTACTTTCATTCCCTAGTTGAGGTCTTATACCCTCAATAAAATCTTCATAACCATAAGATTGATGAAAAGTAATAAATTTTATTAAGTTTTTATCTTTATATTCCTTAAATTTTTTTAATACTTCATCGTTATCCTTTAACTTAAAAATAGATTCGTCTTTTTCAATAATTCCAACAGAATAAAAAACTGAATTATATGTTTTTCCTGTACCTGGTGGACCATACAGTATACTATTTAAAGGAAAGTTGAAATCTTTTTTTATATGAATAGAGTTTTCCTCTTTTTCATCGATTATACTATTTATTTTTTTACTATTTAATTTTTCTAATTTTTCAAGAATTTTATTAAGTTCTTTTTCATAAGCTATTTTTAACTCTTCTTTACTTTCACTTATTCTACTCCAATTTTTTTCATAAGTTATATATTTTGCATAAGCTAAATAATATTCAAATAAAGTTTTAAAATCATTATAAACTTCATTTTGAAAAGTAGCATCATTAAATTTTTCTTGATTAACTATATAAGCTTTATATACCATTGAAGTCCCATAATTAATTTCATTTTTGTAAGTTGGAAGATCTTTAATACCTAATTTATTGAAAAAGTCATTAATATTTTCTAACGGTAACCTTTTATCCCAATCAATATTAGTTTCTTTCTTTACACTTTTTCCAAATGCCAAAACAAGATATTTAATATTTTGCCCATTTTGTTTTCCTGAGTAAGAATAGAACATAGGATAAATCCCATTAGCTGGCTCTTCAGCTAATTTTCTTGACCAAAAACATAACCAAGGAACTGAGTCTTTACTTTCAAATTTCCAATAAATATCTTCCTTATAATAGTCTTGAAATAAATCTCTCAATGGATGAATACTAATTTTTATATGTTTTTGTGTCTTATTACGAGTTATAATCCCTAATGTTCTAATAATTAATTCTTGAAAATGTTGATTTATATTGTTATCTAATACTTGAGTCATGATATCCTCCTTATTTAATTTAAGATTTTTTTTATAAGAGTAGCAAAGAAATTTTTGCTACTCTTAATTTTTTTATTTGTTTTTTCCTGAATTTTTTGCTGCAGCACTTGTTGCTCTCGAAGAGAAACTGTCTTTTGGAACTATACCTCCATTATTTTTAGATGTCACTGATTGTATTCTTGCAGCAGCTTCTGGTGTCATTTTTGTTTTCATATTTATCACCTCCTTTATTTTATTAGATTTATATTAAAATTTTCTTCTAAATATTTTAGAAACTTATTTACTAATTTTTCATTAGTAAAAATTCTTTTAAATATAATTTCTATCATTAGATTAGGGTTAGGGGAAATTTCTAAAATTATATTGAATATTTCAGCTACAGGTCTAATTTCACCTTTAAAGATTTTCTTATATTCTTCTATTATTTTATTATTTAATTTACCCTTCCATTTTTTTTCTAATTGTTCTAAAAATCTTGTAGAATCTCTTAGTTCTTGTTTTTTATATTTTTCTTTCTTGATATTTAATAAATTATATGAATCTATTAATAGATATAAGTAATAACTATATTCATAATAATTTTTTAAGTCAATTGTACTTTCTATACATTCAATAATTTTTTTATGTTTATCTAGGCTATAATCACTTTTTAAAATATTATATTCTTCATTAAATATGTATATATTTTCATTATTAAGTTTTATTCGTTTAATACTGTTAATAAAAATTTTCTCAAAATCTATTTTTGAACTCTCAATAACTTTTTCTAAGTTTTTGATTAATTTAGAGATATTTATATAGTCATTTAAAAGGGATTCTTTTTCTTCTTCTTTTATATTTTGTGACTCATCTATTAGAAATTTTAAAAAATTTTTTTCTTTTTCTTCGTCACTAATTTTATTTGAAGAAGATAAATAAATTGTTTCAAAAGAAATTCTTATAAATTCTTTAACTGATTCTTTATTGTTATGATAAATTCCCCAAATAATTCTTTTTAAATAAAGGATTGAAAATAAATCTTTTATCTCTGGAGATAAAACTTCATATATTTTTTTATACTCACACATATTTTTATATATAGAGTCTGTACTTATCAAATTCTTTTCTTTTTTCCAATTTTCAATTGTTTTTAAATCAGTGAGTAATAATATCTCATCTAATTTTTCTTCATTATTTGTAAAAAAGCTTTTAGATGAACCTCTTATTTTTCTTGAGCTTAATTTCAATTCTAAGTCAAAAGGTGATATTATATCTTCCCATTTATCAGGAAAGTTATCAATTTTAGAAATATAGCTATCAAATAAAGGAAAGGCAATCATAAATTTTAGATGATCTTGATATTGAAAAATATTTAGACTATAGATAATCTCTATTTTTGAAAATATCTTTTCCATTTCTTCAATTTCATATTTTTTATTATCAGGAACAATTTTATTTAAAGCATCACAAAAGTACTGTAATATCTTTTTCTTTTTTTCTCCAGATTTTTTTACTTTATCATACTTTTTGATACACTCTTTTAAACTTTCTTGTTTATCCTCTTTATTACCATTTTCTTGTTCATCTCCTTTTAAAAAACTTCCAAACTCAAAAATTTCATTTACAATAGAAAATACATTTCCTTTTCTTTCATTTACAAGTTCTAATCCATATTCTTCCATTTCTTCCTCCTTAATTTTTTATCCTTAATTAAATAATATCATTTTTATTTTTTTTAACAAGGGCAAGTGAGGGGTTTTTTTGGAATAAAAAAATACTCTTAGCAAAAGCTAAGAGTATTTTGTAACTTTCATATAATTCTAATGGGAGTTCCCCTCTTTTATTCAGTAATTAAATTAGATTTTTTATTTGACATAAAGAATGCAGCTGTACATCCTAAAGATACAATGCATCCAACTACTATTGCAATGTGTTCAATAACTTTTATATCTTTATCTCCAAAGAATCTTACAAATCCTTCAGGTGCTGCAAGGATATAAGAAGTTACAACCACTGTCATGAACATTGCTGGTATTAAAGCAATCCAGAAGTTCTTTCCTCTGTTTGCTAAGTATTTAACAGCTGCCCATAAAGCTATTGTAGCAAGAGTTTGGTTTGCCCAACCAAAGTATCTCCAGATAACATTGAATGGGATAAAACATAATGCAATACCTAATACGAATAAAGGAATTGCAACAACAAATCTATTTACGATAGGCCCTTGTTTATATTTTAAAGAGTCAGCAATAGTAAGTCTTGCACTTCTAAATGCTGTATCTCCAGAAGTTATAGGACAAGCAACAACTCCAAGTAAAGCTAATGCTCCTCCAACTTTTCCTAAGATTCCAACTGATATTTTATTAACTACAACTGCAGCTGGTCCTGCTTCAGCAAGTTGTGGAATTCCACCAAAGAATGACATTGCTGCTGCAGCCCATATAAGAGCTATTATTCCTTCAGATATCATTGCACCATAGAAAACTTTTCTTCCATCTTTTTCTGTTCTTAAACATCTAGCCATCATAGGAGATTGAGTAGCATGGAAACCACTGATTGCTCCACAAGCTATTGAAATACATAAATAAGGGAATATTGATTTTCCTGCTGGATGCATATTTACAAATGCTATTTCTGGAATGTCAGCATTATTTATTATTAATCCTCCACCTATTCCAATTGCCATTATTAATAATGATAATCCAAACACAGGATAAATTTTTCCTATTACTTGGTCAACTGGTAAAACAGTCGCACATAAATAGTAAATTATAATAACTGCTAACCAAATTTCATAACTAACTCCTGTTATATCTTTTAAGATTTGAGCTGGACTCATTATAAATACAACTCCAACTAGTAATAAAAGTACAACAGAAAAAACTCTCATTATTTGTTTTGCTCCATTTCCTAAGTTTTCTCCAACTATTTCAGAAACAGATGCTCCATCTTGTCTAACTGACATCATACCTAAAAGATAATCATGAACTGCTCCTCCAAAGATACATCCAAAGACTATCCAAAGAAATGCAGCTGGTCCCCATAATGCACCAGCAACTGCTCCAAATATTGGTCCAGTTCCAGCGATGTTAAGGAATTGGATAAGGAAAGCTCTTGCCCATCCCATTTCCATGTAATCAACCCCATCTGCTAATCTTTTTGCAGGAGTAATTTTTGTATCATCTGATCCAAAAATTCTGTCTACGATTTTTCCATAAATAAAATAACCTAGCACTAAAGCTATTATCGATCCTATAAAACTATACATAATATATGCCCCCTTAATTAAAATTTTCTTTATTATACACTTTTTTTGCTTATTTTTCACACTATTTGGAATAAGATGTTATTATTTTGGCTTGAAATGTAAAATTCTTCTCACAAGTATTTATTAAGATTAAAAAATTTGCTATACTATTAATAAAATAAAAGAACTATTATAATAATATTGATATAATTTTAAACATAATTTTTTTATTTTTAATAGTATCTTATATTTTAAATTTTAGATTTGGAGTCAGTCTATGAATATACAATTTATTTCACACTTAGTAAGTAATATCGGTTGTTCTGCAATTATAGCTTTTTTCTTTATTAAAATAGATAAAGCAAATATAATTATAAAAAGTAAAGCTAAAAGTAAAAAAGACGTAATGGCACTATCTTTTTTCTTTTCATTACTTTCAATTAGTGGAACCTATATAGGATTAAATTTCAATGGTGCCATCTTAAATACAAGAAATATGGGAGTTGTTACTGGAGGTCTCTTAGGTGGTCCTTATGTTGCTGCAATTACAGGTCTTATTTCTGGAATACATAGAGCTATTGTTAATCTTGGTAGAGAAACTGCTATTCCTTGTGCTATTGCAACTGTTGTAGGTGGATTTCTAACTGCCTATATTTCTCGTTTTGTTAAAAATAAAGATAGAATATTTTTTGCTTTTCTTTTAGCTTTTGTTGTCGAAAACTTGAGTATGGCTTTAATTTTATTAATACAAAAAGATAAAGCTTTAGCACAAAGCATAGTTAAAAATTTCTATATCCCTATGGTATTTATGAATTCTGTTGGAGCTTCTGTTCTTATTTTACTTGTTGAGGACATCATACAAAAAAGTGAGCTCATAGCTGGTAATCAAGCAAAACTTGCTTTAGAAATAGCAAATAAAACTCTTCCTTATTTTAGAAACACTGAAAATCTTAGTGAAGTTTGTAAGATAATTGCTAATTCTTTGGGAGCAAGAGCCACAGTAATAACAGATACAAAAGAGATTATCGCAGGTTTTTCTACAGATAAAACAGTTATAGGTAGAAGCAACATTAGAAGTAACAATACTAGAGAAGTTCTAAAGACTGGTGAAGTTATGCTTGTTATAAAAGATGATGAAGATGAAATTATAGAAGATTTCTTCTATATTTCTCCTCATATAAAATCTTGTATTATTTTACCTTTAAAAGAAAAAAATGATGTGTCAGGAACTTTAAAGATATTCTTTGATACAGCAGAAAAAATAACAGAAAAAAACAGATATTTAATGATAGGTTTATCTCATCTTATTTCAACTCAAATGGAAATCAGCAAGGTAGAAAATTTGATATCACTACTTAAATATTCTGAATTAAAGGCTTTACAATCTCAAATAAATCCTCATTTTCTATTCAATGTGTTAAATACTATGACTTCGCTTATCAGAACTAATCCTGAAAAAGCTAGAGAAGTCACTATAGATTTATCTAAATATTTAAGATATAATTTAGACAATAATTTAAAAAGTGTTGAATTAATAAAGGAATTAAATCAAATTGATACCTATATAAAAATAGAAAAAGCTAGATTTGGTGATAAATTAAATATAATTTATGATGTTGATGAAAGTCTATATAACTTCCAAATACCTAGTTTAATTATACAACCTCTTGTTGAAAATAGTATAAAACATGGTATTTTAAAGAAAAGAGATAAGGGCTTTGTTAAAATTATTGTAAAGAGAATTGATAAAGATATAGAAGTTGCAATTGAAGATGATGGAGTTGGTATAGAACAAACTGTAATTGATAATTTAGATAAGAAAATTGAAGAAAATATAGGTCTAAAGAATGTTCATCAGAGATTAAAACTTCTCTATGGTGAAGGTTTAAATATCACTAAATTAGAACAAGGAACAAGGATAAAATTTAAAATACTTGGAGGCGTAAAATATGATTAGTTGCATTATAGTTGAAGACGAGCTACCTGCAAGAGAAGAGTTGAAATATTTTATAGATGAAGAAAAGGAAATTAAACTTATTGCTGAATTTGATAATCCTTTAGATACTTTAACATTTTTGGAAAAAAATACTGTTGATGCTATTTTTCTAGATATCAATATGCCTGATATGAATGGAATTAGTTTGGGAAAAATAGTTACAAAGATGTATCCTGATACGAAAATTATTTTTATTACAGCTTACAAAGATTATGCTGTTGATGCTTTTGAAATAAAAGCCTATGACTATCTTTTAAAGCCTTATTCGGAAAGTAGGATAAGAAATCTTTTAAAATCTCTAGTTAATATAAAAAATGAGACTGTAAATACAGTTAAAAATAATAATTTAAAGAAAATTACTATCAATATGGATGAAAAGCTTTATGTCATTTCATTAAATGATGTTGACTATATAGAGGCTGATGAAAAAGAAACTTTAATTTTCTCCAATCAGAAAAAATATATAAGCAAAATTAAAATTTCAAAATGGGAAGAAATGCTAAAAGGAAATAATTTTTATCGTTGCCATCGTTCTTTTATAATAAATTTAGATAAGATAACAGAGATAGAACAATGGTTTAATTCATCTTGGATAATAAAAATTAAAAATTATCCTACAGCTATTCCTGTAAGTAGAAACAATATCAAAGAATTGAAAGAATTATTTTTAGGTTAATTTAATAGTAAAGAAAAAAGGGGATTATAAATCCCCTTTAAAAAATTCCTTTTTTTCTTCTTCTTCAAGCTCTTTTATTTTATCAGCTATTTCTTTTGTTTTATACTCTTCTTCATGATGAATTTCATCTTTTAAAACTACATCTGCTGGTCTACTTTCTAAACAAATAGTAATGAATCTCTTAAACATTGATCTAGCAAAAGTACTCTTATCATACATCATTTCTGGGTGGAACTGTACTCCAAGTATGAACATTCCATTTTCATTAGTTCCTTCAACTGCTTCTATTATTCCATCAGGAGCAGTAGCTACAACTTTAAGTCCATCTGCTAATTTTTTTAATGCTTGATGGTGGAAAGAGTTGACTCTTTCAACTTCTAATTTATCAGCCATTCTAAATAGAGTTGAGCTCTTATCAATTTTTATAGAATGTGTTGCTTGATAAGGTGTTCCTATTTGATAATGTTTTATATGTTCTCCTGGAGCATAAGAAATATCTTGATATAAAGTTCCTCCATAAACAACATTAAGTATTTGCATACCACGACATATTGCAAAAATAGGTTTCTTTAAATCAGTAGCAGCTTTAATTAAAGCAGTTTCATGTACATCTCTTTCTGGAAAAATAGCTTCTAATTTTTCTAGAGGTTCTTCCCCATAGAAGTGAGGATCCACATCACGTCCACCTGATAAAACTATACCATCTAATAACTTAACTTGTTCTCTTATTGCAGAAACATCTTTTAAAATAGGTAATACAACAGGTATTCCACCTGATTTATAAATAGCATCTACATAAGAGTGAGCAACACAGGAATATTTATCTCCCAAAAATAATTCATCTTTTTCTTCAAATATCATACTTGCAGAAATTCCAATAATTGGCTTTTTCATAATACTTCACCTCGACCTATTATAATTATTTTTTTTCTATTCATTTTTAAGAACCTCTCTTTTTCTAGAATTTTTAAATTTCTACTGATAACTTCTCTAGAACTTCCTAATTTTTTAGCAATCTCTTCATGAGTTAAAGAGACCTCATCTCTTTTAAGACTGTATAAAAAATCTAATAATCTTTCCTTGAGTGGTATTAATAAAATATTCTGTAGGGATAATAAGGATTTTGATAATTTTTCCCTTGTTAAATCATGTAAAAATCTTTCCATTATACTATATTTTTTCCTAAAAAGATTTAAGACAGAACAAGGTATTAAAAGAATTTCACTATTCCTTTCAACAACAAAAGCTACATCTAAAATTGGAGAAATCAACTTATTATTGAAATCTTCAAAAAATTCTACTTCATTATTTTTTAAATAATATAATGGTAAATCTCTTGCATCTAAAGATGATAAAAAGAATCTTAATCTTCCTGATTTTAGAAATAGAAGTCCATCTAGCTCATGTGAATTAAAAAAGATAGCTTCTTTTTTTAAAGATAAAACCCGACTTGAAAGAATTATTTTAGCTCTGTCATTTTGATTTAGTTCAAACCAAAAAGGAAAAATAGCTTCAAGTTGTTTTATATCTTCTTTACTAATCATAATCCCACCTCTTTTTTTTATTATATCATAATTTAAAAAAAATAGAAAAAAATATATTTTTTTGTAACAAATTATATGATAATAATATTTAATTTTAATAAAATTAATTTTATTACTTTTATATATCAAAAAAATATAGTATAATAATAAAAACAATAAAAGAAAGGAAGTTTTAATGAAAGTTTTTATTATAGGTGGAAGTTCTGGTATAGGTCTTTCTCTTGCTAAAAGATACTTATCCTTAGGTAATGAGGTTGCTATTTGTGGAACAAATGACGAAAAATTAAAAAAGATTGAAGAAGTTAATAAGGGATTAAAATTGTATAAGGTTGATGTTAGAAACAAAAATGATTTAAAAAGTGCTATTGAAGATTTTTCACAAGGAAATTTAGATCTAATCATAAATTCTGCAGGTATATATACTAACAACAGAACTACAAAACTGACAAACGACGAAGCCTTTGCCATGATAGACATAAACTTAACAGGAGTTATTAATACTTTCGAAGCAGTAAGAGATATGATGTTTAAAAATAATAAAGGGCATATTGCAATTATTTCATCCATTGCAGGTCTTATTGACTATCCTAAAGCCTCTGTTTATGCAAGAACCAAACTAACAATAATGGGAGTTTGTGAAACATACAGAGCATTTTTTAGAGATTATAACATAAATATTACTACTATAGTCCCTGGCTATATAGCCACAGACAAGTTAAAATCTTTAAGTAAAGAAGACATAACAAATAAGCCTACTGTTCTTTCTGAGGAGAAATCTACAGATATAATAGTTAAGGCTATAAATGACAAAAAAGAAAAGGTAATATACCCTTTAAGTATGAGAATTTTAATTGCAATAATTACAAAATTACCTAAAAAGCTTTTAACTTATCTTATGATAAAACAAGCTACTTGGGGAGAAAAAGATACAAGGAAGTAAAAAGAAAGGAGAATTTTAATTTTTATGATGCACATATTTGAGGTACTTGATAAATTTTTAAAAATTAAATTCACAGGAGAATTAACTGTTGAGATTGTTTGTTTTAGACTAATACTATCAATACTTTTTGGAGGTATTGTTGGTTATGAGAGAGAAAAGAATAACCGTCCTGCCGGTTTTAGAACTCATATTTTAGTTTGTTTTGGAGCAGCTATAGTATCTATGGTACAAGACCAGTTGAGATTAAATATTATAGACTTAGCTCACACTGAAGGTCCTGTAGCAGCTTCTGTTTTAAAGACTGACTTAGGGAGACTTGGAGCCCAAGTAATAAGTGGTGTAGGTTTCCTAGGTGCTGGAAGCATAATGAAAGAAAAGGGTGAAACAGTTGGAGGACTAACTACAGCTGCTGGAATATGGGCTACTGCTTGTGTTGGTTTAGGTATAGGTTGGGGATTCTATAATATAGCTGCTGTCGCAGTTGTATTTATGATAATCATTATGGTAAGTCTTAAAAAACTTGAATCAAAATTAGTTAGAAAAGCTAGACTTTTAAAATTTGAAGTTAAGTTTTTTGATGCAGATGATTTTGCAAATGGACTTATAGAAGCTTATGAAGTATTTAGACAAAGATCTATAAAAATAACTGAGATTGATAAATATCAAGATGACGCTTTAGTTACTTTTACTGTGAGTATGAAAGGCAGAAATAATATATCTGATGTCGTTGTTTCACTTTCATCTATAAAAAATGTTGAATATGTAAGGGATGTATAATGCGTGTTATAGGAATAGACCCTGGGACTGCAATAGTTGGATATGGAATTATAGACTACAATAAAAATAAATATTCTATTGTTGACTATGGGGTAATATTGACTTCAAAAGATTTAAGTACTGAAGAAAGATTAGAAATTGTATATAATGAGTTGGATAAAATTTTGAAAAAATATGAGCCTGAATTTATGGCAATAGAAGATTTATTTTATTTTAAAAATAATAAAACTGTAATTTCTGTTGCTCAAGCTAGAGGAGTTATCTTACTTGCTGGTAAACAAAATAATATACCTATGTCAAATTATACTCCACTACAAGTAAAAATTGGTATTACAGGCTATGGAAAGGCAGAGAAAAAGCAAGTTCAACTTATGGTACAGAAATTTTTAGGACTTTCTGAAATACCCAAACCTGATGATGCTGCCGATGCTTTAGCTATATGTATTACTCATATCAATTCTTTAAGTTCTAATATAAGTTTTACAGGAACAAGTAGTTTAAAAAAAATAAGTATTTCTTCTAGTGCAAACAAAATATCACTTGAAGAATATAAAAAATTATTAAAAAAATAAGGATGATTTATGAAAGATATAAAAATTTTAGTTTTAGATGTTGATGGAACTTTAACTGATGGGAAGATTTATGTTGATGATAAAGATAACTCTTTTAAAGCTTTCAATGTAAAAGATGGTTTTGCTCTTGTTAATTGGTTAAAACTTGGAGGAGAAGTTGCTATATTAACAGGTAAAAAATCTAATATTGTTGAAAGAAGAGCAAAAGAATTAGGAATAAAATATATTATACAAGGTTCAAAAAATAAAACTCAAGACTTGAAAAAATTACTGGATGAATTAGACATAACTTTTGAGAACACAGCCTATATGGGAGATGATTTAAATGATATTGGAGTTATGAAAAAGGTTGGACTAACCGCCTGTCCTAAAGATTCTGTTGCAGAAGTTTTAGAAATTTGTGATTTTATTTCTACTAAAAATGGTGGAGATGCTGCTGTTAGAGAATTTTTAGAATTTATTATGAAAAAAAATGGTATGTGGGAAGAAGTCTTAAATAAATATTTAAATGAATAATTTATCTGTTTAGTAATAGGAGGGTTAAGATGTTAAATTTTGAAAAAATTAATAATATGATTGATTTAATTGAAAAAAATGAAATTATGCCTGGTCTTAGTTTTAATGAATTTGCTATTGCTTTCTATCAAGAAGTGAAATTAGTTCCTCTTTCAAGATATTTAAAAACTAATAATAGAGCTAAAAGAATGCCTAAAATAATGACTATGAAAAAGGCAGGAGAACTTTTACTTTTTACTAAAACTGATGATGAAACTTTGAGTTTTTTAAAAAGAAAAGGTTATAATGAAATTCCTGAACTTGACTATAAAACTATGATGTTATTAAGAAGATTAGATCCTATTGATAATTGGAAAAAAATTTTAGCATTCTTCAATGGTGATAAAACTGTTGAAGAAATTAATTTATCTACAAAACCTATTTTATTTCCTCAAGAAATAAAAAAACTTGAAGAATATATTAAAGATGAATTGGGCATAAATGATGAAGAATTTGAAAAATTTATGAAATTGAGCTCTCTTGCTATAAAAAATAAAGAACTTACAAAAGCTATTAGAAAATTAACTAGATAATATATAAAATGGGCTGTTGCAAATTTGATTTTGACAACAGCCTCATTTTTTATTTCTTAGAATTTAACTTGTACTTCTTCTCTTGCCATGTCATTTGCTTTAAATAATTCTGCATTATGATAGTTAAAGAATCCAGCAAATAAACTTCCAGGGAACATTTGTATAGTTTGATTATACTCAGTTACTGTATCATTATAGAATTGTCTAGCAAATCTAATTTTATTTTCAACTTCCACTAGTTGTCCTTGTAAATTTTCAAAACCTGTATTTGCCTTTAATTCAGGATATGCTTCTGATATAGCAAAAAGTCTTCCTAAAAATCCACTTAATTGATTGTTAGCTTCCATTTTTTCAGCTGCTGTATTTGCAGACATATACTTTGCTTTTGCATTTGCTATTCCTTCAAAAGTTTCCTTTTCATGTTTAGCATAACCTTTAACTGTTTCAACTAAATTTGGAACAAGACTGAATCTATTTTGCATTTGTACATCAATTTGGCTCCAAGCATTTTTCACTCTATTATCCAAAACAACAAACTTATTTTTATAGCTTATAGCTAATAGAGCTAAAACTACAATTACTGCCAATACTATTCCTAATACTATCATTTTTCCTCCTATTTTTTATTATATTTTTATTATATATAAAGGCTTCCTTATTAGAAGCCTCCACCTCCACCACGAGAGCCTCCTCCACCTGATGAGCCAGAGCTAAATCCTCCACCACCACCAGATGAACTAGATCTTCTACTTGAAGCTACTGCTGAACTTGCCCTTGAATTTGTTCTACTAACCATACCATTTAAATTGCTAAATGAACGACTAAAATTGCTATTAAATATAGGTGAATATGCAAGATTATTTATTCCATCACTATCTCTTATAATTCCCATATCCAATGCTTTTTTATATGCTTTTACTACTTTATCAGACACTCCTAATGCTATTGCATAAACAAAATATTCTTCCCAAAGATGTATTGAAGTGATTTTTGCTTCTTCTAATTGAGAATAATCAGATAAAAAATTTTTAAACGCTTGCCATTTACTTTTAGTATCAGCTAACTTTTTACTTGGATACTTAGCTGTCGCTGTTGAAATGAAGAGAATAATCCCTAATAGCATACCAAACATAAAAAGAGGATTTTCTGTTAAAGCTGCTTGGATTATTCCACCAAAGGCAAAAATAGCTGATAATAGCATAAAAATAAACATAGCTCCACAACCCATATGTTCATAAACTAAGCCTTTTCTATTCATTTCACTAATAATATAGTTACTCCATTTTTCAAATTTTTCAGCAGTTTTCATTGGAACTTTTTGGAAAAATCCAAAACTTTTTAAATCTAATGACTTTCCATCTCCAAAATCATTTATATAAATATCTAATATAGTCTTTTCTTGTGCAGATAATTTCTCTGTACTTCCTGTTAAAGATACTATAGTCTTTGTATCAGAAGTATCAAGTGTTAAAACTTTTCTTCTAATTAAATCAACAATAGTTGCAAGTATCTCATTATCATTTATGCTTTTTGTAATAACTCCACCAACAAGTGCAGGGGAAGAATCATCTGGTAAATCTCTTAAATATTTTATATCATCTTTAACTTTATTTTTTCTTTTAAATACCATATGGATATAATACATTAAAACTGCCCATATTGATGCTTCAACACCAAAAATTGTTTTTGCATTATCAGAAAGTTTTTGAATATTTTGTTCCCTTTTCAAAGCATTTTCTCTTTCAGCATTGGCTTCATCAGCTAATCTTGCTTCCATATCTAAAAGTTCCTGTTTCATATCTTTATGAATTATCTTTGACTTATCATATTCAGAAAATATTTCAGGTTCCATTAAAATATGTGTTTCTAAAAAATCTCCTGGATAGTAATCATCTAATTTATAAAATACAGTATTTTCTTCTTTATCTACTTCTCCAGTAAGTGGACCATGTCCAAATACTAAGATGTTTGAATTATCATAACTTGTTGATACAGGAATTTCAATACTCACTCTAACAGTTGATATTCCTTGTTGCCAATCTTGTCCCACCATTTTTCTATTTAATTGAGCTACATCGTCATAAACTTTTATTGCTTCTGGCAATGTATAGACAAACTTAAATGTTCTTACATTATTGTAATTTCTTGAATAAAGTTTTATTCTATATACTCCATCATTTTCTGTTACTTCATAATTTACAGGGTCAACCTCCCTATAAGAAATGACATTATTCTCATAGTGTCCTTCATCTTCAAAAACTTGTAAAGAAGTTATTCCACCATAGCTTTTTGCATCAATATCAAAATATACTCCATTTATCTCATCTATATCATAAGTTACAGCTTCACTGACAAGCATTG
>ERZ773065.386-NODE-386-length-26459-cov-3.162362_pt1 | contig 26459 bp, 19 predicted proteins | sample MGYA00580623_ERZ773065 | MGnify/ENA primary metagenome ERZ773065 (study PRJEB29015, sample SAMEA2738017) | human oral metagenome | biome: human oral; feature: human-associated habitat; material: dental | place: China | collected 2047 ... | reverse complement strand
AAAAATCTGCAAATTTCTGACCTAGATAGCCAGTCAGTGATGGAGCCAGAGAAATCCCTGAGGCAGCTCTTAGAAAAAGCTAAACTTGTGTTTTCGTCAGGAGAAACACAGCAGCCGGATAGATTAATAAAATACCCTAATTCTATCCAGATTACTCCCAGAGGGATTAAAACAGCCAGCACAGGAGAGATTTTTTATATAAAGAAAGAAACGCTGACACATTTAACTATCTACTCAGTTGCGGCAGCCACTACATTTGCGGCTCTAATTTCTGGCTGGACGCAGGGACGAGCACTAAAATTAGCCAAATTAAATGTGGAGAATGCAAAGGTTGGCAAAACATTATCCATGAAAAGGCTATCGAGAGAGTTAAAACAGTGTTTAGTACACGAAAAAGATATGCTGCTTGCAACTAAGGGATTGATGGGGGATAAAAAAGGAATTCTAGCGATTGACGAATCTGCGGCTTCGATTCGCAAAAAGATGCAAAAATTCAAATTGGACGACTCTAAGAAAAATTGCTGGAGATACCGTAACCTATTGATTACGACACCGAACCTAGAGAAGTACATCAACGGGGTTATTTTATCGAGCGAAACGGCAGAGCAGAAAACTGCACAAGGTGAAAAATTCGTAAATTTGCTCACCCGACACGGTATACTTAGTGGGATCAAGGTGGATACTGGGCAGAAAAAAATGGGAAATACTACAGAATTATACACAAATGGAGTAGAAGAATTAGCCAAGAAGCTACCAAACTATCACAAACAAGGGTTCCGGTTTACAAAGTGGCGAGCAGTATTTTATGTGGGTAGCGAAAAAGATGCCTCTAGCGCAGAGAAAATTGATTTGGACATCAAGAATCTTGTTACTTATGCAGAAATTGCACTGAGGTCTGGCTTGGTGCCAATCCTAGAACCAGAAGTAATCAATGTTTCAGCAAAAACGACAGATTATGCTAAGAAAACGAGCGAAGTTTTGAATAAGTTGTTTGATAATTTAGAGAGCAAGCAGATTGATGTCAGAAAATGTATTCTAAAAATGAATATGATTTATGGTCTAAAAAACGATCCCAAGGAGACGGGTCGAATGACAATGAGCTTGATTCGTGAAGTGGTACCTAAAGAAATTGGCGGGATTGTCTTTTTGTCTGGCGGACAGAGTTCAGAACAGACGACAGAAAATTTAGAATCCATTATGCAGCACAACCGCCAGGAATATCCAATTTCCTTTTCTTTTGGAAGAGCCTTGCAAGACCCTGCGCTTAAAGCCTGGAGTGGAAGCGAGGAGAAAGTTGAGCTGGCCAGAGAAAAATTAAAGGAACAGTTGAGGAATAACTGCGAAGCGTTAGAATTCTAAGTTACTTTAGAAACTCACGTAGGAATTTACCGGTTGGAGTATCGTCACGTTTGGCAAGTTGTTCTGGAGTGCCTTCAGCGACAATTTGTCCCCCATGTTGCCCGCCTTCTGGACCCATATCAATCACCCAGTCAGCAGATTTAATAACATGGAGGTTATGCTCAATAATAATCATGGTATTACCGCCATCCACGAGTCGATTGAGGATTTGGAGGAGACGCTTAACGTCATCAGTATGCAGTCCAGTAGTTGGCTCATCTAGGATGTAGAGAGTTTTACCAGTACTGCGTCGAGAAAGTTCGGTGGCGATCTTGATGCGTTGGGCTTCACCGCCAGAAAAAGTTGTGGCAGACTGTCCGAGGCGAATATAGCCAAGTCCGACTTCTTGAATGGTTTTTAATTTATTGACAATCACGGGGATATTTTCAAAAAAACTAACAGCTTCGTCAATGGTCATATTGAGGATGTCTGAAATATCCTTACCTTTATATCTGACCTCTAAAGCTTCGCGGTTGTAACGTTTACCGTGACAGGTGGGACAGGTAACATAGACGTCGGGCAAGAAATGCATTTCGATTTTATTGACACCATCACCCTGACAGGCCTCACAACGTCCGCCCTTGACATTAAAACTAAAGCGTCCAGCTTTATAACCACGCATCTCAGCTTCAGGTTGGGCCGCAAAAAGCTCACGAATTGCCGTAAAGACTCCCGTATAAGTGGCGGGATTAGAGCGTGGGGTACGCCCGATTGGACTTTGGTCGATGACAATACATTTATCCAAATATTCAATTCCATCAATACGCTGATGTTCTCCGGGCACGGTTTGAGCCCGATGGAGCCTGGCGAGTAATTCATTGGCTAAGATCTCATTGACTAAGGTGGATTTGCCAGAACCAGAAAGTCCAGTAATGACGACCAGTTTATCGCGTGGAATATCAAGATCGATATTTTTTAAATTATGTTGTCTAGCGCCACGTATTTTAATGCAATTTTCAGTCGAGCCGCCCTGCATCTCTATACCACCTCTAGACAATAATCCGTTATTCTCTTCGTTCATTAATTCCCCTTTCTCAAAGTCTGTATATTCTACCATATTTTGCCTAAAAAAGCCAGCAAGACGCTGGACTAAAACTTCCGGATTGCCCCATAAAGACTCCAAATTGCTATAATAGATGTATGAATTCACGTTTTGATCCAGACCAGGTAGCATATTATAATAAGGCTGGCATAAAAAATCACAGCAAGACTACCGACTTTTTTGCAGACCAACAGATTGAACCGAGCTTTTTCTTTTATGATCTTGAAACTTCTGGAATTAGTCCGCGAGAAGATCGAATCATGCAATTTGCTGGACAGCGAACCAATCTTGATTTGGAACCAATTGGTGAACCAGTGAATATTCTGATTAAGCTAAATAACGACACCTTACCAAGCCCTGACGCGATTATGGTGACACATATTTTGCCACAAGAGACCGTAAAATACGGGATGACAGAAGCAGAATTTTGTCGAATTGCAATGAATGAGATCTTTACCGCTAATACTATTTCTTGCGGTTATAATTCAGTGCGCTTTGACGATGAACATATGCGATATTTGTTCTGGCGAAATTTTTATGACCCATACGAATGGCAGTGGAAAAATGGACGGAGCCGATGGGATTTATTGGATGTCGTACGGATGATTAGAGCGCTCCGACCAGAGGGCATTAAATGGCCGATAATTTCTGATCCGGAATCTGGTAGAAAAAAGCCAGCCAACAAACTGGAATTATTAACAAAGCTAAACAGAATTGACCATACTAAAGCCCATGATGCACTTTCAGACGTAGAGGCCTTGATCGCCTTAGCTAGATTGCTGAAAGAAAAACAACCGCAAATTTTTAATTACCTACTAAAAATGCGCGATAAAAGAGAGGTACTAAAATTAGTAAATTTATCGACCCCAAGACCCTTTGTTTATACTTCGGGTCGCTATAAATCTGATTTTCTAAACACTACTATAGCGTTTCCAATTGCACCAAGCAAGAATGGAAATTTATTAGTATTTGATCTACGTTATAACCTGGAGGATTTGCTTACCGCGGAGAAAGAATTCAAGTCAGAAAAGAAGGTGAATCGTTTTGGCAAAGAATATATGACTTGGTTTGATTTTGGAGAGGCCGTGAAAGAAATTTGCCTAAACAAATGTCCGGCAGTGGCACCGATCTCAGTTTTAGATACTTTATCAGACAAAGAATCAAACGATGAATTCTCTCCACACCCTAGAGGTGCATCTGGTTGGGAGAAAATCCAACTGACTCCTGAGATTATAGAAAAAAATTTAGAAATTTTGTTAAAGCACCCTGATTTTATCGAAAGGATGCGTAGTCTATATGAGAACAGGGTAGATTATCCAAAAGTTGACGAAGTCGAAGCTAGTTTATATGACGGATTTTTACCTGAGGCAGACCGAAGAAATAGTCAAAAAATTCAAGGAGCAGATGCGGAGTCAATCAACAAGTTTATACCAAATTTTATTGATGAAAGATTGCCGGGATTGTTTTTACATTTCAAGGGGCGTAATTTTCCAAATTGTTTAAGCGAAGAAGAGTTGTCAAAGTGGGAGGAGGATCGAAAAAAAAGAATTCAAAAACAAAGTAAAAGATTCTTTACTTCTCTAAATGCACTAAAAAAGAAAATTGAGACGGGAGAAAAAACTATGGACGGAAGAGCAATCGATCCGAAAATTCTAAAAGAATTAGAGGATTGGTACGATTTTTGTAAGTAATAATTTAATGAAAAAGCCCCACGAATGTGGGGCTTTAAAAACAGGAGGGATAAAAATTCAAACCAGAAACTGGTTAAAATATTTGGTATGAAAATTTACCCCTCTTGTTTTTATCTCCTTCTTCTTTTTAGTAGGCCGAAGACCAATCTGCTTCGTCTTCTCTTAAATCCTACCATCCTCTCCTGGTAGAGGTAGTTTAAGAATTCCTCTGCTGCCGCACAGCTTATTATGTGCAGTAGCGAGTATAGAGCAAACAAGCAGATGGTAAGAAAAAATATCTTAACCATCCACTTGACTACCTCAATTCCACCATGAGACATAATAGTCATCTGATGAAATCTGTCCCAGTCCCTCATGTCGCCCATAATCAGCAACATGAGGATAAAGATGAAAGATAAAAACAGGAAAATTATGGCACCAATATCGCCGAAGCGATATTTAAAAACCAACTTTCCTTTCTTGACTGCGGTTACCCTAACAGAAAGTAACCCAAAGATAACAGGGAGCACCCATAAGGTACCCCAACATAATAAGTCAAATTTCATAGCACACTCCCTCCTTTTTAATGTGCAATTTTCCGCTTTGTGCGGATAATAGTTACTGTTTTATTATATAATACTATTGCTTATTTGTCAAGATAAGCTCTGAACTAGCATTTCAAGGTATTACACTTGAGAGACTAGGGGAGAAGAGAGGAGCTGCGCTAAAACGACGTACATGAAAAGTTAACTAATATAACTTCGTGCTACCATCTAAGATTAAGCACCGATTTTATTAATTTCAGACTGAAGTTTACGATACTTGATGTAGATCTGATTATACTCAGAAGACAATTTTTTATATTCTTCGGAGACCTCAATTGGGAGGATGAGGAATTTGAGCGGAGAATTTTTGCCACCGCAAATTTCACGTTCCTTACCATAAGCAAGTGGGCTTGGAATATCAACTTCGCGAACGCCACCGAAACGCATACCCTTAATGCCTTCAGACCAGCCGGCAATTAAACTTTTTGGATTCGTGACGGCAAGAGGTTCCTTGAGACTTTTTGGATTTTTGGCATCATCAAAAGAAGAATCAAAAACCGATTCATTAGCACACCAACCGACATAATAGGCGTAATATGTAGTGGTTTTATCAGTAACTTCGGCTCCAGTACCGGTTTTTAGGTCAAAAGTCTTAAGGCCAGCATCCTCAACCGATTTACCATTGTAGGCCTTGATCTTATTTCGGAAGGAAGCAAGCGTATTGAAATACTGTTGAGAAAGTTTCGTTGAGACCGCTTTTAGTTCGTCCTGTTTTGTGGTTAGGTCTTTGGTGACTAGAGCCAGTTCTTCTTTTTTAGCAGAACTGGCTTGCTTATTTTTTTCACCATTCAAAACGATTAGAGCATAAATTGCGACGGTTGAAGAGAGTAATAAAACAGCAATCACACCAATGATGATTCGTTGTCCCAAACTAGTCTTTAGTTCTTTTTCTTGCATAAACCTCCTTTAAACTTTGCTTCAAGTGGAATTAATAACTAGATAATTTCGGCACCAAGCGCTGTAATATTTTGTTCAATTTGTTTCATTATAGCAGAGATTTCATCTGCACTCATAGTTTTAGCTGTGCTCGCGAAGCGAAGATGAAAACTACAGTTTCTACTCGTATTTTTTTCAGATTGACGATAGATAGAGACCGGTTCAAGAGTATAGATAAGAGAGTCTTGGATCAATGCACACTTAATTGCCTGTTCTAGATTCTCAAAAGAAATAGCATCTGGAGTTTTTATAGTAAGATCACGTGAAACTGAGGGGAAACGACTAACTTTTTGAGTAACGTGTAAAACGCGAGGGATACCAAACAATGCGCCGAGATTTAATTCAAGAGCAGCAAGACCTTTTAATTTCATGCTTTTTTGAACAGAATGTTTAATCTCACCAAGTGCACCAATAATATTCTGTCCTAAACTAATATTGACAGAGTGAAGAGGTTCAAAATAGGGATATTCCTGCTCCTCGTATTTAGTAAAAATAAAATCAAAACCAAGACTAGTACCGAGGGCGAGACAAAGATTTTTAATTTTGTAAAAATCACCTTCAAGTGTAATCGCAAGATGAGGTTCAAGTCTTGGAGTTTGATCATCTAACAGACCAAAAGAATGTTTAGCAACTTGATTCATCTCGTAAAGGATAAAATCTTTATAACCAGCTTTTTGATTTTCGTAGACTTTTTCAAGTAGGCTTGGAACGAGAGATTGTCTGAAGCACTGGAGCTCAGGAGAAATTGAATTTATAATTTCATAGCTATCATTAATGTTTTCACCAACTTTCTCCTGCAAAGCTTTTGAAACGAAACTATAGGTAAGAAGTTCGTTAGCCCCAAGTTGATCGGAGAGAATATTGCGGATCTCGCGTTTAAGAGCGAAAAGTTGATTCTTGGGACTACCTTTAAACGAGCGCAGAGGAAGTGATTTAGGGATATTATCAAAGCCCGTAAGACGGCCGACTTCTTCGTAAATATCCTCTTTAATATGAATATCAGTACGCCAGAGTGGAGCGGTAATATTTATAGTTTGTTTATCAGGGGAAGGCGCAACAAGAAAGCCAACATTTTTGAGAGTCTTCGATATTTGCTCAAAATTAAATACCGCGCCTAGGGTTTGATTAAGATCTTGGAGGGTAATAGAGATAGATTCTTGTTTTGGAACAACTGCAAGACAGTCGGCAAAGATGAGTTTTGAGTATTCTTTGACGCCTAATTTGCTAAGACAGAGTCGAAGAGCCGGAATAGTACCAAAAACTGGCTGACCCTTGGTGAAACGAGTAATAGCTTCTGAAAAAATACCATGCGCCATTTGAGTTTTACGAAGATTATAAAGACTAAAAGTAGCAGATTCAATCAAGATACGTTTGGTATTTGCATCAATTTCGGTATTTTTACCACCCATAGCTCCAGCAAGCGCAACTGGTACATTATTGGAGGTAATTACAATATCGTTTGAATTCAGTTCAACCTCTGTATCGTCAATAAGAGTGATTTTTTCGCCAGATTTTGCAGCTCGAATAATAATTTTTGGAGTGTCAGTGCCACCAAGAGCAATAAATTTATCATAGTCAAAAGCATGAAGAGGCTGACCGGTTTCGAGCATCGTCAGATTTGTAGCATCAACAATCTGCGAAATGGGACGCATACCTGATTTATAGAGGAAAACTCCTTCGCGGGTAAGCAAACTATCGTTATCAACTATGTTTTGTTTAAAATTATTCTCATCTAGAACTACACAAGAATAGCGCGGACAAAGAACGGAATCCTGAATCTCAATAATTGGAGCTTGTGCTAATCGCGTGGAATTATCAATTGCCAGAACTTGAGATTGAAAATCAAAATCACCCTGAAAAATTTCTGGATTTTCAAAAGGTTGGTTAAGAATACCGGCAACTTCACGAGCAAAGCCAATTAGACCAAAAGTATCGGGACGATGAGTTAGTGACTTGTTTTCAATGTCAATGATAAGATCATCAAGATCTAAAGCTTGAGTAACTGGAGTGCCTGGTTTAGCAAGATCGGGAGCGAGTTCAGCAATATATTTATGGTCTGTACCAAAACCAAGTTCATCAGCCCCAGCAATCATACCGTAACTTAAAAAGCCACGAAGTTTGCGAACGGATAATTGAAAATTTTCAGTACCAAAGGTACTAGGAACAATGGCGCCAGGAGCAAGCCAGACTACATATAAGCCAGCACGAACATTTGGTGCGCCACAGACAACCTGAATCAGACCGTTTTCAAGTTTGCCAAATTCCTGATTGAGCGAACCTGCATCCACCTCACAAAGATGAAGGTGGGTGTCTGGAATGTCTGTACATTTCACAACTTTAGCGACATAAATATTCTGGTACTTCTCAGCTAAGCTTTCAGTTCCTTCAACTTCAACAAGGCGAGAACCAATCAGTTTCATGAGATCTGCAGTTGAAAGAGAATCTGGAATTTTAACATAGCGTTTTAGAGCATTAAGTGAAATAAGCATTAAAATTCCTCCAAGAAATTAAGTTTACCAGATTCAAAGAAACGAATATCGTCAAGTTGATACTTCAGAATAACAAGACGATCAATACCACCGCCCCAGGCAAAGCCTTTATAGACTGTTGGATCGATGCCAGCATTTTTTAAGACATTTGGATGAATCATGCCACAGCCCATCATCTCAAGCCAACCATCACCTTTGCCACCAAGTGCCTTAGGTTTTTCAATTTGGAATTCTAATGAAGGTTCCGTGAACGGAAAGTAGCCAGGCTGCGTCTTAGTATTCAAAGTCTGTCCATAGTAGGTTTCAAAGAAATTTTTAAGAACGCCAAGCATTTGCCCCATGGTGGCAGTTTTTGAAACAAAAACCCCCTCACACTGATAAAAAGTATGTTCATGAGTGGCATCAACATCTTCATTACGAAAAACTCGACCTGGGATAACAACGGCAATCTGGCCTTCATTTTCTAACTGTTGACGGCGAGAAGTGAGGGCGCGATACTGCATCGTTGAGGTATGGGCAGGGGGAATGAAACCTTCTTTGGTACGAAAAGTATCATAGCCATCACGAGCAGGATGCCCTTCAGGAAAATTAAGAGACTCAAACATATGAAATTCATCATCGAGCTGAGTGGATTCCATAACCTCAAATCCCATATTAGAATATATATCTATTACCTTATCAAGCTCAACCATTAACGGATGTTTACTACCCCGTTTGGTTTTTTGAAGCGTAGAATTTTCGGACATCGGAGCAGTAAGGTCAATTGGTTTAATGTCAACAGCTTCAAGTTTCTCTTCTTCGGCTTGGATCTGTACTAGAATTTCGTTCTTACGACGATTAATTTCCTGGCCAAAAGATTTACGTTCTTCTTTTGGAAGGTCTTTAATTTTACTGTATTCGAGGCTAAGATCTTTTAGAGCCTGTTTTAAGTCTGTAAGTTTCATATCTATTCTCTATTATACTCTGTTTTTATGGTTTTAAGAGAATATAACGAACTTTGATTGTTTTTGGGCTAGATAATAACAATAAGAATTAACGAAAGAATGGCTAAACCGACTAAAACTAGCCAAATCCAACCATAACGACCAGTAGTTTTTGATCCTTCAAGATAATCTGAATCATTAACGAGATCAGGATCAGAACTTTGAACAGTCTGCTCAGCCTTTATTTTTAAGTCTGCTGCAATTTTGCGACTTAATTCTGTATTTCTATCCTGTTCCTTATGAACGATAACTCCCATCCAATGCCTTTCGTTTTAGAAGATTAAACTTTAAGTATTTTACCACAGATGTGATATAATTCATTCAATATTACTTAAGGAGGTATATGGCAACAAGTAAGTCCAAGAAGGCTAAAAAGTCCACGGAAAAGCCAAAAAATACTAATACAAAGCCGGAAGTTACCGTCATTGAGGAAATTGTGACTGTAACCGAACCAGAAACGATCGTTACTGAGAAAGACGAAGTAAAAGAATTTAAAAAGAATAAAAATATTTTTGCAAATTTCTTTGCTAAAAAAGGCGATCCAGAAGAAAATATCTTAACCATTTTTAAGTCACCAAGAATTTGGGGTGCTTTAGCTGGCGAGTTGATTGGAACAATGTTCATCACAATTCTTCTTTTGACCTTAGGTATCTATCAGCCACTTTATGTCTTTTTCGGCGTAATCGGTGTCACCTTAGCAGTCTTTTCGCTCTCTGGTGCTCATCTTAATCCAGCCTTAACCGCTGGCATGATGGCAACTCGTCGTGTATCTGCAATTCGTGGCATACTCTACATGGTTGCTCAAGTGGTAGGCGCTTGGCTCGGATTAATCATTGTTAACGCTTTCCGTATGGCTGGCGAAACCAAGGTTGATCTACCTGCTTTAACCGCAGTTGAGACTTCAAATCTTTGGAAGTTATTTACAGTTGAATTTTTAGGAGTTTTTACTTTGGCGTTCTTCTTCAATCGAGCCCAAGAATACAAATCTCGTCGCAATGCTTTCACCTATGCAGCAATCATAGGTGGCGGTATGGTACTTGCGGTACTTTTTGCAATTGTAATTTCAAGCAACTTCTTCAAGATTTCCAATAACTTCATCTTGAACCCTGCCGTTGCAATTATGTATCAAATCTTCCCAACTTCTGCAGAGAACTTTGGCACACTAATCAGTAAAGTCGGCCTTGAAATTCTAGTCTTTATCCTTGCCCCTATCGTAGCAAGTGTTCTAGCTTTCTTCATCGGCGATATTGCGACTGCTCTTGCGGGTGAAGATGAATGTGAAAATCATCATCACGGTAAAGACTGTCCTTGTCACGAAAAATAATGGATATAAGTAAAAATAGCCTCATTAGAGGCTATTTTTTATGGGGTTTTGAGGTCTATCTTGAATAATCTGCTTAATAATGTATCTCATTCTTAAGTTTTTAGTCTTTTGGAAAAAGTGGAGTGGCTGGAGGAAGAATCTCGCCAGAACCCATAAAGATCTTTTCGACGGTTTCAGAAATTGGTAAAAACGGCTTGAGGTGATGATTGGCTGCTAGAAGTTCTTTAACGAGTCCGGAAAGACTTGCTTTAGCTTTTACTGAATCAGTTTTTGCAAGCTGCCATGGTTTCTGCTCCTCAATATGTCGATTAACATCCTGGATCATACTCCAGGCTTTGTTGATGGCACTCGTAAATTCAAAATGATCCATTAGCTCAGTATATTCCGTATCAAGTTCTGGGGTATATTCTTGCTTTTTTACTGTATTTTTTTGACAAAGTACGGAAAGCCGCTGGACAAGATTACCATAATCATTAGCTAGTTCGTTGCGATAAGCGTTCTCAAACTTTTCCCAAGTAAAATCAGCATCAAGGAAAGTGTCGATGTGTTTTGAGAAGAAATAGCGAAAAGCGTTGATGCCATGTTTTTCTAATACTTCTACTGGATCAATACCATTACCCAGACTTTTACTAATCTTTTGGCCGTCAACCAGAATAAAACCATGCGATAAAATCGTGCGTGGTAGGGGCAGGCCTAATCCAAGTAAAATAGCTGGCCAAAGAATGGCGTGAAAGCGCAAGATATCCTTACCTACAACCTGCACAGTAGCTGGCCAATAATCAGAAATATCTTGGTCTGGATAGCCTAGAACTGTAATATAATTAGTAAGCGCATCCATCCAAACATACATGACTTGAGACTCGTCACCAGGTACCGGAATACCCCATTTAAGGTGTGTGACGGGGCGTGAAATGGAAACATCTGGTGCATCCTCTAAGAGTTTAAGAACTTCATGTTTGCGAAATTCAGGTAAGATCTGCATCTTTCCATTTTCAATGGCCGTCCTGATGTCATTTTTAAAGTCAGAGATACGGAAATAATAATTTGACTCTGCGAGGTGCTGATACGGAGTTCGATGGTCAGGACAGGAACCCTGGTTTTCTTCATATTCTTTCTGTGTTACGAAACGTTCACAACCTTCGCAATACCAACCGTTGTAGCTTGAAGAATAAATATGTTTTTCAAGACGTTGCCAAATCTTCTGTACCCTCTCTATGTGGTAAGGGTCGGTAGTGCGAATAAAATCAGTGTAACCGATCTCGAACTTTTGAAGAAAGTTCTTAAATTTTGCAGAATTTTGATCAACATAAGTTTTAATCTCAAGATGATTCTCAAGTGCTTTTTTCTCAATTTTATTACCATGCTCATCGGTACCGGCTTGAAAACGAACATCCATACCTTGCATAGACTGATAACGGGCATAGATGTCGGCCAGAAGATAATCCTCAGCATGCCCAATGTGGGGAGCACCATTAACGTATGGAATTGCCGTCGTAATATATTTTTTTTGAGACATGGGGTCCTTTGATATTTTTTAAGATTATTTCCTTATTAATTATACTACAAAAAAGAGATGATCAGAAAAGCGAGGGATTACGACTGCATCCTTCTCTGTTTGATGGTGATCTGAGAACTTTTTATTCGATAGTTGAGCAAGAAAGCCCAGTTTGATTCTCGGCTGACATAAGAGAGTTGAGATCAAAATTAGTAATTGAGCTAAATTCGGAGAGCGATTTTAAATAGCTATCAACATTACCACCGGAAGTGACTGAAATTTTCTTAAGCTGATTAACATTAATTTCGGTAGTAACCTTAGTCTTTTCATCTGATTTAATTGAGGCATCAAGAGTAGTTTTGGCAGCAATAGCCTCATTTTCGCTATTAAACTGATATACATAATTCTCGGAAATAGTATTCAAATTGTCGTCCTCGAAGGTGAACTGTCTTTCAAAGTTACCATAAGCGGCACCGACCGCTGATGACTCATTAGTACTAAGCGGACGAACACAAGTAAGAATCTTGGTTGATGCTTTCGTAGTCTGATTCTTGACTGAGGCTTCCGCCGGCTTTTTCTGTGGCTTGCTAAACAATGTTAAGGCTAGAATAATACCTACAATAATGAAGAGTACTGCAGCGATAATAATCAAAATCGTTGTACGAGTAATTTTTATTTTAGGCTTATTTTGGTTCTTGGCTTGTTTAGCAGCCTCTTCAGCCTGCTTCTTTTCAAAATCTGCATAGGAAACTGCGCTACCAATAGAGCCTGGTGTTGGCTCGGCGGCGACTAATGGCTTATCTTCTGAATCATCTTCCTCCTCATTCTCAACCGCTTCCGTTGGTTGTCCGTTTCCGACTGGGGTAATGGAATTGGTAGGATCAGAGTTAGGGCTGGCGAAGGAAGTAGACCCGTTGAGCGGATCAACAGCTAAAGTCGGATCAGTTGATGCGGGAGAGAAAGAGGAAGTTAAAGATGTGGAATCTGAAGGAGTAGGAGAAGTTTTTGAACCATCAATAGCCAGAGAAGAACCAGAAGGTTCGAGAGGAGTAGAGGCTACTGAGGTAGTCTGATTGGGTGATTGAAGGTCCTCGGCGGTGGGCTGATAATTATTGAGCTCAGTCATCAAACTGTCAAATTCAGGGCTAGTGGGCTCAGAAACTGAGTTCTGAATAGCTACGGAAGACGCGGAAACTGGAGAAGAGACAGGAATAGTGTTAGGGGTAGATGAAGATAAAGTGGGCGAAGCTGACGTCGTGACGGAAGTTGGAACCGAAGTTGAGATCTCTGGAGTTTGAGTTGTAGTGGCAACAGGACTAGAGAGAGACGTGGTGATTGATGTTGAAGCCCCTGGCGAAGTAGTCGGTTCAGAGCTATTTTTTAATATGAGATCATCATTTTGTTTTTGAGGCTGAGGAATTGGATCCATTTTCTTCCTTTGATTAGATAAAATTAGATAAACGTTTATGTTTATCTTAACATAAACAGCGCATCTCAACAACTTTTTAGTCTAATTGTTAGACTGAGTAAGATCATAAAGTTTTTGCCAATCAAAGAGGGTAAGATCGGCAGGACGAAAGTTCTCGTCAAAATTTAGCTTTTGATAAATCTCTTTAATCTCTTCACGGGTTTTTTGAACGATATGAGGCAAACAGGTGATTAATTTTTTACGTGGATTCATAAAACATTGCTTAATAAAACATAGCACAGTGATATTGACAATTGGTTGCACACGTGGAATTAAAATAACCGAGGCAGAATCGACTTTAGGAGGTGGAGTAAAAAGACTACGATCAACAAAAATGCCGGGAAGAACATCGGCAAAGTTGAGGACGGCAAGAGTGAGATAAGTATATTTCCCAACATCAAAAAGCAGACGGTCAGCTACTTCTTTTTGCATAAGTAAGACAATTCTTTGAGGTTGATTTTCAGCAGAAATAAGTTTTTGAATAATAGGGCTGGTGATATAATAAGGAATATTTCCGACTACTACATAAGGTTCTTTAATTTGCTCAAGATTAAATTGGAGAAAATCCTGATGGATAACTTCAAGATTTTTCCCTGGAAAAGATTTCGGGAGATTAGTTGCCAATTTTTCATCATACTCAACTGCAAGCACCTTAGGAAAACGACGAAGTAAGGAGCTGGTTAAAGTTCCAAGACCAGGACCAATTTCAAGACAAAGTGGCTGACAAGACTTCGGATCGTCGGCCGTAATAATAGCGCTCTCGGCAATTTCTTCAAGTATTGGTCGATTTTTTAACCAGTTTTGACCAAGATGTTTTTTATTTTGTAACATAAAAATCCCTTAGTACCAGTGACGGGCCTGCCAGAAATTCCAAGCTTGACTCCAACCACCATAACGGCCAGTGACATAACCGATCATCCAACGAATCTGAGTTACTGGATTGGTCTGCCAGTCGGCGCCAGCACTGGCCATTTTACTACCAGGGAGAGCCTGTGGAATACCATAAGCGCCACTTCCAGTATTAGAAGCGTCAAAACGACAGCCAGATTCACGATAAATTAAAGTCAGCGCAACATAAAGATCGGCCTCGGAAACACCTGCCGCGCGCGCATAGGAGGCACAAGTTTCCCACTCTGGCGGGACGGATTTTTTCATACCAACAGCTGTAATACGATCGACTGGATTCTTGATAGTATCTGTACGAACAAGCTCTCGAGAAACTTCTTTACCGTCAACGAAATTAACTTGATAAACAGAACTTTTACGACCAAGCTCGCCAACTTGGCGGAGGTTAGTCTGACCAGTGGGGAGATTAGTATCACTAACAGTTTTTTCGGTATACGGGATATCTTCCTCGATAGTAATTGTGCGACCACCATTGCGAGTAAGCTGATAAACTGTCGCAACGCCAGATTCGAGGATATTTTGATTTGAAATAAGAGAAAGTTGATCACCATCGTAAATGGTAATACCAGCATCCCGGGCAATTTCTTTAGGATCAAGATTAGCCGACATAATAAACCTACTAGTAGTACCGGATTTTATAATGACTGGTCGAGAGCGATAGATATTAATACGAAAATTATCGGAATTAATTTCATCGTTCAGAGCGGGCTCAACACGATCGGTGTTATGATAGTTGATTTTGGCACGCTCGAGAGCCTCTTTGACGGTCTTGGCGCTGGTTTTGATGGTAAGAGACTTTGAATCATCATAGAAAGTAACAAAATGACTGTCAGAAACAACACCATTGTCAGAGCTATTCGACTCAGCATAGGTCGGGCGCATACTCAAAAATACCCCTAGAGCTAGAGTTATAATAAAAACACTAATACTGAAACCACAGAAAAACCTGTAGTAAGATGCATTTAATTTCATCTCCGCTATTATACCATAACAAAATTTAATACTAAAGAGTAGCACCGTGGGCGACTAATTCGTCATGATAGGTTTCAATATCGGCTGGACGCATATTAGCAACTATGCGATCAATTGACATTACCTGAAGAAGGTTATTTAAATTATAAATAAGATCAGGACCAACAAGGGACCTAATCACACGATCATCGTTCAATCTTGCAACTTCATCACTGTCTATATAAGACTCTATAAGCTCTGAGACCAATTTGCTATATAATTCGGGCTTAATATTATTAAAATCAATAGGGTGTTGCTCTAAAAATGTTTTGAGGCTATCAGAGAGCGTTTCTTCTATCACTTTATTCATAGCTAGCTCTAAATTACCACCTTTAATAACTAAATCTAATTGATTGTCTAGAATTTTATCATAAATTACATCGTAATTAATATTCTCCAGAGAAAATTCTTCAATACCATCAATGATTACATCACGATAAATGATTGACTGAGCGGCTTTAATATCGGCTGGATCAGTCTGAATAGCATCTAGATGCGACTCAATCCCTTGAAGGTTCATTTTTGAAATAAGAAGATTGATAGGGATATCATGATTCGCAAGTAACTCAAAATTTAGCGAAATACCACCACTATTCAACCTATTAAAGACCCTATTAACGTCGACACCGTTTTCAAGAAGAGTATTGAGATTTTGTGAAACACCATAACTATCCAACTTATTGAAGGCTGCGTTAATGTCGATACCGTTTTCAAGAAGAGTATCTAAATGATATGAAACACCATAACTATCCAACTTATCAAAGATAACGTTAGCATCTATACCGTTTTCGAGAAGGGTATTAAGGCTTTTCGTAATATCATAACTATCCAACTTATCAAAGATAACGTTAATATCGATACCGTTTTCTAGAAGAGCATTGATGCTTTGCGAAATACCATAACTACCTAGCTTATTAAAGATAGTATTAAAATTGATGCCTTTTTCAAGGAAAGTATCGAGGCTTTTCGTAATATCATAACTATCCAACTTATCAAAGATAACGTTGACATCGATACCGTTTTCGAGAAGAGTAGTAAGATTTTTCGTAATATCATAACTATCCAGCTTATTAAAGATAATATTGATACCGATACCGTTTTCTAGAAGAGCATCAAGGGTTCGTGAAATGTTATAGCTATCTAACTTATTAAAGATAGTATTAATATCGATACCATTTTCGAGAAGAGTATTGAGGTTTTGTGAAACACCATGACTATTCAACTTATTAAAGATAGTATTAATATTGATACCTTTTTCGAGAAAAGTATCGATATTATATGAAATGCCATGACTATCCAGCTTATTAAAGATAGTATTAATGTCAAAACCTTTTTCGAGGAGAGTATCAAAATTAGCAACTATGTCATTACTACTGGTTTTTTCAAGAACACACTCGAGCTTTTGTATTAATAAATCTTGATCGATAGCATCTTTATCTTCACCCTGCAACAATCTTGATAGGTTATAGATATTTCTTAGTTCTGCAATTTTCAGATCGGGACCCTTGTAAGTATCTAAAGTAAAAATTTCACGATTTTTTTCGTATAAAAATGCGTATTCGTCAAGAGTGATTTCTTCGCCTTTTTTAGCTTTATCCTGCAATCTAATAAGCTCTTTTTTATCCCTAAATTTTTCTTTAAAATGTTTTTCTGGGTTAAGAGGATATTTAAGGACCTCTTGCTCGACAATAGGAATAAGAGAGTCCTCAACTGTTTGTCTATCTCCATTCTTAAGACCAGAAATCTCGTCGACTTTTCCTTCTGTGTTAAAACGAATAGAGGCACAGGCGGTTTTTGACGTACCATCTACACTACTTTCGTTTTCCAACTTAAAGAGTCTAAACCTAGCCTTATTATTCGCAATATTCAAATTAGTTTTTAGATAATACGCGCCCTGATGTTCACTAGCAATACACCAGGGTGTGCCCTGAGCGGCTTCGGCTAACTCAGTCTCTTGTCCAGGATAAAAGTCAAACCATTCCCCCTTTATGTCTTCTGTACGCTCAGGTGTAGGGATAGGTTTATAAGTTTCTTTAAAAAAATGCGTGTAAATCTTGCCAAAATTTCCGGATTTTACAATTGCGTTAAGTTGATCATCATCGGTATGCTCTGTAAACCATTTCTCTTTATCTTGCCCGAAAAAATCGTTAACCGCATCAAGTGTAAGAGCAAGAGCTGCTGGGCTAACTTTTGGATAGGGAGCGATGGTGGATTTGTCACGGTTTTCATATTTACCATCTAACTGATTATACCTACCCATCTTGATCACGCTATTAAAGGTATAAATCTTGAACCAAGTGGGAAAAGAAACTTCTTTATTGCTGAGATATTCTGTCCAACTGTTTATGGAATCTACCTGATCTTGACGAAGCCTTTCATAGTCTTTATTCATCTCAGACTCCGTATATTCGATAGGAGGAAGGCCTTGCCCTTTACGATTATCATCAAAAGCCTTCTTAAGTTGGAGCCAAGATTTATTATTAATATTCTCTTTTTCAATAATTGGAGCAAAATTTTTGATGGATTCTTGCCAAATTCTCTTTTCAAGTTTATTACCACCACGTTCGATCGCCAGGTCAAGACGTTCAAGATAAGCATAATTCTTTCTATCTTTTGGGTTTTCGCCAGGGATTTTTTCAATTTTTCTTACTGGTTCACCAGCTTCAAGAGCTTCTTTTTTGGCAATCCGCTCAGCCCGCTTCTGATCCCTTAATGCTTTTTCATAATATGGGGTGACTAAAGGCTCCTTAAACTCTGGCTTTTTTCTTTCCTGAAAACTGATGAGTGTGAGAACACTAGAATAGATAGCATTTACTCTTTTTCGCTGAAGTTCTTTTTGATATTCTGGTTCATCATGAATAGAATTATAAGCTTCTCGTGAATTATCCTGAGCCTTTAGTGGTAGACCTTCATGATTTGGCATTTTAGTTTCCAGTTTTATTTTGTTTATGATTATTTATAAGTATAGAAGCTTTACTATTTTTTGTCTATGAATGAACGATTAATGAATTAAAAATCATCTGGAAAGGGGTCGACCTCATCGTATTCAATATCATCATTGAATGGGTCGAAAGAGCGAGAGTTATTAGACTCGCTGAAATTATGTGAGTTATATGGACTGTATGAGTCATACGGGTTATACGAATTATGAGATTGCGAAGCATTTTGTGAACTACATGGATCATAGCCTAACTCAATCAGAAAACGTGATGGCATGTTATAACTGCGCTGTCCGTTCGAAAAACGGGAACCGGCGTAAGTTAAAATAAGTAGCTTTCTGGCCCTAGTCATTCCTACATAAGCTAAGCGACGTTCTTCCTCAATCGCCTCTTCATCATCAGAACGAGAGCTCGGGAAAAGACCCTCTTCAAGCCCCACCAGGAAGACGGCCGGAAATTCAAGACCCTTGGCGGCATGGATGGTCATGAGAGTGACGAAGTTCGTCGAGGTCTGTTCATCGGCGGAAGACATAAGACTGGCTTCAGCAAGAAAATCCTCGAGAGCATCAAACTCACTGGCGTTGCCAATCATAGTATTGAGGTTTTCGGCTCTTTCATCACCAGTCGGGGTACCATCTCGAAGAGACTCAACTAAGCCAAAATAATGAATAGTCTGTTCTGTGATTTCGGCCGGCTTGAGTGACAGATCAAGATCGCGCAAGAAGTTCTGCAGTCTAGCAAAGCTATTTTTGGCTTTACCAGAAAGAGTATCAGAGAGGCCGGTGTCAAGTAGGGCGTTATTTTTCCCTTGTGCAGACTGATCATAGCCTTCGAATTGATTTAGGAAAGTATGAATTTTCTCAAGGCTAGCTGGACCAATACCAGATAATAAATTGCGACAAATTCGATCAAGGCTGATGCGATCATGGAAGTTAATGATCAGTTTTAGAACCGCCAGGACATCTTTGACTTCCTTGCGATCATAGAAGCGTACGCCACCAATAATCTTGTAGGGAATTTGGTGAGAAATCAGGGCTTTTTCAATAGCATAGGATTGCGCATTGGTACGATAAAGAACTGCAAAGTCGGAATAACTAGTGAAATCTTTGATTAATTCACCGTTCTGCATAGTGGTCTTGGAATTTGCAAGTAGATTGATAATTTTTAAAGCCACAAAATTTGCCTCAGCAGTTTCGTCCATCAATGACTGAATTTCAACTGGCTCCCCATCGCCAGCTGTAGTAAATAATTCTTTATCGGTTCTGGTTTTATTTTGATTAATAATTTTTTGACTGGCAGTCAGAATATTGCCAGTACTACGATAGTTTTGTTCTAGCTTGATGGTTTTAGCGCCAGGAAAATCACGTTCAAAATTAAGAATATTTGTAAAATCAGCGCCACGCCAAGAGTAAATTGACTGCCAATCATCGCCAACTACACAAATATTTCTATCTTGGTTAACTAAGGCCTTAACTAAACGATACTGAATCTGGTTGGTATCCTGATACTCATCAATCAAAATATGTTCAAAGCGATTTTGCCAGCGTTCACGCACTTCACGATGTTTTTCAAAGAGGTGAGCAACCTCAAGTAGTAGGTCATCAAAATCTAAGGCAAAGGAATCGCGTTTTAGTTTCTCATAGCGAGCGAAGATTTTGGCGGCTTTAACCTGATTCGGATAATATGCCTCCTCTTCAAATTCCTCTGGAGTTTGGCCAATATTTTTACAGTGTGAAATAGTACCCTGGACAGACTTAGGACGCAAAGCTTTATCATCGATCTTTAAATCCTTCATCGCCTGCTTGATTAGCGAAATTTGGTCATCAGTATCATAGATGACAAAGTTTTTATCCAGTCCGGCGGCTTGATGTTCGATACGCAGGATTTTGACGCAGATTCCGTGAAAAGTCCCCATATAGTTCATGAAGCTACGAGGAGGATCGGTGAAGCCGTCAAGATTTACATCTTGACCCAGCGTGGAATCAGAAGCAAGGAGGGCAGTATTATCTGCGACGATGTCGTCGGAAAGTTGTGGAGTAAGGTAGGCGTTTGAACGAGATTGCTGAAGTAGTCTCCATAAGCGCTCACGCATTTCCCTGGCGGCTTTGTTAGTAAAAGTGACAGCTAGAATACGCTCTCCTGGAATGCCATGAGAGATTAAGTTAGCAATGCGATGCGTTAGGGTTTTAGTCTTACCAGAACCGGCGCCAGCCAAAATCAAAAGTGGACCAGTTAAAGTCTCCACTGCTTCTTTTTGAGCAGGATTTAGTCCCTCCGTAAAAATATTCATGATTTGATTATATCACTATAAGTTAGGTCGATATTGTGATCAGAGATAGGAGCTTGCAGGAGAAAGGCGACAAAAAAGAAGATAAGCACTAGACAAAAAGCAAGAAGTCGACCACTAACACTAGTATAGAAAAAATAGCCAATAATGAGAAAGATAAGGAAAACAATAATGGGGAGATTAAGAATTAAAAAATGAAGCAAAGGATTGACCTGGTAGAGACTAATATTAGCATGACTAAGTGAGATAAGTTGCTGATAATAAGTATCAACCATTGGTGTAATAAAATTTGCAAGGATTTGCGGATGAATAGCAAGATGTTCTTTTGAAAGAAGTTGGTCAATTTTTGCAGCCATGCTGTTATTGATTTGAGCTTTTAGACTGCTGAAGTTACTTTGACCTGAAAATCTAAGATCAAGAAAACGGTTCAAATGCGTGATGTAAAAATCTTGATTAATGCTTTGTTCAAGAATTTCCGTGAAATAATCATTAAGATATTTTAATTGCATAAAAACCACCCCCTCTTTGAGTTCAGAATCTGGAGATTGACTGATTGCATTGTAGAAATTAGAAGTAAAAGATTCAGAGAACTCATCTGTTTTTGCCTGATTGTCATAGTATTTTTCGATAATCTGGCGACGAGTATTCGTTACGAGATTGGAATAATAGCCCTTTTTACTTGAAAGATATTTTTTTACATAGTTAGCATTCTGCTCGGTTTGGTTAATTTGACAACAAATGCCAGCAAAAATAGCAACAATTAAAATCAAACAACTAAAAATTACTTTGGAGATTTTGATTTCTGAAATAAATTCTCCGATATTCCGATGCTTGAATACCTGTAACATATGTTGATTATAACATAAGCAACTTAAATACCAGAGAGCGGGCGGATGTCAGCACCCAGGTGATTGAGGCGTTTGGCAAAGTTTTGATAACCACGATTAATCGAATAAACGTTACGCAAGATTGAAACACCAGGAGCGGCCAACATAGCAATCAAAACAACGACGGCAGGACGAAGTGCTGGCGGAGCAACTAACTCAGCAGGATGCCAATTAGTCGGGCCTTCGACATAGACACGATGCGCATCAAGAAGTTCAATCTTAGCATTCAAATTTGAAAGATAAGTCGAGTAAATCGCACGATTTTCAAAAACCCAGTCATGAATCAAAGTACGACCAGTAGCAGTGGCGGCGATCACACTGAAGAAAGGTAGATTGTCAATATTGAGGCCTGGGAATGGCATCGGATGGATCTTATCGGTCGGAGCAATAAGCTCGGATTTGTGAATCATAAGATCAACTAAGCGAGTTTCACCGTTGAAGGAATAATATTCCTCAGAACGATCAATGCGAGCACACATAGAATGAAGGATTTCGAGCTCAATTTCAAGAAATTCAATTGGAGCGCGACTAATGGTGATTTCGGATTTTGTGACGAGAGCAGCTGCAATAAAAGACATAGCTTCAATAGGATCTTCACTAGGATAATATTCAACATCTTCGTCGATTTTTTCAAGGCCTTCAATCTCGAGAGTAGTTGAACCAATACCCTTGATTTTGACACCAAGTTTTTGCAAGAAGAAACAAACATCTTGAACCATATAATTTGGAGAGGCGCCGATAATAATGGTCTTACCCGGAAAGAGGGCTGCCGCCATTAGGACATTCTCAGTAACAGTATCACCTCGTTCGATTAAGACAATGCGTTTATCCTCAGAACTCTGAAGCTCAGCTTGATTGACGGTAGCCTCATAAAAACCGGCATTACATTTTGCGTCGACTTCAAGACCAAAAGCAGAAAGCGCTTTTAGATGTGGGTCAACTGTGCGAGTACCAAGAGAACAACCACCAGCATAAGGTAATTTAAAGCTCTGATAGCGGTGAAGAAGCGGACCGAGGAACATGATAATGGAGCGAGTTTTACGAGCTGCATCAAGATCTAATTCATCCATTTTTAATTCGCGTGGTGTGATAATTTCAAGATCACGACGACGATTAAACCAACGACACTTGACCCCAATTGACTCTAAGACTTCAATGATACGAAAGACTTCTTCAATACGTGCAACATGATGAAGCACAGTGCGACCACGATTAAGAAGACTAGCACAAAGCAAGCCCACAGCAGCATTCTTGGAGGTATTGATTGTGATAGTGCCACTCAAGGTGCGACCACCATTAACACGAAATGACTGCGAAGAAGAGTCATTAATAGAGAGAATTTGACCACCAAGAGCTGAGGAAACCTTTTTTATCATCTCTAGAGAAGTGTTTTGGTCACCCTTTTCAATTCGATGAATGGCGGATTGAGAAGTGCCGATCATGTCTGCGAGCTGGGCTTGGGTTAGACCTTTCTCACGACGCATGTTAGAAACAACTAAACCAATTTCCTCTTGGTAAGTACGTGTTTTTGCCATAATTCTCCTTTTTAAAATATTCTTGTGGTGATATTTTTTATGATGCCAAAAAGAGCATAATCTTCAATTATTTTTCTTTAGTTTTATAGCCGGTCACAACATTATTGGCATGAACCCAACCATCGACAGAGCCACCATCAAGGTATTCGCCAGTAGTAGGAGCAACACGCATCACGCCACCAGCTTTAATGTATTCGTCAATTGGATCAGTAACGAGATATTCTTGATCAAGAGGACCAAAGTCATGAGTTTTTACATAATCAACAACTCGATGCAAAAGATCCCTTGACATAATATATTTGCTGACATTGATCATGTTGGAAGGAGCCTCTTCTACACTTGGCTTTTCAACAACGCCAACAAGTTGACTATCTTTAACACTAAGCACACCGTATTTATCGACTCTCTCACGAGGGATTTCGACACCTAAAATAGCAGACTCGTCCGCGTTTTGGAGAGAATTAATAAGAGATTCAGCGGCAGATTCTCCATCTGGATTCCAGACAAAATCATCACCCATAAAGACAAGAACTGACTCGTCAAGATTAAATTCTTCAACCACGAGAGCAATAGGAACCGCAGTACCGTACTGTCCGGCCGGATCTTGAGTGGTGTAATGAATTTTAACGTGATCAGGGAGAGTCTTAGCAAGAGCCAGACGATCAGCCTTGCCACGCTCAATAAGATAATCATTGAGAGCTAGATTATCACGATAGAATTCCTGAACTTGACAAGGTTCAACGTTACTAATTACCATGTAAATATCAGTGATACCAGCTTTAATTAATTCTTGCACTGAATAGTCGACAAGAGGTCGGTTACCGACAGGAAGCATTGATTTTTCAATAACTTTCGTAATTGGAAGGCGACGAGTGCCCCATCCAGCTACAGGAATGATTGCTTTCGTAATCTTTTGCATAATAGCTCCTTTATTTCCCACCAAAAAATTGTCTTTTTCTATCAGAAATTATATCACAGGATGTATATTTTTCTAGAGTTTTTAGCACAAGGTTCTTAATGATTTTGATTAGATGAGTGGCTGGCGCCAAGAATCTGGCAGATCAGTAATGCCAAATAGTTTAGCGATAGTCGGGGCAACATTTGAGAGACCAGCATCTTTCAATTGCTGCAGATGATAATGTTTTCTATTCTCTGTATTATCATAAAACCAACATGGAACAGGGTTAGTAGTGTGCGAAGTTTTAGGTTTTTTAGTAACTGGATCCATTACTTCTTCAGCATTGCCGTGGTCAGCGGTAATAACCATCATGCCCCCAAGTTTATCCACTTTTTTGGCAAGACAGGCGAGTTGGAGGTCGATAGCTTCCATGGCAGTGATGGTGGGTTCAAGTTCACCGAAGTGCCCAACCATATCACCACCCGCATAATTGATACGAATAAATTGATATTTAGGCTTACCAGATTTATCAGTCTCTGACATCCGATCAAGAACGGCGTCGGTAATTTCGGCGGACTTCATCCAAGGACGCTCATTGAATGGTCTAGTATCAGATTTAATTTCAAGAAAATCTTCGCCTTTGGCATTATCATAGCTATTGCCGTTAAAATAGTAGGTAATATGACCGAATTTAACAGTTTCGGCAACGGCAAGCTGGTTAAGATTATTAGCAGCAAGGAGTTGATTGAGAGGATTTTTAATAGTAATAGGAGGAACAAGACAGTACTTCGGGAGATGCAGATCGGAGTCATATTCGGTCATACCAGCAAAGAAGACATCGAGAGGAAGATTGTTTTTGGTACCACGATTAAAACCATGAAAATCTTGTTCAGTAAAGGCTTTGGCGGTTTCGATGGCACGATCAGCACGAAAACTATAGAAGATAAAACTATCACCATCCTTAACTAGGCCAACTGGACGAGTAGGGTCGGGCCGACCGTCGGCGCTTGGTTCAACAATGACAAAACTTGGGAAATACTGATCCTGTAAATTAGGTTCTTTTGATCGATTTTCTCTAACTGCTTGCATGGCAGAGGTAAAATATTGGTCAGCTTTGCCATAAACCATGGCATCCCAACCGGTTTTAACAATACTCCAATCAGCCTCATAGCGGTCAGCAAGAAAAAGCATACGACCGCCACCACAAGCAATTCGATAATCGAGTGGAGTAGTAGAAGCGGATTTTAATTCGGTGATTTTGTCTTCAAGAAGCTGGATATAATGATCGGCAGATTGAGGGGGGACGTCGCGACCATCAAGAATGAGATGAATACGGACTTTTATGATTCCCTCTTTTTGGGCTCGCTCCAGCATTTTAAAGAGTTGGTAAATTGAGCTATGAACACCACCATCAGAAAAAATACCAGAAAAGTGAAGCGTGGAATTATGTTGTTTAACATTATCGATCGCACCGCGCCAAGCTTCGGTCTGCCAAATAGCACCAGTATTAAAATCGTCTTCAATTTTAGCAATACCCTGCTTGATGATTTGACCAGCACCAAGAGCGTTATGGCCAACCTCGGAATTCCCCATTTGTCCCCTTAAGATACCGACCGCTTCACCAGAAGCCTCAAGAGAAACCCAGGGATATTTATCAAAAAGCTGATCGATAAACTCAGAGTGTGACTGCAAAACAGCGTTACCATATTCATCATTTCTGAGACCGACGCCATCAAGTATAGCTAAAACAATTGGTCCATCGTAGTGTAGATTATTCATGGATTTAGTATAGCATAAGAGTAATATAGCAAAAGATTCTGAGCGGAGCTAGAACTTTAGTATAATTAGATTTTAAATATAACTAGAATTTGAGAATTTCACAATTGTTGATATCGATACCGATATTCCGATAAAGTTCACTATAGTCGGTCGAGACTACATCCTGCGGTTTAAAACCAAGCCTATCTGCAATTTTACTAATATCGTCTTCTTTTTCAACTTCAATTTCTAGGAGATATCCGAGTTTTGGCCAATGATCAATAGAGAGCTTTGTGCCCTGATATTCATATTCATCGCGAGTATTCTCTTGGTAACTACGATGTTTAATACCAGTCTTCTCTAAGATCAAGAGAGTGATTTCAAAATCTGAGACCTCAATCTCCCATTCCTCAGTGCCAGTAAAAGAATCATTAGTGAGTTCTTTAAAAGTAAGGGTGGTCTTATTACCATCAGTACGCAAGCGAAGCCAACGATGAGGAGCGCCAACAGCTGGATCAAAAACATATCGCCTAAAATTGTAGAAGCCAAGTGGCTTAGCGCCAATGGCGAGAAGTTTAGCTTTTGTTTCTTCCGGATCAATATTCAGAATTCTGCCCTCAATTTCGATAGCCATATTTCCTCTTTTATTTTACAAAGTTACATTTCATTTGTTTTATTTTAATTTTACTCTATTTTGATTTTATTTATAGATTTTTTAATTATTGTAGCAAAGAGAAACTAGATAAAGCACAGCTGAAGCTGTGCTATAATCTGTACAGGCCCGAGTGGCGAAACTGGCAGACGCGCTAGCTTCAGGTGCTAGTCTAG